>Ga0256405_10009198_pt1 | contig 13640 bp, 14 predicted proteins | sample RumenRJG_02DNA_FD_189096 | JGI IMG/M metagenome (GOLD analysis project Ga0256405, IMG submission 189096) | Bovine rumen microbial communities from Lethbridge, Alberta, Canada - RJG_02 | ecosystem: Host-associated > Mammals > Digestive system > Stomach > Rumen | place: Canada: Alberta...
TTGATTGCAGGTACAAAGGTACGAATATAATAAGTAATGAAAAAATATATATCGAGTTATTTTCGTTAAATGATGTTAATAAAATTAGCGTACCACTTCATGCCCTATGAGCCGTAATTTTTCTATTTAATAACCGTAATTTTATGGGCAATGAAGTGCCGGCAATGTTCAGGCACTCGAAAAATAAGTCGATTAACTTTTCTACGAGTTTTATCCACACAACTCTGCGGTCACGCGGTCACGCGGTCACTTTTGGATTTTTAGTTTTGCTAATCCAGTGCGTTTAACTCTATATTATATATTATATTATAATATAATATATAATATAGAATAATATTACAATATATTATTCTCCCCAACCCCTCATTTTTGATTTTCTAATGTGACCGCGTGACCGCGTGACCGCGTTAGGTACTACATTCCCTGAATAAGTTGCCATTATTCCTATAATAGTTGCCTTTTTTGTTTTCGAGTCGATATTTCTTGCAAAGTTCTTCTTTATTTCCATATATTATTTGTACCTTTGCAGTATGAATCTTAACACAGAATATTTAGAAGACGAGATATTTGGCGATAGGTTGCTGGTCAGTGTACGTGCTGACCAGACGGAGCTAAATGATAACATTCGTGTAGCGAGAGTATTACTTAGATGTTTTGATGATATGTATATCATTATCAATGAACATCTGCTAACCATCGGACATAAGAATCCCGAATATACAATCAACGGAAAACTTGGCGATCGTAAGGGTGTAGAAAGCGAAAATGGTATTAAATCGGCATTTCGTAAAGCCAAGAAACAAGGATGCCAAGTGGTGGTGCTTGATTTTGATATGCATATGTCGGAAAGCATATTGAAAACAAGAAAAATAATTTCTGGATTATTAGGTCGCCACGAGGACTTTACCGATGGCTCATTCAGTGAGTGCTATGTTGTGCATCGCGAAAAGGCCGTTGTTTTGAAAGCCGAGACTTATACAGCTGCCGATAAAGAAACAATAAAGCAGCTAATATCCGATGTTATAGAAAAGCTAAGGACATAGCCCGAAAGCTATGTCCTAGTATGGCTGTCAGAAAGGTCCAGCTTGAAAAAATCTTGCTACGAAAGCAAGCGGCGGAAACCGTTTTCGCGCCCTCTGACGACATTCTGACGGTGCAAAGATATGAAATCTTTTAATAAGTTCCAAATATTTTGGTACTTTTTTTATTTTATAGCTTTTTTCTTGCCCCAATCCAAACTTTTCTCCCTTTCCGCTTGTAAATCCAAAAACTTTTTGTACTTTTGCAATCAAGTATTGGCTAATCGTCGTGACACGACGCTGCTAAGGCAGATAATTTGTGCCTCAGAGGAGGTGCCGGTATGACTTTTGAGGGTAAATAATTTGAAGCGTACGCTTTTTATTCAAAACGTCTCTTAAGCTTGGCCGCGAAAAAGACGATTCCAATTTGATAAAGAGTGAATGCTCACGCTATAGGCGTGGGCGTTTATATTATCTATTGGAATGGGCACCGGCCAAGCGCCTGAGACGTTGGATAAGTATAAACTGTCCCACGTCTTCTTGCGTTTGGTCGGTGTCTCAAGTGTTTTTGAACGAATCCCGTTCGCTTTTTCAATATCAACAACTATGGCAAAGAAACTGCAACTTGGCTATAGGGAGATAGAGCAACGATTGGTTGATTCGTTTGGTAAAGGTGTACGTGCCAGCGAAGTGGGCTATGCATTGCTCCGCTCCTTTGGCAAAAGCGAACGCGACATTGAGCGCTACAAAGAAGGTAAGGGCGTTTTGAAAACTTTTGATGGCCTGCTCATCAAAGGGTTGTTCTGTTATCAGCCTGCGAGTATGTTCTCGTTGACTGATCAGCTTGGAATGCTGAAAACCGATCAGATGATAATCAAAGCTGCACCAAAGATTGTGGCTGTAAGCGATGGAAAGACTATCTTGGCTTACGACCTGCGTGAAAAAGATACTTATGAGAACCAGCTAGAGCACATACCTAGCGATTTCGCCTTCTTCTATCCGCTGATGGATGTGGAACGTGTTCACTATGTTGAGGAGAGTCCCGCTGATATCAAGGCTGCTGAAAAGTTGGCGAAGTTGCACGATGAATTGCGCTCGTATAATGAGTTTAGAAGTAGCGATGATCTGCACGACCTGAATCTGTTTATCAGTCGCTTGCTATTCTGTTTCTTTGCAGAGGATACGGGCATTTTCGAGGAGAATCTGTTTACCAGCAGTATCCAGCGCTATACCAAAGAGGATGGTTCTGATATTTCCGACTATCTTGACTGGAGTTTTAATATAATGGATGTACAACTCCGAAAGTCAGAAACGCCCAGCATTATCAAACAGTTCCCTTATGTAAATGGTGGCTTGTTTTCTAAGCATATCCAGATACCCAAGATGGGTGCCAGAGCACGCCGTATTATCATTGAATGCGGCGAGCTGAACTGGAAGGATATCAATCCTGATATCTTTGGTAGTATGATCCAGGCTGTTGTTAACCCCGAGGAGCGTGCCAACCAAGGTATGCACTATACCAGCGTACCTAACATTATGAAGGTGATTAATCCTTTGTTCTTGGACGAACTGCGTGGCGAATATAACAAACTGAACGAGGAGTACGAGCAGCTGCTACAGATGAAGAAGATTGGCGCCATTAAGGAGTCTGAGTTTTATACGGGGTGTCGTCCTATTTCACGAAAATGTCAAGCATTGCTGGTACGCATGAGCAAAATGAAATTTTTCGACCCTGCTTGTGGTAGTGGTAACTTCTTGATTATCACCTATAAATGTCTGCGATTCTTAGAAATGGATATTCTGGCATTGCAGCAGAAGTGCCAAGGCGACACGCAGTCTATGTTTGTGGATGCAAGTGTGATTACGCTCGATCAGTTTTATGGTATCGAATTGTTGGATTTTCCTCACGAGGTGGCTATGCTATCCCTTTGGTTGGCTGAGCACCAGATGAATACCAAACTGAACGAGAACTTTGGCGTTAATACCAAGGCATTGCCCTTGAAGAATATCACTCAAATTGTATGTGGCAATGCCTGTCGCATCGATTGGAACAAAGTTTGTCCGCATGGCAAAGATGATGAGGTGTATATCTTTGGCAATCCGCCGTATTTAGGGACAAGAAAGCAAACTGCGGAGAACAAAGAAGACATGGCAATTGTTTTTTCAAAGTATGATTCTGATTATAAAAAACTAGACTATATCTCATGTTGGTTTGTAAAAGGTTGTGAATACATTAAAGATAGTAATGCTTTATGTTCTTTTGTAAGTACCAATTCAATTACTCAAGGAGAGCAAGTCTCATTACTATGGCCAATTGTTTTCCAATTGGGCATATTTATTTCCTTTGCTTATTTATCATTCAAGTGGTCCAATAATGCTAAACATAATGCAGGTGTTACTTGTGTAATAATTGGATTAACGACAAAAAAAACATTAAGAAAAATCTATGGTAATCAAGAAGTAATAACCTGTGATAATATTAACCCCTACCTTGCCCCAGGATCTAATATTATCGTTTATCCTATAAATAAAAGCATTTCTTCATTACCTCAAATGCAAAAGGGATGTGCTCCTGGTGATGGAGGAAATTTACTATTGGAATCTGAGGAAAGAAAAGTATTGTTGCAAAGATTTCCAGAATTAGACGAAGTAATAAAACCATTCTTAGGTGCAGATGAAATAATAAATGGATATACGAGATATTGTTTATGGCTGAATGAAACATCTTATAATCGATTTAAAAGTATTGATGAAATTGCTATAAGAGTTGAGAAATGTCGGGCAATGAGAATGGCTAGTACAAAAGAAGCTACTGTAAAAAAAGCAAGTACTCCTTGGCTTTTTGATGAAATTCGGTATCAAAAGGGAAATACGATTATTATACCTCAAACATCATCAGAAAACCGTCTATATATTCCAATATATTATAGTGATAAGGATATTATTTATTCAAATGGTGCAAGGGTGGTCTTTAATGCTCATCTGTATCTATTTGGAATTATAACTTCCAAAATACACAATATTTGGGCTCAAGCTATAAGCGGAAGACTAGAAACACGAATCCAGTATTCAAATACTCTTTGCTATAACACTTTCCCCTTCCCCAAAATCTCTGAAGAAAAGAAGAAGGAGATAGAGGAGGCGGCAGAGAACGTACTGATTACACGTGAGTATCATCCTGGTAAGACATTGGCAGAACTTTACGACCCAGACAAGATGCCACAGGATTTGCGTGAGGCGCATGCTAAGTTGGATGATATCGTGGAGAGCTGCTATCCTGGATACCCCTTTGCATCTGACGAAGTCCGCTTGGAGTGTCTGTTTAAACTCTACGAAAAGATGACAGCAAAATGATGGTTTATGAAGGAAATATCACTGATAAAATAAAGATATTCTGATATGCTAAAAACTGAAAACAACATAGTTGATATTAAGTATCAACAAACAGGGGAGGCTACAGCTGTTAACCCTTTAGGTATGCGTGAGATGCAGGCAATGGCCTACGAGCATCGGGCTAAACGCTTCTTGCTGATTAAAGCGCCTCCTGCTTCAGGTAAAAGTCGCGCACTGATGTTTATCGCTCTGGATAAACTGGTTAATCAGGGCATCAAAAGGGTAGTGGTTGCTGTTCCTGAAAAGAGTATCGGTCGTTCGTTTAAAAACACCAATCTGAAGAATGGTGGCTTCTTCGCCAACTGGGAGGTACCAGCATATTTCAATCTAACAGACGTAAAGAACGAGCAGGACAAGAAAGGACGTTTTATTGAGTTCTTCCGTCAGAAGAATGCTAAGATACTGGTGTGTGCGCATGCTACCTTGCGAAATGCTGTGAAAGAGCTGGAAGATGAGGCCTTTAACGACACACTCTTGGCCATCGATGAGTTTCATCACACCAGTGCGGATGCTAACTCTAATCTTGGTGATGTGGTACGTAGAGTGATGAATAATTCTACAGGACACATTGTAGCTATGACCGGTAGCTACTTTAGAGGTGATGGCGTGCCTGTGCTCAGAGCTGAGGATGAGGCTCGATTCTATCCTGTAACCTATAATTACTACCAGCAACTTAATGGCTACAAGTATCTGAAGAATCTGATTCTGGGCTATCACTTCTATCAAGGTTCATACCTTGACCGTATTAGTGAGGTGCTCGACACTACCAAGAAAACCATAATCCATATTCCTAGTGTAAACCAGCGTGCTTCTACGGGGCTTGGAAAATATACTGAGACTGATGAGATTATGAAAGTGATAGGTACTATAGAGTCGAAAGATTATAATACAGGTATCTATCATGTGAGGACTGCTGATGGCAGACTACTGAATGTGGCTGACCTTGTAGAAGACGATCAGAAGGAGCGTAATATGGTGCAGGGATATCTGCAGAATATCAAGCACCGCGATGACGTTGACATCATCATCGCTCTTGGTACAGCCAAAGAAGGCTTTGACTGGCAATGGTGTGAAATGTGCCTGACGGTTGGTGTACGTGGATCTTTAACCGAAGTAATACAGATTATTGGTAGATGTACACGAGATTGCGAGGGTAAAGAAACCGCTCGTTTTGTAAACCTGATAGCTATGCCTGATGCTGAACAAGCTGAGGTTAAGGTGGCTGTAAACGACTTTTTGAAAGCTATTACAGCCTCGTTGTTGATGGAGCAGGTGATGGCTCCCAGTTGGAAGTTTAAGACAGTAAAAGATGAAGATGATGACAGAGGCGATTTGGCGCATACCATTGTGGTAGAAGGATTGAAGCCTCTATCGAGTGAGAAGACAAAGACGATTGTTGAAAGTCAACTTGACGATTTGAAGGCTGCTGTATTACAAAACGATATGGTTGTAAAGGCACTAAGCGGTTCAACTACAGCAGAAACCATCACTCAACATATTATACCTAAAGTAATTCGTGAACGTTATCCTGATTTGACAGATGAAGAAGTAGAGGAGGTTCGCCAGCGTTTGCTCCTTGACACTATAGTAAAAGGCAATGATATTGTTAATGAGAAAGGCGAACCTATATCTTCGGTACCAAACAGTGACGATGACGAAGAAAAGAGCGAAGGAAACAGGTTGATTAAAATCGCTAATAGGTTTATCAATATTGACCAATTGAGTATAAACTTGATAGATACAATTAATCCCTTCCAGCGTGCATACGAAGTGATATCAAAGTCGGTAGATGCCAAGACGTTAAAGCTGATTCAAGACACTATTGCTGAGCAAAAATATGATATGACTTTAGAGCAGGCCATCATTCTGTTTAAGGGACCATTGAAAGAATATGTGGCAGCACATGATGGAAAAATACCATCAATGGACGATCCTGATCCTAAAGTAAGAGAGTTGGCTGTGGCTTATGCAAAAATCTGGAATCAGAAACGTCGTCAATTGAGTGGATTAGAAATAGGTGAGTAGTGTATGGATATTAAGAAAGAATTACTCGATATTCTGGATGACCCATTGTTGGATGGTGCACGTCCTTTTACTAAAACTATAACAGCTGATGATAGAATAATGCAGAAGATAGCTGAGATTAAGGAATGGATAGCCCAGAATGGTCGTGAACCACAAAAGGATGGTAGCTTGAAAGAGAAACTAATGTATGCTTCGTTAACAACATTAAAGGAAAAGGGATTATGGACATAGATAAAGAATTAGAGGCTCTGTTTGACGACCCGTTGTTGAATGTTACTGAGGAGGAAAAGAGTCTTTTTGATATTCCTCAGGATATGCGACGAGTAATCGCTAAGAAGAAAGCTGACTATGTAGCTCAGCATAAACTCTGTGAGAACTTTGACGACTACAAACCGTTGTTTGCTAAAGTACATCGTGAGTTGAAACAAGGACTGCGCTCGTTGGTTAAAATTACCAAGACTGCTACGCTCGCTGAAGGTCGTTTCTATTTTGTAAGTGGGCAGATGCTTTTATTGGAGAAAATCGGTGAATTAAAGAAAAGTAGTAACTTCCTGCCAGATGCAAGAACGCGTTGTATCTATGAGAATGGTACTGAATCTGATATCCTATTACAAACACTTCGAAAGAATGTTGTGGGTGACGGATATGCCGTGACTGAGCTGCAAGAGAATTCAAATGGAAACTTCTTTAACAACTCGGATATTACTGCTAATGATCAAGTAACGGGTTATATCTATGTGCTAAGTTCACTGTCGCAAGATCCTGCTATTAAAGATGTAAAGCATCTCTATAAGATAGGATTTTCTACAAATAGCGTAGAGCAGCGTATAGCAAATGCAGAGAACGAACCCACTTATTTGATGGCTCCTGTAAAAATACAGGCCAGTTATAAAGTGGTAAACATGAATTCGCAGAAGTTTGAAGACTTGATACACCAGCTATTAAAGCCAGTTCAATTTCAAGTATCTGTATTTGACGATAAAGGTATAGAGCACCAACCGCAGGAGTGGTTTGTAGTTCCTCTACCTGTTGTGGATGTAATTATCCAGAAAATCGTAGACGGTAGCATTGTTGGATATACGTACAATCCCACGTTGGAGTGCCTAGAGAAGCGAATAGTCAAGGAAAAATCAATCTTTGATACCACGGGAATGAAGGTTCTTACTCTCAACATCAAAAAGATGTATTTTGATGAGATTATGAGTGGTGTGAAGAATATAGAATATCGTCAGTTAAAACAAACAACGCTTAATAAATATACTTATCTGGACGAATCGGATGGTAAGCGTTATTTACGTAGATATGATGCTATCCGCTTCTTTGTTGGCTATCATAAAGATAGAGAGAGTGCTTTAGTCCAAGTAAAGGACACTACTTATGATAATGGTGTTGTGGAATATCACTTAGGATTAATCTTGGAAGTTTTGAATAAGAGTTGATTTTTTTATCTGTTCGTTTTGGTTGAACAGAAAAGAGCTACCTTCGCAGAAAAATTTAATTCATAAGATATGGAAAGAACGTAATTTTAATAATAGCTAAAATCTATAGAATTATGAAAACCTTATCAATTCAGCAGCCTTGGGCATCATTGGTTTGCGCAGGCATTAAAGATGTAGAGAACAGAACTTGGAAAGCAGCTCAGGCTCCTGGGAGAATCTTGATTCACGCAAGTTCAAAGAAAGTGACTAAGAATTTCTATGCAGGGATTCCCGAAGCTTTAGAGTCATTCATTGAGAATCAAATAAGCTTTGGTAATATTCCGGAACTTGAGACATTGCCTACAAGCGCGATTATTGGCTATGTTACTGTGACTGGTTTTGAAGAAGGCGACGTTGATTCTGTTTGGGCAGATAAAGGTGCAATAAAATGGAAACTTGAAGATGCATGGTTGTTTGATGAACCAATACTCAATGTGAAAGGTAAGTTAAACCTCTTCGACTATGATTTGGATGAGAACAATCTGCCTCCTGCTCATCAAGTGCAGTTGGAGAATGTAGATGTCACTGAAGACGAAACTGATGTGCAAATACCTTGTACAAAGGAGACTTTCGAAAAGATTAAAGCTGGTGATTTCGGCGGAATAGAATTGTATCTGACTCCTTATTTGACTGACCTGTTATGTGTGGATGACGCATTCAAGATGAAACCATTTAAAACTGTGACTGTTTTCTGTGGCGATAATTATATCACCTTTGAGTTAGGCGAAGAATCTGGTATCTATAATCTCCCAGACCCACAAGACGAAACAAAGCCTTATTTCATTATGGATTTTACTGGCAACGAAATTGCGTGGATGGTAGCGCAGTTTATGTTTGGTAAGAAACTTGAAGAAGGGGAATTCGAAAGCTTCTGTGGAGGAAAAACTATTGATTTGTTGGAAAGCGCTAAAATTTCTGCTGGTAATGACAATATTCTTAAATTTAAAGTAAGCAAAGATGTTTTTAAGGATATTTCAACAGGCAAAATGGCATCATTCACAAAAGAGATTACTCCAAAGAACTTGGGTATGTTCTTCATCTTGAACGAAGATGAAACAGTAAAGGAGGTTAATGGAATCCCGCAGTTGAGGAGATACGACGCTATTCAGTTCACCAACAAAGATGATTCGTACACGTGTCAGATTAATAATGCTGATGTGATGTATATGGATTCTGAATATGGTAATTATAAGCTCTATTCTGATCAGGATGAGGATGAAAAGCTCGATTATACAGACTGTTTTATGCACTATGTTTTAGGTGATAAAATCTAAATTTGTATGGCAAAATGCCCAAAAACAGCAGCGGAGGCCTGGAAACGATTGGATAAAAGGCTGACGCAGGAAGAAAAAAAACTAATAGTGGAAGCTGAAGATATGGTCAACTTTCACTTTGGGCTAGGGTTGTGGATTCGAAACTATTGGCTATACACTGGAGAGCGCGAGAATGTAGAATCTCTTTTGAAAGACTTAGGTGAACCAGAGTTCCTTATTGGCGACATGGCTTCGTCGGCCATTTTGGATGCATATCAGAAACATTTAAAAGAAAAAATGTAATCTGTTCGCTTTGCCTGAACGCATATATTGTACCTTTGCGGAAAAATAGGGTTAGACAGGGCATCGCAATGCCCAATACGAGGGCGCGAGTCCTGTCTTTTCGAAGGCGGATTGATGGTCGCATCGGTAGCGGGGCTTCCAGTAATGGCAGTATATTGCAAGGTTCAACTCCTTAGCCAATCCGCCTTTTTATAATTTATAGAATGATATAATTATGTGGGAAGAAGTTTATTATAAAGGATTAGGCAAGAGTGCAGAAGGGAAGGACCGTAAGATTCTTCCTTACTCTGTGATATGTAAGGATATGAATGAGCTTGGAGAGTTTGTTCAATATCTTGCCGATAAAGGATTTACTTGCGTAGATCGGATTGAAGGACAGAAGGCTCTTCTGGTCAACCTTGAGTTGAAACGCTGGTGCACATTCCCAAAGGCTTGTGCTATGTCGTGCAAGGATAGTCGCAACTATAAAGTAGAGGAATTCAAAAAGCTATATTATAGTGTGAGGGAGTATCCTTATACTACGGAAATCATCGGCAATTATCGAGAAGACTTCTATAAGGCGCTGCTTAATATCAAAGATAAAGGCAAACCATATCTTACAGATGAGCAAGCTAAGGATATCGTGGATGGCTATTCTGACGAAGCACTTGCTTACGACATGCAGACACATACTCCAGAAGAGTTGGCTGAAATAAATACAATGTAGAAATCGAATATTTCAATCCTTCTTTTATTAAGTAAAAAATAGAGGCGAGCATCACTGCTAGCCTCTTTTTGTGTTACTTAAAGAATTAGCAGCGTATGATGATTTTGTAGCTTCGCTGGATATGGATGATTAGAAAAATGAATAATCGTTAAATTTCTATTGATATCTGATCAAAGAATATCAGTAATTCGAAATTTTGTGCAACTTTGCAGTAAATTTCGAATTGGAAGATAATAAAAGATAGCAAATATGGCGAATTATCGCTACCTATACCGACAATAACGGTATCGTTTTTATGGGACTGATACAGTTTTTGCTTAATGATAATATTCTTTGACCGCCTTACTGCATAGCAGTAAGAGGTTTCGGAGGTAATCGGCTCTATGATTTGGGGCCGATTTTTTATTGTGTTTTTATGCAGGAAATGCTTGGTGGATTCGGGAAAATGTGCTAATTTTGCGCTCCGAAAAATTATGGATTGATTTATGGGAAAAACAAAATGTAAGTCAAAATTATATAAACTTAGATTAGTAAAGACTGACGAACCTGTATTATGGGGGCACAATTATTCGGATGAATGGGATGCTCTGTGTGAGGCGATGCTGAAAGATTTTGGAGAGGAAAAAGTCTTCGAGTTTGTACATCCAACAATTAAAGGAAGGGCATACTCGCGTCATTACATACACCCAATATGCAATGGCTATGCAGCTCTTAGGGTAGGTCAGTTTAAAACTGGTAAAGACTTCGCTGAAGTTTACATTAATTTGGTTTCGAAGAAATACGAACCATATGTAGTGCTGTTAAATCCATCCCCGGCTTTTGCGAATCATGATATATTGGCCGATATAGTGGCCAGAGCATTTAACTGGGAATTGGCTGGAAAGAAACTAAAAATAGTTATGGAGAAGTGGGAGCCAGCAGATGGAGAGGCGATAGAATGGATAATGGACTGTATAGAAACATACAGAAGTAGCAAGAAAACTTATGATGAAAACAACCTGAAAGACTTTGGCTTTGAGAAACTTATGAAGCCTGGAATTAAACGAAAGACGGGAAATTTTAGAAGCTATATCAAGCCTGGCTATGAAGAAAAGGTAATAAGTTTTTTGCGTAAAGAGATAGGCGAGTCTAAGGATATAGCCGTGTTTATGCGCCCAATGAGGGCAATCGCGAGACTTGATTTGTTTCGAGAAAGACCACCATTGAATAGTTTCTGTGAAGAATTCCATAAAGAAGGATTGATAAAGATATCTGCCTATAACCAATATATGTATACGAATAATGATAAGTGCAATAATGATCGCGCCTATTACGATGTATTGAAAAGGGCATCGGACTATTTCGGAATTATAGTGTGAAGCTCTGAAATGTTGCTTTTTATGACCTATCGTGGTATTTGGTGTTTGCCACCAAATGCCACGTTTTTTGTGTAGTTAAGTCAAAGAAACCATATATCTTTGCAGCCGATTTTTAATTAACTAAATTATAAACCCAAGAGAGGGGAGTAGGCCGAAACCATCTCATTAATCTGAAAAGAAAATGAGAAATGAGAAAGAAGAAGTCCAGTACATCTGGCATGATGGGGCGACAATCCCCGAAAACTTGTTGATTAGTATGGCTAAGAATGCAGGAACGTACGATTCGGCTAAAGGCTATATTATGTCGCTTATGGCCCATGGATTGATGTATGGCATAAGTGACTATATTAATAAGGTGAACGAGATACGTGAACACTATCGTGTGATGCCAATACCTGTACCAAAGAATATGGGTGAGAGTTGTCCAAAGCAGATGGAAACAGATGCGATGGCTAGAAAGAAGTATCAGTCTATGAAGCAAGATGAGCGTGAAATAGTGATTGGCGACAGCTTGTATTTGCTAACCTTGGAACATGATAAACTGTTCAAATCTAAAAACGATTGGTTGGGAATCTATCTGGTAATAAAAGATAGGGTGGATGGAAGTATGAGTAGATCCGATTTCGCTGTATTGGCTAAGAACGCTACTCCCAGCTGTTGGCCATCCGAACTACAGATAGGCGACCGTACACTAAGTAATTTTGCACGTTGCATAGCTTATGAAGACAGATTTGAGGCTTATTACGATATGGATAACAACCCATGGGAAGAGCTTTGTGATACCTTCTGGAATATCCTAAAACATGAAATTATGGCGCCTAAATCGACGCATAAATGACGCAATGACGTCAAAACATGACGCAAAAATGACGCATTGACGTAACGCACCCCTGACCTATATTTTATTCTCTACCTTTGCATCGTCAAAAGGAATAAACAACGTTTCTGATGGCGATGCAAATTTAAGTTTAACGATAATAAAAAAGTTATGAGAATGATGATTACAACAAAATGCAAAAGACGTGTGAGATTGATTGAGCAGAACCTCTGCGAAGATCAGAGTATGAACATGGGTGCTGAGTACACCATGAAGCGACTGAAGAACAAGTTGAGTTCTGAACTGGTTGAGATGCTGGTTATGCAGTTGCTTGGATTCAACGAGGTGATTCAGGAAGAGATAGCTGACAATATAGAGCTATATGTGAGAAATCACGAAGTGCGTACTACAGGATGCCCCTCGGTTGACTATGTGTTAGATGTTTGTTATATGTGGATTGCAGCAGAACTTGGTGAGGTATGAAAAAGATGAAAAATAAGGAGCGTAAGCCAATAGAAGTGATAGTGAAAGTGGAAACACTGAAGAATGGTTACTCGCTTGATGTGGATGGTAAGGGGTATTTATACTTCGATGTGGTGGAACTTGCAAAAGGGTTGATACTCCATGCAGGATTAGGCCGCACAAGCCCAACAACCAAGTTTGGACGCGACTCGCTGCTTAGAGCAATAGGCAACGGAAGTGCAGAGAAAAAGCTGCAGCAGGAGATAAATAAATTGCAGAACGAAGTATTTACTTTACAGAATAAGTTACATGGCTACAAGAAGAAACAAGAGGGGGATTAAGGTTAAGCGCTGTTGCGCCTCATGCAAGTACAAGGAGATTGATGACTATGGTAAGCGCCATTGCACAAAAGGCTTTGAAAGCTGCGAAACTTGCCGCAGCTGGCGCATGAGGGATGAACTTCGCAAAGCGGGCACTCCATTTGGGGTGATCAAAACCAAAGAATATCTGCACTATGTGCTTGATATCCGCGACCGCGAGACAAACAGCACCTGCTACGTGAAGCGTGGCCCACTGCGAGATATTAACGAAATCCGCAAGGAGTATTGTGCAACAAATAAAGAAATTAATTCAATAATTAATCTATAGTGTTTAACAATTAAATTTTAAAGTTTATGGTAACAAAAGATTACAAGAGAGAGTTTAAGAAAAAGGTGACTAAAGTGCTGAATTTTTATCACCGTAGTGTATTTCTGTTTAATAAAGACAAGGCGTCGCGAGAGATAGCCAGACAGGGTGACGTGTTGGCTGCTGAGATAATCGCTCT
>Ga0256405_10009199_pt1 | contig 13640 bp, 12 predicted proteins | sample RumenRJG_02DNA_FD_189096 | JGI IMG/M metagenome (GOLD analysis project Ga0256405, IMG submission 189096) | Bovine rumen microbial communities from Lethbridge, Alberta, Canada - RJG_02 | ecosystem: Host-associated > Mammals > Digestive system > Stomach > Rumen | place: Canada: Alberta...
TCTTCTTTCTCGACAAACTTTGGCCGGATATGGAAGAGAAGGACGTGGACGAACTCCTCGAGCAGTTTGAAAAACGCAATAGAAAATTTGGAAGATAATTATGCTTAAACGTACACTTACAGGTATTGTACTCGTGCTGATCGTCGCGGGATTTATGTTGCTTGGTTATTTTGTCAGCGCGATTTTCCTTGATATGCTCATACTTTTGTTCCTTGCGGGAGCGACGTACGAGATGTTCAAATGCTTGAAAGACGCAGGCTACAAGATGTTTTTGGCACCGCCGATTTTCATGCTTGTCGCAGCTTATCCTACCTTCTACTTGCTTCAATACTACGTTGGAGGAAGCGTGGGAGTGCAAGGACTGCTTGCCGTTTTCGTCATCGCCGTGATGATGTGTCTTACGATATTTACGTTTAAACCCGCAAAACACTCTCAAGAGGAGATTTCGGCTGCAAAAGAACAGGGCATAGACCTCGAAGTAGCGGAGGATAAGGCGCACGAACTCAAAGACCTCTTTGCAAACGTCTTTTTGCTCGTGTATCCGATTCTTTTTATGACGCTCGCTTGGGTGCTTAGTTTCAAGTACAGCGCGATTTTCGTTATATTGTTTGCGATCTTCGTGCCGACGATTGGCGGAGACGCCTTCGCTTATTGGTTCGGCTCAATGATCGGCGGCAAAAAACTTTGCCCGAAAATAAGTCCGAAAAAGACGGTTGCGGGAGCTATCGGAGGACTTTGCGGAGCAGTCATCGTTTCAATCGTGTTTTGGCTCGTGTTTGAATTGTTTGCCGAACATTATCCGTCGTTTATCGAGGGCTGTCGCTACAAGTATTTTATTTCGCACGGCGCGAGCGGTTGGCAATGGAAGAGCGCGTTCATTTACGTCGCGCTTGGACTCGTCATCGGAGTGCTTTCGGAACTCGGCGACCTTGCGGCTTCAAGAATAAAGAGGGCGATCGGCATCAAAGACTATGGCAAAATCTTCCCGGGACACGGCGGTTTTATGGATCGACTTGACTCTATTATGTATTCGCTCGCCGTACTTCTCGTGGCGTTTACTTGCATCTATCAATACTAAAACTTTCAGCGGCTATTTATCTTGATAAATAGAGTCGAAAATCAATAGGCAAAAAAACCAAACGAGCGGCAATTTTGCCCGCAAAACGGAAATATAAGATTTGCAAAAGACTTCAAATCTCCGCCTATGTGGCACGCAGATCTTAAAGGAATAAATGAAAACGATAACGATTTTAGGCAGTACGGGCTCTGTCGGCAGGCAGACGCTTGCCGTCATTGAAAAGCACCCGACCGAATTTAAGGTTGTCGGGCTTTCCGCGTACAAGAACGAGGCTCTGCTTCGCGAGCAGATAGAGAAGTTTGATCCGACGCACTATTATTTTCCAAACGGTGCGGTTGAAGTTCAAAGTTCGCTCTTCGACTTCTTGGACGACGAGGACAAAAACGCAAAATGTCTTGCGTCTCTTGAAGAACTCGCAAAGGTTCCTTCGGATATAGTCGTGCTCGCGGTGACGGGCATAGCGGGACTTTGGGCGGCAGTTGCGGCTCTTAAGCGCGGAGCGACCCTTGCGATCGCCAACAAAGAGACGATAGTCTCGGCGGGCAGGCACTTAAAAGCGCTTGAAAAGAAGTACGGCGGCAAGATCATTCCGCTTGACACGGAGCATTCCGCAATTTTCTGCTGTCTTAAAGGTGAGAACAAAAAAGCCGTAAAAAATCTCATTCTTACGGCAAGCGGCGGCGCGCTTCGTGACGTTCCTATCTCAAAACTTGCAAAAATCAAAGCGGAAGACGCTTTGAAGCATCCTGTTTGGAGCATGGGCAAAAAGGTGACGATCGACTCCGCGACGCTTTTCAACAAAGGGCTTGAAATCATAGAGGCAATGCGACTTTTTGAAGTGGAAGCGGACAAGGTCAAGGTGCTTATGCACAGAGAATCCGTAGTGCATTCGCTCGTAGAGTTTACGGACGGAAGTGAAAAAGCGCTTTTGTCTGTGCCGAATATGACGCTTGCCATAGAAACCGCGCTGTTTTTCCCGGAACATCCCGAAAAGAACAGCGTCGATCCGCTCGATCTCGCAAAGATCGGCACTTTGAACTTCGGAGAGCCTGACTTTGAAAGGTATCCGTGTTTGAAAATTGCAATGAACGCCGCGGTTGCCGGAGAAGGCGCTTGCATTGCGCTCTCATCCGCCGACGAGGTGCTTGTCGAGTTGTATCTCAAAGACAAAATCAAGTTTTCTGACTTCGAAAGAGTGCTTGAAAAAGTATTCCAAAAGTTTAAAAAGGTCGGAGACGTCGAACTTGACGAGATTCTCGGCATAGACGAGCAGGCGAGAAAATATACTTATAGCGTGCTTGGCATAAAATAAACGCGCTTGGCAATAATGCTTGCGAAATAGGAGTTGTTTGTGACGTTTACGCTTTTTGCGGCGACTGCCGCTCAAGTCTTCACATATATCGGCTACGTCATCGTGGCGCTTTTGGCTCTTATGGTGATGATTGTCGTTCACGAACTCGGACATTACGTCGCGGGCAAACTTTTAGGCTTTAAAATCGACGAATTCGGCATCGGATTCGGACCTGCAATCTTCAAAAAGCGCAACAAAAAGAACGGAGAACTCTTTTCGCTTCGCATACTTCCGATAGGCGGTTTTTGTGCCTTTCACGGAGAGGACGAAGAGGAAAACAAGGTTGACGAAGAGGGCAAGCCGATACTTGACGAAAACGGCAAACCTATAAAAGACAATATGGCGTTCAACGCCCAAAAGCCTTGGAAACGTCTTATAGTGCTGTTTTCGGGCGCTTTTATGAACTTTTTGAGCGCGATCTTCATAATAACGATATATTTCGCCGCATACGGACAGATTTTGCCGACCGTCATCGGCACGCACGACGAAGCGCAAGTGATTGCGGACGCGGAGGAAAATCCGTTTTTGGACGGGGACGTGATTTTGTCAATCAACGGAAAGCAAGTCAATATACTCTTACAAGAGGACTTGGACAAGGCGTTTGCAAAGGTCGGCGACAGCGCAAAGTTTAAAGTGCTCAGAGACGGCAAACGCATCACCGTAAACGCGCATAAGTATTATTATTCGCCGTTTTACGAGGGAGATTACGTATATTCGATCAACGGCACTCAACTTGAAACCGCCGTACCGTATGAAAATCTTTCATCGATTCCTTCGGCAGACACGAACGAAGAACTCACGCTTGTGCTCGTGCAATACGACGCGGACGGCAATATAACGACTTCAAGCACGGCAAAGGTGCAAAGAGGCGTCGTTGACGAAGATCCGAACGGCTATTACGGCTACGGCTTCGGCATTACGAGGACGATAACGAGAGCAAAATTGCCGTTTTTCCTTGCGTTTGGCAGGTCGTTTGGCTTCTGTTTCTTCGTCGTATTCAAGATACTTGCGTCTCTCGGCGCGCTTATAACCGGCAAAATAGGTCTTGAAAACGCGGGCGGAACGATTACTACAATCGGTACGATCGCAAAGATGAGCGCGCTCGGTTTCGACAGTTTCTTGTACGTCACGGCAATCATTTCGGCAAATCTTGCCGTCATGAACTGGTTGCCTTTCCCGGCTCTCGACGGAAGCCGAATGATGTTTACGATTATTGAGATGATATTCAGAAAACCGGTGCCGCGAAAGGTTGAGGCAATCATCCATACCGTCGGTCTCGTGCTGCTCATCGTACTTGCGGTCTTTCTTGACATCTTCCATCTCGTCAAGGCATAAAAAACCAATAAATAATACTTTTGCAAAATATTAAAACAATGGGCAAAGTCCCGAAAACAGTGCATTATGAATGATATAATCAAAAGAAGAAAATCAAGAGAAGTCTCCGTGGGAGACGTGAAAATCGGCGGAAATTCTCCAATCACCGTACAATCTATGCTCAACACCAAAACGACGGACGTTGAGGGCAGTTTAAAGCAGATTGAAGAACTTCGAGCGGTCGGTTGCGACCTTATTCGCCTTGCCGTGCCGGACGAGTCGAGTGCCTATGCGTTTGGTGAGATCGCAAAAAGGTGCGGACTTCCGCTTATTGCCGACATACATTATAACTACCGTCTCGCGCACCTCGCACTTGACAACGGAGCAAAGAAAATCCGTATGAATCCCGGCAATATGCAAGACTTTGCTCAAATCAAGCCTCTTGCCGAAAAAATGAAGGATTTGGGCGTGCCTGTGCGCGTGGGCGTAAACGGCGGCTCGCTTGACGATAGATTCAAGGGCATGAGCGAGGTTGACGCTCTCGTAGAGAGCGCGCTTGAGTGCGCAAACGTCTTTGAAAGAGTGGGGATGCACGATATCGTCATCGCAATCAAGTCGAGCAATACGCTCACAAACGTCGAAGCCAACAGAAAACTTGCGTCCGTTTGCGACTATCCGTTGCATATCGGCGTGACTGAGGCGGGAACTCTTCGTACGGGACTCGTGAAGTCCGCAATCGGCATCGGCGCGCTGCTCGGTGAAGGCATCGGCGATACTATCCGAGTATCTCTTTCAACGAACGTGGTTGAAGAAGTGCTTGCGGGCAAAAAGATTTTACAAACGCTCGGTATTCGCAAAAATGCCGTTGAGGTCGTTGCCTGTCCGACCTGCGCAAGAACGGAGATCGACGTTGAAGCGCTGGCAAACAGGGTGGAACTCATGACGGCTTCCGTTGACAAAGCGCTCACGATTTCAATTCTCGGCTGTCCGTTGAATGGAATAGGCGAGGGTGAAAACAGCGATCTCGGAATTGCTGGCGGCAAAGATAAGTCGATCATATTAAAAGACGGCAAAATCTTTAAGACGGTGAAGTCTACAGAACTCTTTGATGAGTTTGAAAAACTATTAAAAGAAATGATTTAAAGTTAAAGTTTTATAAAAAACGCTACATTTTATAATACTTTTGACAAAATTGTGTATAAAACGACTAATTTTCAACTGAGGTTGATATGACTACAAAGTTTGCGGAAGAATTTGAAAAGCTGACTGACGGCAAATTTAAAATGCTTAAATTTGCCTCGGCTTCGTATGAAAAACAAAGGAAGAAACTGCTTATCAAGTTTTTGATCAGCGCCGGCGCAATCCAAAAGTTTGACGAGCAAGAGAAACAAGAAGTTTTGAACGTTTGCAAAAAGATGTTCGACGGCGTTGACGTCGACGTTGATTATCAGCGCACTTATGCCGACGAATCCGTCGTAAAAAACAAAGTTTTAGAGTTTTTCAATAGAACGAATCAACTCATCTTTCGCAGTATGGGAGACAACAATATCGTCGTGACTATGGACTCTGACGGCGATGAAATCAACGTAAAACTCATATTCGAGACTCAGTTTTACAAGATTTTGACTGCGCATAAGGAAAACGACGAAAACGACAACTTGATCGAAAAGCTCAAAGAGTTTTTGGACCACACTTTCAATCCAGAAATCATAATTGAGACGGAAGAAAAAGTCGTCGACTTGAAGAACATGGACTTGAGTGAGGTCGAGATCGAAACTACGATTCAAGACATGCCCGACGCCCGTATCGTCAGCATCGAAACAGGCAAAAAAGTGTTTGTAAGAGGCAGAAGTCAAGGAATTCCGCACGAGCCCGGCTACATAGTCGACGTGAAGGGCGACAGCGACAATATGGTGCTTTGCGGCAAAATCTCGGGAATATCCAGAAAAACCTATCAAAACAAGAAGTACGATCCAACGAACAAAGATCCGAAACATCCCGAGTTTTCTGAAGAAAAGTTGCCGCTTCTTAGGTTTTATCTTGACGACACGACGTCAAAGATGCCGTGCGTGGCTTTTCCGAGTTCTACCGCCGACGGCGACAGAATCGAAGAACTCGAGGACGGCACGACCGTCGTTTGCGTCGGCAAGGTCGGCACGTCAACCTATGACAGCGTGCTGACTTTCACGGTGTTTGCGATGTTTGAATGCACGATAGATTTTGACTCGATCAAGGTTGTGCGTGAAAAACCCGTGCCGAAAAAATACGTCAACGTCTTTCCGAAACCATACGTTGATATGGGGCAAAAGAGCCTGTTAGATGTCGAAAAACCCGTGCCGAAATACTTTCTCGGCAAGACTTTCGTCGTGTTCGACCTCGAGACTACGGACAAGGTCGTGGGAGACGCCGAAATCATTGAAATCGCCGCTTGCAAGGTGGTTGACGGCGTTGTGAAAGAGACTTTCCAAACCCTCGTAAAACCGACTTGCGTCATAAGAGAAGAGATCATCAACCTTACGCATATCGACAATCTTATGGTTGCCGATGCTCCGAGCATAGAAGACGTTTTGCCTGACTTTTACAAGTTTTCAAGAGACTCGATTCTCGTCGGACACAACATTTTGGGCTTTGACTATCCGATAATCAAGATTTATGCGGACAAACAAGGCTACGTATTCGACAACGATATGAAGGACACTCTTCTTCTTGCAAGACAGTATCTTACGGGGCTTTCGAGTTTTAGACTTGAATCCTTGTCAAAAGAGTTCGGTATATCGCACGAAAACGCGCATAGGGCTTTAAGCGACGTGCTTGCCACCGTCGAGGTCTTCAAAATCATCGCGGAAAGGATGTAAAACGGTTTTAACCTATAATCATTAAGCGTTGTCACGACGACGCATAAAGTTGATTATGTATATTATAAATAATATTTTACAAGTATTTTGCTATTTCGCTTGCATTATTCAAATTTGCGTGGTATAGTAATGATACTTAATAGTGATTACTATGAGTGGGCTTCGGCTCACTCTTAGTTTTGTAAGAGGACAATATGCAAGATACGGCAAGTTTAATTGACGAAAAATCCGCCGCTGACGTAAGGACGATAGTCGACGAAGTTGTAAACTCGTTCGACGGACTTGAACTCGTAGAACTCGCTTTCAAGAAGGAATACGGCAAACTCAACGTCACGGCATATCTTTGGAAGAAAGAGGGGGTTGACTTAAACGTCTGCGAAGCCGTCCACAACGTACTCTCCGAAAGACTCGATTCAATCGAGGCGGAACTTCCCGAGGAATACGTCCTCAACGTGTCTTCGTCGGGACTTGACAGAAAAATCGTTTCAAACGACGATTTCCGCCGCGCTCTCGACACGGAAATAGAAATATTTCAAGAAAACAAGGACAAAACGCACGGCATACTCAAAGAGTATGACGATCAACAAATCACGGTAATTCTCACGGGCAAAACGCCCAAAGAAAGAGTTATAGACAGAAAAACAATCACAAAAGTACAACCGTACATAAGGTTTTAGGAGGATAAATCAATGATGAACAAAGAGTTCTTTCAAGCCCTTGACGACTTGGAGAGAGAACAACGTATTCCAAAAGAAGCAATGATCGAGGCAATCGAAGCAGGTATTGCGTCCGCATACAAAAAGGAATATGGTTTTGCGTGTCCAATCTACGTTCGTCTCAACGAAGAGAAGCAAACGTACAAGGTCTATGCGCACAAACTCGTCGTTGAAGAGGTTGAGGACGAGGATTCTCAAATTTCACTCGAGGACGCGCGCGACATTGACAAGAAGTACAACGTCGGCGACATCGTGATCGAAGACATCACGCCTACGGATTTCAGCCGCATCGCCGCGCAGACCGCAAAACAAGTCATTCTTCAACGCATCAACGAGATCAAAAAAGACATGATTCTTAGCGAAATGAGCGACAGAACTGGCGAGATTTTGAGCGCAATCGTGCGTCGCAAAGAGGGCAACACCGTTTACGTCGAGATTATGGGTACGCAAATGGAAGGCATCATGACCATCAACGATCAAGTGCCGACCGAAAAGTACAACGTCAACGACGTAATCAAAGTCTTCGTCAAGAAAATCCGCGACACGCAATACGGCGCGCAAGTCGTCGTTTCAAGATCCGCACCGGGTTTTGTCAAGAGACTTTTCGCACTCGAAGTGCCTGAAATCAAAGCAGGCCTCGTCAAAGTGGCAAACTGCGTGAGAGAAGCGGGCTTCCGCACGAAAATCTCCGTGTACAGCGAAGATCCGAACGTTGACGCAGTCGGAAGTTGCATAGGCAACAAAGGCGTCAGAGTCAATGCGGTAGTAGCCGAACTCGGCGGAGAGAAAATCGATGTCATCGAATATTGCGAAGATCCGCTCGAATATATTCCGAGAGCGCTTTCTCCAGCTCAAGTCCTCATGGTCTCCATCAACGAGGAAGAAAGAACCGCAAAAGTCATCGTTCCAGATGAAAAACTCAGCCTCGCAATTGGCAGAAGCGGTCAAAACGCTCGCCTTGCCGCAAAACTTACGGGTTGGAAGATAGACGTCAAACCGTATTCAAGTCTTGAAGTGGCAGGACAAGACACACTTAGCGATGGCGAATAACGAGAAGAACCAAAGGCGCTGTATCGCGTGCAAACAACACGCCGACAAATCCGAAATGATAAGGATTGTTTCTTCAAAGTCGGGCGGAGTTTTCGTTGACGAGACGAAATCGTCGGACGGCAGAGGCGCATGGGTTCACGATACGAAAGAGTGCAAAGCACTCGCAGTCAAAAAAAGACTTTTAAACGCGGCGTTCAAACGCCAAATCGACCAAAGCGTTTACGAGTCGCTTTCAAGTGTTGAGGACGAAAACGATGACTGAACAATCCTTTGAAAAATTCGCGTCGTACGTTGGGCTTTCTCAACGAGCGGGCGCGGTAGTCTATGGTGAGGAACTGATTGAAAAGCACTTAAAGTCAGTCAAAGTCATACTCATAGACGATAAAGCGTCCGACAAGTATACGGATAGACTAAATTCAAAATTTTCAAGTTTGCCCATCTACGTGGTGAGCGGACTTCGCAAGGCGTTGCACCGCGATAGCGTAAATGCAGTCGCGCTGACCAACGAAAACCTTGCACAAGCAATAATAGATATTTTGAGGTGAATATGCCAGATATCAAAAAAGATTCAATCGCCGACAACAAAAATCAACAAACCGCTTCCAAAGATCAAAGAGTCAATTTGCTTCTCGACCAACTTTCCGTTCAAAGATCGAAAGCGGATTCTTTGCTCAACGCAATCAAGGTCAAGCGCGCCGAATTTTTGGCGATAGAAGAGCAAAAACGTCTTGAAGAGCAAGCGCGAATCGCAGCCGAAGCAAAGTCGGAAGAGAAGCCTGTTTCAGAGCCGGAGATCAAGGAAGAAAAGGTTGAAGTCGACAATGAAAACGCAGAGCCGAAAAAGGTAGAACGGGAAGAAGATCGTCAACCAGAAGAGGCGGCTCAAGAAGAGCCCAAGAAGACTGAACCGTCAGCGGAGAAAAAGCCTAAAAAGTCAAAACCGGCGCTTATGCCGACAGAAAATGAATTCGTTGCCGAGACGGACGAGGTTTTGTACGACGGCACGACGCGTAGAGTGTACGTCCCGCCGACGCCGACTCAAAAACTTGCGGGCGCAAAGAAAGATTCAAACATCAAAACGAGAGTGTTTGACATCAACAATCAGCCCGGCAAACGCCAGCCGAGACCTCAACAACCGCAAGGACAACAAGGTGCGGGCGTAAAGCGTACTGCAGGCGCGATGACGCAAATGCCGCAACAGTTCCCGCCGAAATCAAATGCTCCTCAAAAGGGCAAGGGCGGCAAGCAAAACGCAAACAACAGCGGCAAATATGAGGATCGTTCAAGCAAACTCTCAAAGAGAGATTTGATGAAGAAAGGCTACATCGTAGACGACAGAATCTCATACGATGACGACGGTGAAGAAATCGTCCGCAACTACAAAGTTCCGAAGAACCGCGGCGGTGGAAACTCAGCGACGATCGTCATTGAAAACGCAGTCATCAGCACGGATCCCGTGCCGATCAAGACTCTCAGCGAAAAGATTGGAAAGTCCGCTGCTGAAATCGTAAAGACGCTTTTTATCCTCGGCATCATGAAGACGATCAACGACAGCATCGACTTTGAAACGGCTGAACTCGTCGCAAGCGAGTTTGGCATCAAACTTGAATACAAACCCGACGTCACGCTCGAAGAGACGCTTTCCGCACAACTCGACATCGACGAGGTCGAAGACCTCGACAACCTTGTGCCGCGTCCTCCTGTCGTCACGATCATGGGACACGTCGACCACGGCAAGACGTCGCTCCTCGACTACATCCGCAAGACGAGAGTCACTGCGGGCGAAGCGGGCGGTATCACTCAACATATCGGCGCGTATACCGTCAGTCTTCAAGGCAAAAAAATCACCTTCCTTGACACTCCGGGACACGAAGCGTTTACGTCAATGCGTGCAAGAGGTGCGCAGGTCACGGACATCGCAGTCCTCGTAGTCGCCGCGGACGACGGCATTATGCCTCAAACGATTGAAGCGATCAACCACGCAAAACAAGCGGGAGTCGCAATCATCGTCGCGGTCAACAAGATCGACAAGCCGGGCGCAAACCCCGACAAAGTCATCAATCAACTTCCAACCTACGACGTAGTTCCGGAAATCTACGGCGGTGACGTTCCGCTCGTTTGCGTATCTGCAAAGACGGGACAAAACGTCGACGAACTCCTCGAAACGATTTTGACCGTTGCCGAAATGAAAGAACTCGTTGCCAATCCAAACCGCAACGCAAGAGGCACTATAATCGAAGCGAGACTCGACAAAGGTCTCGGCAAAATCGCGACGATTCTCGTTCAAACGGGCACGCTCAACATTGGCGACTTTGTCGTTGCAGGCACAAGCACGGGCAGAATCCGCGCGATGATTGACGACAAGGGCAAGAGAGTCAAAAAGGCAGGTCCGTCAATGGCTGTTTCAGTCACGGGTTGGGAAGACGTTCCCGAGGCGGGCGACCGCATCGACGTCGTTGCCGATGAAAGATTTGCAAGAGCGCTTGCCGAAGAAAGAAGACTCAAAATCGAAGCGTCCAAGTCTCAAAGCACGACCGTATCGCTCAGCGACCTCTTTGACAAGATTTCAAAAGGCGAACTCAAATCCGTCAAACTCATCGTCAAAGCGGACGTCCAAGGCTCCGTCGAGGCGCTCAATCAATCGCTTATCAAACTCGGCAACGAAGAAGTCAGCATAGAGATTATTCACTCGGCTGTCGGCGCAATCAAAGAGTCCGACGTCACGCTCGCGGAAACCGCAGGTGCGATCATCATCTCATTCAACGTCGCAGTTGACGCAAAGATGAAGGCGTTTATGGAGCAAAAGAAAGTCTCTTACATCAAGAAAGACGTCATTTACGACATCATCGAAGAGATTGAAAAGGCGGTCAAGGGCAAACTCGATCCTAAGTTTAAAGAGGTCGTACTCGGCTCTGCGGAAGTGCGTGAACTCTTCAAAATCAGCGGCGTCGGTACGATTGCAGGCTCGCACGTCACGGACGGCAAGATCACGAGAGGCGCAAAGGCACGTCTTATTCGCGACAGCAGAATCGTCTACAACGGCGAAATCGCGTCCTTAAGACACGGCAAAGACGACGTCAAAGAGATGCAACGCAACTTTGATTGCGGCATTATGCTCTCAAACTTCCAAGATATCAAGGTCGGCGACGTTATCGAAGCATACGTTATGGAGAGAATAACCGATGAAGATTAAGACGGAACGCGTAAATTCCGAACTCGCAAGACAAATAACCGCGATCATATCAAACGAGATCAAAGATCCTCGTATGAGCGACGCAATCGTCGGAGTGACCAAAGTCTATACGACTCCCGATCTCAAGTATGCCAAGGTGTATTTGTCAATCTATGCGAGCGATGAAGAGAAGACGAAAGCGGCGTTCGACACTATATGCCGCTCGAAAGTTTTCATCCGCAATATGCTCAAGGACAGAGTGCAAATAAGACTCTTGCCGGAGTTTACTTTCCTCATCGACGATTCGGTCGAGTATAGCGCGAAGATTGAAAAGATCATCCACCAAATTCACGAGAGCGAACAAGCGTTTGCGACCTCGCAAGACGGTGAAAACAATGGAAAAGGCTGACAATCTCAGCCTTTTAGAAAATATGAGCGATTTTTCTGAAATTATCAAAAGAATAAACAAGGCAAACGACATCGCGCTTTTTTGTCATACGAATCCGGACGGAGACGCAATCGGCAGTATGCTCGCAATGTATTTTGCTTTGAAAAAGAAAGGGAAGCGAGTCACCGCATATTGCGACGTGAAGATTTCAAACCGCCTCACGTTTTTTGAAGGCAGCGAGCATATTATTTTGCCGAACTCCGAAAAGCACGAACTTGCAATCAGCGTGGACACGAGCACTATCGAAATGCTTGGCGGGTCCTTAAAAACTTTTCTTATGGCAAATTCGCAGATCGCGATAGATCACCACGCCTCATTTAAGCGTTTTGCCGACCTTTCGTACGTTGAGAAGGACGCTTGCGCGTGCGCGCAAATCATCTACAAACTCTTGAAAGAGATGAAACTCCTCGACAAAACGATTGCAAAACTCTTGTTCGGCGGTATAGTCACGGACAGCGGCTGTTTCGCGTTTTCTTCGGTGTCATGTGAAACTCATGAATTTGCGGCGGATTTGATGTCGTACGGCTTTGACGCTTCAGACGTCATCTTCAACGTGTATAGAAAGACCACGAAGGAAAGGTTCGAGTTGAAGAGCAGAGTGCTTGCCAAGGCAAAGTTTTTTAATGACGATCAAATCGGCTTTTTGACTTTTTCAAAAGAAGACTTTGAAAAAACGCACACGTCGACTGCCGACACCGAGGGCATAGTCAACGAACTTATTGACATAGATAAAGTCAAAGTTGCAATCGCAATCTCCGAAGTCGGTGACAAAAACTTTAAAGTCAGTATCCGCTCGAAAGAACCTATCGACGCAAGCGAAATCGCCGGTGCGTTCGGCGGTGGCGGTCACAAGCGTGCCGCAGGTTGCAGAGCCAACGGCTATCTTGAAGACGTGATTGACAGACTAAAAAAACTTGCAAGCGATAGGATTTGACAAAATACCGCTTTAGATAACCGAAAATGATAGTAAAAGGTTTTCTCAACATTAAAAAACCGACCGGAGTTTCATCCTCGCTCATAGTTCAAAAAGTCAAAAGAGTTTTATGTGGCGCGTGTGGAGAAAAGCAAAAAGTCGGGCACTTTGGGACTCTCGATCCGCTTGCAAGCGGAGTTCTGCCGATTGCAATCGGCAAGGCGACGAGGTTGTTCGACTATGCGCAAGCAAAAGTCAAAGTGTACAAAGCCACTTTCAAATTCGGCGTCGAAACCGACACTTTGGATCGTGGCGGCAGCGTGACGGCAGTAGATGACAAAATCGTATCAAAACAAGATATTTTGTCCGTGATCGGCGGGCAAATCGGCAAGATTGACCAAATTCCGCCACAATATTCCGCAAAATCGGTAGGCGGAAAGCGCGCATATCAAATTGCACGCGCAGGCGAGGCGGTAGAGCTTAAGCCGAAGCAAGTAGAAATCTACGATTTTAAACTCATTGACGATGTGGACGGCAAAGTGGTTTTTGAAGACGGAGAGCATACTCTTGACAAAAACGAATTTGCGTTTGAGATTGCCTGCAGCAGCGGAACATACATACGCGCAATCGCAAGAGATTTGGCTCACGCGCTTGGCACGGTAGGTTTTATGTCTTCGCTCGTGCGAACAAGTTCAGGGCGGTTTTCGTATGAAAACGCCGTGAGTTTTGAAGATTTTGAAGAG
>Ga0256405_10009201_pt1 | contig 13637 bp, 13 predicted proteins | sample RumenRJG_02DNA_FD_189096 | JGI IMG/M metagenome (GOLD analysis project Ga0256405, IMG submission 189096) | Bovine rumen microbial communities from Lethbridge, Alberta, Canada - RJG_02 | ecosystem: Host-associated > Mammals > Digestive system > Stomach > Rumen | place: Canada: Alberta...
TATTGTTCTTACCCGTATCCATGTTATTCTTTTCATCATCTGTGCCGTAGTCGATACGTGCATGACCTGTCCAGTGGTTGTTGATTGTCATGGACGGCTCAAGACGGAGGATAACCTGGTTCGTGTTCGTATGATCCGGGTCGTTCTCTTTACGGGAATTTATATAACGATAACGAACCGTGCCGTTCCATTTAACGTTGTCGACCTTCTTCTCGAGAGCAGCAACGCGAACGCCAAGAGCATTGAGTTCATCAGCGAACTCAGCAGCCAGCTTGTCGATCATAGCTTTGTCAGCTGCGGAAACGCCGCTCTTTGCCATAGCGCGTGCAACCATCTGAGCCATCTCATAACGAGTGATTTCCTGGTCGCCACGGTATGTGCCGTCGCCATAGCCTTCGATGACGCCGTCAGCAGCGAGCTGAGCAACAGCATCATAAGCCCAATGGTCTGCAGCAACATCCTCGAACGGATTAGCTGCTGCAAAAGTTGTGGATGCAGCGCCGACTACGAGTGCAGTCGTCAGTGCAGATACGAGTGATTTTTTCATTACGAAAAACCTCCTAAAAATATATAGAAATGAATTTGGCGTGGAATTCATTTCTCCGCTTCAGGAGGCCCCTTTACGAGTTTCCATGTTTCCTCACATGACGCCGTCCGTCAGACAGAAAAAGAAATCCAAGAGTTATTATAGTACAAACCGAAAGGAAATGCAAGTTTTTGAAAATATTTCTCAAAAATACGTATAGAGGTATACATTAAAGTATACCTCTATACATGGATTAATATGTTTCACACCGCGGGCTGCGGCTCCTTTTCAATGCTGCGTAAGCTCCAAACGCCTTCCTCAAGATGAAGCTCCTGCTCATGCTGACTGAAAAGCGTGCCCCTGTGTCCAACACTTAAAATACCTGTATTGGGAAGCTCCTCCCGCAAAAGCTCATACAGCCTCTGCTCTCTCGGTTCATCAAGGGCACTGGTCGCCTCGTCAAGGAATACCCAGTCAGGCCGCGTGATGAGAATACGGGCGAAAGCAATTCTCTGCTGCTCACCGAGAGAAAGAATCCGGCTCCAGTCATCAACCGTATCAAGCTTATCAACAAAATGAGCCAAATCCACACGCTTAAGAACATCCTTAAGGCTGTCGTCAGTTATACTTCCGTCATCCGGCATAGGATAACACAACGCACGCCGCAATGTACCGAGCGGAAGATACGGACGCTGCGGCAGGAACAATACCTTATCATCATTTTTGACGTACATTGCACCCTTCCCGAAGGGCCATATTCCTGCAAGTGTGCGAAGAAGCGTGCTTTTTCCGCAGCCTGAAGCACCTGTAACAAGAAGTCGACTTCCCCGTGGGAAAGCCAGTGAGCATGGTGTCATGAGCTGCCTTCCGTCAGGAAGCGCAACAGCAACCTCCGCAAGCACAAGCTCTTCTCTGTCTCCGTCAATTCGTGAAACCGCAGGCTTTAGCGCTTCTACCTCATCAAGGTGTTCAGTAAAGCCGTTGAGTCGGTATATAACAGCAATGAGCTGAGCGATTGTGTCATAAACTGTTACAAAATATGAAAGCGCATCCTGTACGCGGCCGAAGGCGCTGACCGTCTGCATAAGACCACCCAGCTGCATAGCCCCTCCGAAATATCTGGGTGCTGCCAGCACAAGAGGCGCGATTATGGCAAGCTGTGCATAAAAATTTGAATAGAAATTCAAAAACTTAGTCTGCCTCATTAGCGCGCGGAAATTATTTATGACATTTCCGAAACGCTCCCTAAAGCCCACACGTTCAGCATCCTCGCCTCGATAAAAAGCAATGCTTTCACTGTTTTCACGCACACGTGTCATGGAAAAACGGAAATCAGCCTCATACCGCTGCTGGTCATAGTTCAGTCGGATGAGCTTACGCCCCACAAGATGGGCAAACCATGTTCCGAGTCCCGAATACAGAAGCGAAAACCAAAGCATATATCCATAAATCTGAAAATTCCAGCTCCCTACAGGAACCTCAATAACACCCGAAAGATTCCACAGTACAACCGCAAATGCCGCCAATGTGGTGAGCTGCTTCAAAATGTTCACCAGAAGGCCGAGGGTCAAACTAACAAACTGGTTGATGTCATCCTGAATACGCTGGTCAGGGTTGTCCATGTCGCTCCCCACTACCTGCAGCCTGTAATAGGACTGTCTGTTGAGCCATGCACTGACATACCGCTTCGTCATCCATGTTCTCCATCGTATCTGCAAAAGCTGCTGGAGATAGATTGCGTAGACTGCAATCACAATATGAAGCAGCGCAAGCGCTGTAAATTGTCCGAGAAGCGGCCAAAAAAGTTCGTAGTTATAAGCCTGAAGCGCGTCGTAAAAATCCTTGTACCATTCATTTATAAGTACTACGAGATAGACCATAGCAAAATTCAAGGAAATAACAACGCCAAGAAGTCCGCAGGCCTTCCATTTTTCTTCCGAATGCCAATAGCCATGGAAAAGATTCCAGAAGCCACGCAGGAAATGCGCCTTTTTCATAAATTCACCTTTCTTTTCTGCTTTTTTGCAACAGAAAAGACCATGCCGTAAATTTTCGGCACAGTCTTTTCATCAGTCCTTAATATCCTTAGGAGCTATGCAGACCACACTGCCATCTGTCTCCTTATAGACAGCTTCCTTTATCATCGCGTTGCGGAGCATGCGCCGGCACAAAAGACACGGTTTACCCGATGCCAGCGTTCCGTCAGAATTAAAGCCCACGATATATATAGTAGCTCCCTGCATTTTTACAGGGTCCGCATTAATTATAGCATTTTGTTCAGCATGAACAGCTACACAAAGCTCATAGTTCTGCCCTTTAGGAACATGCAGGCGCTCACGCTCACAGATACCGGTATCAATGCAGTTTGCTTCACCACGCGGTGCGCCATTGTAACCTGTACTGATGATAATTTTATCCTTTACTATAATCGCACCGTACTGTCTTCTCAGACACGTAGAACGGCGTCCCACCGCCGCCGCTATGTCGAGAAAATACTCTGTCCACTCAGGACGCTCCTTTTTTTCCGGCATGTATTTTTCACTCCTTTAAAAATCCCCCAGGCGTCGTGGGACTCATCTTCGATTGATTAAATAACGCTGTCCCAAAATAATGGCTGCATAATCATCTATCGGAACCGGCGGAACCTGCATGCTTGTCGGGAAAAATCGTCTCCAGCCTGTAGGAGGATTTTCCTCCCAATAGGCCCGCTTCGCATCATCCGTTGTACGGTACTCGTCCGCCTCATGGACAGAAAGCTCCGGAAACTCCTCCCGTATAGCCGCCTGTGCACTTTTGCTTGAGGTTCCGTTGCCTATGACCAGAAGTGAGGGTTTATAACGCTCAACACGCTCCTTCAGCTCCTCCGTAAGCCAGACGGTGGCAATGACGGAATGCTCCTTAACCTCTCCGTTTTCTCTCAGAACAGCTATCCCGCATTTTTCTCTTCCGGGATCAACGGCTATTATCATTTCAGGGCTCCTTTGTACTTAGTTTGAAGAATCAGAAGTAAAGCCGGACTCCAGCTTTATATTAAGCCGCAGGGGACCGAGAGCATCCGTATCATCACGGGCATACGCGCTCAAAATAATATCACCGGATATCGGCACAAGCGCCTGCACAACATCAAAGAACTGTGAGCCCTCCATAACACCGACGGAGCCGCGTATAGGGTCCGGCAGGATGCCACGGTCTGTTGCCGCGAGGTTCACATCCTTCAGGAAACTCATGACCGTATGCTCAGCCTCTGAACTATCCCCTGCAGTGATACGGAACGGCCGAGCGATAATAAATTCATTTTTCCTGTAGATAATCGAATTTTTGAACAACTGAAGGTTTGTACGGACAGGCTCTCCGGCAATAAGATTTCCGGCTGCAACTATACGGACAACCATATCATTTTTACTTGACGAAATCGTTTCTACTGCTTTATCGTATTCAGGCTGATAAATCCAAATGCTGCTGTTTTCATCATTCACGCCAAGCCGCTGGGTCGTATTCCGGTTCGCCAGGACTATAAGAGATTCCATATCCTCACGGATCTCTTCCTTCGACCGGCCGCCCTCAATAACTCCGCTGGCAACAACCTCTCCTGCACGGAAAACAATATCTCCTTCGCGCATCGTCTGCAGGCCCTGCCGCAGAAGCTCAGAACGCTGCTCAAGTGATTTGTTGTCGGCTTCAAGCGCAGTATTTTCTGAAGAAAGCACGTCATTCTTTGAGAGCAGCGCACCCTTTTCAGCTTCAAGTGCGGCATTGCCTTCCTCAAGTTCGGATGCCCTTGCTGCAAGCTGCTCCTGCTTTGACTGCAGCTTATCTATTTCTTCCCTGGAATCCTTCAGCTTCTCCTCAGCCTTCTTCTGCTGCTCCTCAGCTGCAGAAAGCTTCACGCCTGCCGTATTCAGACGTTCCTGTGTCTCCTGCATTGCCCTGTTCAGTTTTTCCATACCGAAAAGTGCCGTGCGCACGTCCTTTGAGACAGCCGCCATTACGCCGAAGGTCATAGTCGTAATACAAATACCTGTGATAATGGTAACAATGACAGAGGTATGCCGCGGGCGCAGTCCGAAAAGAGACAGCTTTTTCTTGCCCACCTTTGTTCCGACGCGATCGCCGATAAAAGCAATCACACCGCCGGTTATAACAAGAACCACAATGAGCACAACTCCGTACATTGTTTTCCCCCCATTCACTGTACTTAGCTTACTTTTCTTACCTTGATGCCTTCCACATAAGATATACACCCGCTATGAGACCGACGATATTCGGAATCCAGACCGCAAACATGGCAGGAAGCGTTCCCCCCTGTGCAAAAGCGCCTCCCATAGTCATAAGCGAGTAGTATATGAAAATAATCACGATACTGAGAGCAAAGCCACGTGAAGAGCTTGCGCGGTTTGGCTGAAGGCCAAGCGGAATACCCACCAGCGCAAAGATAAAGCTGGCAAACGGTACAGTAAAGCGCTGATGGAATTCAGCCTCCATCTTTCTGGAATTTACAAACTGCCCCTTTAGAAGCTTAATTGTCTCACGGAGCTCACGGATTGTCATTTCCTCAGGTCTCTTCTGTGAACGGACAATCTGACGCGGGCTGTCATTGATTGGAAGCAGCTGCGTATCAAAGTGCATCAGGTGCTGGGCAGCGCCCTCTTCCTTCGGAATATCGTATATTACTCCCTGATGCATCGTCCATGTTCCATTCTTCCACTCTGCATACTCAGCATTTTCTACATGGCTCACCTTTCCATTTTCGAAAAGCTGCATCGTAATATTCTGCATCTGCTCGGTGGACGCGTCATAACGGCGCGCGTATATGAGACGGTTAATAACACCGCTCTTGATGTCCTTAAGAATAATATGGTCCTGTGACTGCGGTGCCGTATTACCCTTGATTTCGTAGTTCAGAACTCTTGTGTACGCCTCGTTGGACCAGGGCACGATATATTCATTGAACCACACAGCAAAAAAACTCACAACCAGACCAAGAAGAAGTCCCGGTGCCGCAATTCTCCAAAAGCTGACGCCGCATGACTTCATAGCCGTAATCTCGCTGGAGCTTGACAATCTTCCGAATGCCAGGAGCGTCCCGAGCAGCATGGACATAGGGAAGGTCCAGATTACAGCCCCCGGAAGGCTGAGAACAAAAATTTTTATGCAGGAGCTAAGCGAAGCCCCATATTCTGTCATATACTGTGCGATTCGAAACAGTGTTCCGGATCCCACAAATACTGTTGTAAACGCCGCAATACCAAACAGAAAGGTGAAGAACACCTCACGGAAAATATAGCGGTCTAAAAGCCGAATATGCATTATTTCCTATACTCCTACAGGGTGAAATTGTCACCCAGATAAAATTTCTTTGCAAGCTCATCGTTTGCAATCTTGTGACGGTCGCCTTCCAAAAGGATTTCCCCGTTGTTTAATATATACGCCCTGTCAACGATACGCAGCGTCTCCCTGACGTTGTGGTCCGTAATAAGGATTCCAATACCACGCTTTCTCAGATATTCAATAATTCCCTGAATATCCGCAACGGCAATCGGATCAACCCCGGCAAACGGCTCATCCAGCAGGATGAATTTAGGCTCAAGCGCGAGACAGCGCGCGATTTCAACACGGCGGCGCTCGCCTCCGGAAAGCTCCGTTCCTTTGCGCTCCCGGACATGTGCTACGTGAAATTCCTCCAGAAGATCCGACATTTTCTGCCGGCATTCCTTTTTACCGGCTCCCGTCATCTCCAAAATAGCCATGAGATTTTCCTCGACGGTCAGCTTACGGAATATTGATGCCTCCTGTGCCAGATAGCTTACGCCCATCTGCGCGCGCACATGCATCGGTAAATTTCCGATTGGCTTGTCGTCCAGAAAAACCTCTCCGGAGGTCGGACGCTCAATGCCGATAATCATGTAAAAGGTCGTCGTCTTACCGGCACCGTTAGGTCCAAGAAGGCCGACTATCTCACCTGTCTTCATCTTGATTGACACATGGTCAACGGCGTTCCGATTCTTATATGTTTTTACTAAGTCTCTTGCTTCGATATACAAACCGTAAAACTCCTTTGTTCCTTAGGACTCTTACTGTGCCGCCTCTGTCTGTGCCTGTCCCTTTTCATCGAGATAAACCGTAAGGCGCTGGCTCTTAAGCCTGTTATTGTCCTGAATTGCCCATGCGTTACCTGTCAATACTACTTTTCCGCTTTCTTCTCCGAAATACTCGGCCTCATCTCCGCCGCCCTCAAAGTTTCTCTTCGGGCTGGTAACATAGGCATTACCTACACCGCGGGCATGATTTTCCTTCATCCAGCCCTCCATGTAATCTGCTGTAAAAGAGCCGTCCGCCGTGGTGATTGTACCTCCTGCGGGAAGTCTCAGATACTCATTGTCAGTGGAGTATTCCGCACGCGGTCCCTCATAGGCTTTATCTCCCTTTGAGCCATGAACATTTCCTTCAGCCACGACCTGAGTTCCTCCGAAGAAACGCACGGAATCACATGTAAGGTGCGTATCCCCCTGATCGGCGACTACTCCGCCGGTCAAAAGACCGTCCTGTGTTTTCGTATTGTATTCTGCATGACTGCCTCTTGCGACACCGTCATTATGCTTAAGGACAACATGTCCGTCCGCCGTCATGAGGCCCGTCTTCGCATTATATTCTACCACATCTCCGTTCAGTTCGGATGCTCCGTTTGAAGGCTCCGCTCCGACGATTGCAAAGCTAGAAATACCAAGCAGCACAGCTGCTGCAGCTGCAATACTTTTCTTATGAATTGATTTCATCGTGCTCATTCCTTTCCTTTCACGATATGCGCATTACCCTGCGCCTTGAAGGAATTAAATTCGTCTGCGGCTTCAATCCTGTCCGCCGTGATTGTTACCTCACCGCGCACAAGCTTCGCTTTTCCTATTGCCAAAAGCCGTCCTTCATCTGCCACCCATTCAAGGGACGCGCAGTCCAGCGTCTCGTTATCACTTGTTACGGCCTTTGCTCCGCCGTCCAGCCGCACATTGCGTGTCTTGCTGTTGTAGACGCCATGGGGCGCTGTAATGGTGATAAGCTTATCTCCCTGATAATATTTTCCTTTTATGTTTTGGAAAACCGTATCCTGAGTATCCACATTCATCTGTGACTGCTCAGCATAAATCTCCCAGATGACCTTTCCATCCTTTTCTTCACGAATAGTGTTGGAGGAATATTCCATAAGTCTTGGACCGGGGTCTCCGGCTTCCTTCACATTTTCTTCCTTAGGTACGGAGAATACTACCCATGCGATTCCGCCTATAAAGGCAGCCGCTGCAAGAAGCATCACCATTTTCATTTTCTTTTCCATGATTACGGCTGCTCCTCCTCTGCCTTGACAGTATGGTGTTTAACATGCTTTTGCTCCGGAGGCGTATTCCATCTCTTCTGGAACCAAAGCCACTGAGTCGGATTTTCCTTTATAATCCCTTCAAGTATGCGTGTCATGCGTACAGTGAAATCGTAGAGATCCTTGTCTGTATCTCCGTGATCCTCATACCGCATTGCCTCTCCGATAACAACCTTATGGGTTCCATCAGGCTTTCTGAGTATAAACGCAGGAAGCACAGGGGCATTGAACTTGCGTGAGAACACCGCAGGTCCCATTGGCGTTGACGCGGTTTTTCCGAGGAAATCAATGAAGGCTCCCCCGGGGCCCGCATCCTGGTCTGCCAGGAATCCCAGAATTTTGCCATGACGAAGTGCCCGTGCTGCCGCAAGGAGCTCGCTTGTACCGCGGCTGAAAATCTCAACATTTATAGTAGCCCGAAGGTCATTCAGCACACGTGTGTACTGCTCATTCGGCTGCGGCTTTGCGATTGCAGTAACCGGAAGATCCGAAAGAGTAAATGCGGCAGACAGCCATTCCCAGGTCCCAACGTGGCCTGTAAGAACTACAACACCATGGCCTTCAGCAAGAGCCTCCTTCATGCGTTCAAGATGATCAATCTCAATATATTTGTGAAAGTTCTTTTTATTGAGATGCGGCATGTAAAGAATCTCAAAAACATTGGTAGCGAGATTTATGAAGGATGCCCTCACGGTTTTACGGGCCTCATCCTCCGGCATGCCAAGGCATTCCATCATCTGCTGCACGGCGCGTTCACGCTGCTTCTTTATGAATTTGTAATACAGGACACCCGCTCCCCGGCCCAAAACCAGCAGGGCCGAATGCGGCAGACAGCAGACGATTCTGCTGAGCAGCATAAGGCAGCGATAAATCATACTTGTTCCTCCAAAAGCTTAACTCAAAAAAGTGTTTACTATATCCTTCCATAGGTTCTGAGATTTAAGAATAAATTCCAAAACCTCCCGGACAGCTCCGCGCCCTCCGTATGCTTCAGTGACAAAGTGAGCGCGTTCGCGCACATCACTGACCGCGTCCGCAGGAGCAGCTGCAAAGCCAACCTGTATCATAACAGGAAGATCAATAAGGTCATCACCGATGTAGGCGATTTCCTCATCCTTCAAAGAATACTTCTCCTTAATCTCCTTATAGGCATCACGCTTATCCAGGCATCCCTGCCTGAACTCCGTGATATGAAGCTCCTCAGCCCTTTTTTCCAGCATCTTGGACCTGCGCCCCGTAATGATTGCCGTCCTAAAACCGACCCTCTGCCAAAGAGCGATTCCCATGCCGTCCTTGATGTTGAAGGTCTTAAAGAGTTCTCCCTCTTCACCGATATGAACGCCTCCATCAGTAAGTACTCCGTCCACATCGAGAATAATCATTTTAATTTTCTTTGCACGCCCGAGGACGTCTGCAGCTCTTGCTTCTTCCATCATACGACTCCCTGACGTAAAAGGTCTGTAAGATGTACTATCCCTATCGGATGTTTTTTATCATCGACTACCGGCAGAACAGTTATCGGCCGTGGCTTATGCTTCTCCATAATACTGAGCGCCGAAGCCGCCAGCTTATCCTTTGTTATGGTAATCGGATTCTTTGTCATGAAATTATCAACAGGCTCGTTCAAGAACTCGCTTCCCTGTGCAAGACAGCGGCGAATATCTCCGTCCGTAACAAGCCCGATAAATGTACCGTCCGAAGATACTACGGATGTTGCGCCTACTCCCTTTGCCGTCATGACAAAGAGCGCTTCCTTTGCCGTCTTTTCTACACCGATAACAGGATTCTCGTCTCCGGAATGCATGACATTTTCCACCGTCAGCAAAAGTTTCCTTCCAAGAGATCCGCCAGGATGAAATACCGCAAAATCCTGTGCCGTGAAATTTCTTGCAGAAAGAAGCGCCATTGCAAGAGCGTCGCCCATTGCAAGGGCTGCCGTTGTGCTGGCCGTCGGAGCAAGTCCCAAAGGACATGCTTCGCGATCGACTCCTGCATCTATAAACCAGTCAGCATTTTTTCCAAGTGTAGAATCACGGCGTCCGCAGAGAGCTATTATCTTGGCACCTATTCTGCGGATAATAGGCAGAATATTGACAACCTCGTTTGTTTCACCGCTGTTTGAAATAGCCAGCACTATATCGTTAGCCGTGACCATACCCAAATCACCGTGAAAAGCCTCCGCAGGGTGCATAAAGAAAGAAGGTGTTCCGGTACTTGCCAGCGTTGCAGCAACCTTCTGCCCCACATGACCGGATTTCCCTATTCCTGTAACGATAAGGCGGGCCTTGCATTCCAGTATACCATTTACCGCATCCTCGAACTCATCATCAATGCGGTCAATGAGCTTAGTTACCGCATCAATTTCAATTTTCAGCGTATCAACTGCTTTTTCCTTGATTAAACTCATGCTCAGGACCTTCCTCAGTAAAGTTTCTTGCGTACGATATTATAAATCGACAGGCAGTCCTTCAGGATATCCTCCAGCTTATCGAGATAAATACTGTTCGGACCGTCACAGAGTGCTTCCTCAGGATTATCGTGAACCTCCATGAAAAGTCCGTCAACGCCTGCGCCTACTGCTGCACGTGCAAGATACTCCGCCAGCTCACGGTTTCCCCCGGAGCTTGTACCGCTCCCTCCAGGAAGCTGAACGCTGTGTGTAGCGTCAAACACAACAGGATAACCGAAGGAACGCATTATCGGGAAGCTTCTCATATCAACCACAAGATTATTATAACCAAAGGAGGCTCCGCGCTCCGTCAGTATGATATTCGAATTGCCGCCCTCAAGAATCTTGTCAACAACATTCCGCATATCCTTAGGCGCCATGAACTGTCCCTTTTTGACGTTTACGACTGCCCCTGTTTTTGCAGCAGCATTCAAAAGATCAGTCTGACGGCAGAGAAATGCCGGAATCTGAAGGACATCCACGACCTTTGAAACAGGCTCCGGCTGAAGCTCCGTATGGATATCGGTCACGACAGGTACCCCGAGCTCCTTTTTGATATTTGCAAGCATTTCCAGCCCCTTCTCAAGACCGGGACCGCGAAATCCATGGAAGGACGAGCGGTTTGCCTTATCAAAGGATGCCTTGAAGATATATGGAATACCAAGACGGCTTGTAATATCGCGTATAGTACGGCCAATAAAGAGACAGCGCTCATAATCCTCCAGAACGCACGGACCTGCCATAAGCACCAAAGGGTTTCCTGCTCCCATCTCAAAATTTCCGATTTTTACTGTATTCATGATGCACAACCTTTCTTTCATCATCACTCAGTTCATATTTCTGTATATCTCATTAACCTTCGCGAGATCTTCTGCCGTATCGACTCCGACAAATTTCGCGTTGGTCGCTATCACACGGATGCGGTATCCGTTTTCAAGTGCTCTCAGCTGCTCCAGCGACTCAGCCTGCTCTAAAGGTGTCGGGGCAAGCTTTGCGTACTGCAGCAAAAAATCCCTCTTGTACGCATAAATTCCGATATGCTTATGCACAGGTGCCTTTCCTTCTACTCTCGGATAAGGCATAAGGGAACGGGAAAAATAGAGCGCATACCCGTTTTTGTCCGTTACAACCTTAACATTGTTTGGATTTTTCTGTTCTTCCTCATCCGTCATTGGAGTCATTACCGTCGCCATAAGAAGCTCACGGTCTTCCTCAAATGCCTCTGCCAGTTCATCAATGAGAGAAGGCTCAATAAGGGGCTCATCTCCCTGAACATTGATAATGAGGTCAACATCGGTATATGCAGCCGCAACCTCTGCAAGACGGTCTGTGCCTGTAGGATGATTTTTTGACGTCATCATTGCTTTGCCGCCGTTTTTTTCGACCGCCTCAATTATTCTTTCATCATCTGTAGCAACGACAACCTCAGTTATTTTCTTTGCCTGCGCCGCACGGTCATATACCCTGCATATCATAGGCTTTCCTGCAATATCCTTAAGCGGTTTTCCCGGCAGACGCGTAGATGCGTACCGCGCCGGAATAACGCAAAGTGTCTTCATGTAAAAATCTCCTTATTTACCAAGCTTTTCCTTCAAGTCCTTATGAATACAGCCCAAAATACGGTCCGCATCATCCCTGAAGGTTACCTCGACGCTGACAACATAAATAGGAACCATATGTCCAAGCTTTCCGACTATCGTGTCGCGTGTCAGAATAGGAACCTTGACGGCATCCTTTTCTGTTATTACGACAGCCTCAGCATCCATCTGAACAGCGAGATTTGCGGCATCAAGCATCTCCTGCTCCGTATAATCATGATGGTCAGGGAAACGAAGGCTCTCAACGACAACGGCGCCGAGATTTGCCAATGTCTGCTCGAAGGAAGCCGGATTTCCGATAGCAGACACAGCCATAACACGCTTGCCCTTCATCTGATTGACATCTATTCCTTCGCTTGCGATATTCGCGTGCCAGTCAGCCAGTTCAATAAAGCCTCTCGGACGGTGGACTGACTCCACAACAAGGGCATGCTCGTTCTCCTCTTCAATGACCGTATGGATATACTGCCTTGAAGTCTCGGACGCCTGGTCAACCTTTGTAAGAAGGCAGATGTCCGCGCGGTCGATATGGGATATAGGTTCGCGCAGCGTTCCTCGTGGGAGCATATATCCGTTTCCGAAAACATTCACTGCGTCGATAAGTACGATATCCATGTCACGGTCCAGCTGCCAGTGCTGATATCCGTCGTCAAGAATTGCCACCTCAGCACCGAAATGCTCTATAGCGTATGTACCTGTCTGATAGCGCTCGGGTCCGATAAGCACCGGAACATCCGGCAGGTGCTTCGCAAGCATGTATGCCTCATCGCCTGCCTCCGCCGCTGTCATGTGAAGAGTCTTTCCGTCGGAAACCACGCCGACCTCGCCGCGCCATTTTGCACGGTAGCCTCTGTTAAGTATGACAACGCGGTATCCAAGATTACGGATTTCCCTTGCAAGAAGCTGGGCAGTCGGCGTCTTTCCTGTACCACCGACAGTTATGTTACCAAGACTGATTACATAGCAGCCAAGCTTTTTGCGGCTGAAAACGCCGAATTTATATCCGGCAAGCTTCAGATTTACAAGACCGCCGTATATAAGCGAGAAAATATAGAGTACAGCTATAAACATCTGCACCAGAAGCCCGTGGCTCTTGCGGCTGTGAATCAAATGGTAGAAATACGTCTGGAAGTTTTCAACCTTGTTTGTAGATTTGATATATCCGCTCGCAAGACGGCGCTCCTCCACCTGCTCCAGCATTTCATGGAGAAGAATCGCGGAGCGGCGTGCCGCGCCCTTATTTTCGCTGCAGATAGCGAGTGTTTCACTTTCCATGCGGTGGCGTTCCTCATCATCGCTGAAAAGGCGCACAACCTCTTTGGTAAGCTCGGCAGAGTTCTGTACCGTGATTACCGCGCTTCGCTTTGTGAAAAGCGCATGGGTTTCCTTGAAATTGAACATGTTAAAGCCAACAATTATGGCTTTCCCGTGAGCCGCAGGCTCCAGGATATTATGGCCGCCGTGGGCAATCAGGCTTCCGCCTACATAAATAACGTCACCGACGCTGTATACCTGTCCAAGCTCTCCTATGGTGTCAAGGATTACAATATCGTGTCCTTCGGAGGGATGCTCCAAAAGCTCAGTACGCCTTGCCGTCTTAAAGCCGGCACTATGACAGATTGCAATAACCTCACGTACCCTGAGCAGCTCACGCGGAGCAATAACCAGCTTAGCGTTCGGCTTTTCCTTACGAACCTCCTT
>Ga0256405_10009202_pt1 | contig 13637 bp, 11 predicted proteins | sample RumenRJG_02DNA_FD_189096 | JGI IMG/M metagenome (GOLD analysis project Ga0256405, IMG submission 189096) | Bovine rumen microbial communities from Lethbridge, Alberta, Canada - RJG_02 | ecosystem: Host-associated > Mammals > Digestive system > Stomach > Rumen | place: Canada: Alberta...
TAAACTAAATAAATAATTTCGTTTACGATAAACGTCGCTCAGAAATATTGCTGGATAGAGCAGGCTCTATCCGCAATTATTTTCTTCGCTTACTATAAATTTCTCACTGTTAAAGAGGTGAACCACCTTAGGTGGTTCACCTCTTTTGCTGTTCATTCAGAAGTTTTACAAATTCTTCTTCCGGCATAGGTTTATAAAAATAATACCCCTGTATCATATCACAGCCGGCATCCTTTAAGAACTGATACTGGCTTTCATCCTCCACACCTTCAGCAACAACCTTGCTTCCTAAAGAATGACTCATTCTGATAGTAGACTTTATTATCGCCTCTGCCTTTTTGCTTATATTTATCTTTCTGATAAAGCCCATATCCAGCTTTACGATATTAAAATTAAAGCTTTCAAGTGTTGAAAGAGACGACATTCCACTTCCAAAATCATCCAAAAGAATCTGAATATTTTTCGAATGAAGCGCATTTAAAAATTCAAGAGCCGAACTTTCCATAACAGCATAAGCTGATTCAGTAACTTCAAATTTGATATACCTCTCTGTATTCTTGTCATTATAGATATAAGCAAGTATATCATAAAGAAGCCTGCTGTCATAAAAATCAATACGTGAAAGATTTACTGCACAAGGCACTATTTTTCTGCCTGTTATATCTCTTTTTTTATTAAATTCAAGCACATGCGAGGCTATAAAACGGTCAATGGCAGAAATCTGTCCGGTTTCCTCAAAGAGCGGTATGAATCTGCCCGGTCCCACCATGCCAAGATTGTGATGCTGCCACCTTATAAGTGCCTCTGCACTTACTATCTTTTTAGACTTTGCATTTACCACAGGCTGGTAATATACCTTAAATTCTCCATTTTCAAGAGAAATATCCATGTCCGAGGAAAGCATCCTATCCATTATATAGTTAATCTGCAGATTTGAGTCATACCTTGCAAAAGGTCTTCCGCCATTGCCGGATATTTTCTTTTCAACAAGCACTGCCCTGTCTATCAAAAGACGTATTGACTCAGTTCTGTCCTCTATAGGAACTATACCCATACACAGATCAAAATGATAATCCTTTGACCCCTTTGTAAACATCCTGTGGCTGAGTCTTGTCATAGCTTCATCCGTAATCTTATCATCTTCAGCTATGAGCACATAGTGGTCGGCTTCAAGCCTTCCTAAAATGATCGGGTTAAGATACTTTCTTATCGCATCCCTGATCTGAAAAATAGCAATATCACCGCTCTGCTCTCCAAAGATATCATTGATAGCCCTAAATCCTCGAACATTTGTATAAATAAGCGAATACTTCTTATCCTTCGGAAGCTTCATAAGAAGCTCTGACGCCTTATCCATAAAGCCCGTAGCCGCATATTCATCCGTCATCCAATCATGGTTAAGCTCGGCAGAAATATTATACATTTCAAAATAATATTTATCGCTCTCGTTTCCAAGCATCCTCGACTTTACTGTATAAGTTTTCGTTCCGCCACGCAGGTTGAAATGGCACGATCTGGTATATTCACCGTCTCTTTCTATACTCTGTTTTATCACCTCGATGCCCGCTTCTGCAGCCATCGCCTGTTTTTCATCATCTGATACAAATTTACTGACATAAATATTCGTAAAATGGTCAAGGCTCTTTACTCTTTCCGGTGTAATGCCTATATCAAGAAATTTCTTTGACAGATATACAAAATTTATGCTTCCGTCGCAGTCTAATGTAGCCACGACTTCATATATATCAGACATCAGTGTCTTCCATATCTCACCTTTTTTTATCTCACAGGCATTGAGATATGATGTTTTATATTTTTTCTTTAAAGGAACTGTAACTCCTGATTCAAGTGGAGTTTCCTCCCCGTTTTTAAGCAAGAAGCCTTTTCCGTAAAAAGAGGTAATGCCGTTATGTATTAAAAAATAGCTTCCATCATTAACCAGATAAAATGTCTGCTCATAACTGTCTTGCAGAAGATACTCATTATATATGCTTTTGCCATCAATCTCTGCAATACGCTCATACTCTGCATGAGGAATGATGTTCAGATCTGTAAGTCCAAGACCCCTGTACTTTTTTTGAAATTCTGTATCCTCTGCTTCACCTGCTAATTCCGGAAACATATAGACATTGGCAGCCGCATTTACACTTCCGGCCGATAAGCCTATTATCACTCCTTTAAAGGCAGCTATCTTAGCCCTCAAACCGTTTTTTTCCATGAATCTATTTGCAGATGGACCATGTCCTCCCGCAAGGTAGAGTACATCACATTCACTTAAAAAATAATCTAAACATCTTGCATTTCTGCGATCGCAGACAGTAATACTGCCTACAGACAATCCCGCTTTCTTAAGAACTCCACAAACAGCCATTGCTCTATAATCGTTGTATTCTATTTCTTCAGGATTTGCCGCCCAAAAAAGTATTCTGGAATTTTCCTTCCAGAAATCTTTTAATTTTTCAAAAAAGCCATAATTTTCTTCAATTGGCTCTGGAATCTTTTTTTCATCAGTTTCATAATTCATGAAGCTACTCGTCAAAAAGATAACCGGAAGTTCATTGCCGTTGTTTGCTTTCTCCATAAACCACCCAATGTCCTTAATAGAATACGCAATTGCACCTAAGTAATTATATCACATCTGTACACGCTTTGGAATTATTTCTTAAACATTTCTAATCATTTATTTTGCCCTGTCATTCCATATAAAGGTATTCAAAACAGGAGTAAAAAGTGGTATAATGCTCATTAAACCAAATCAGCTTTAAAGCACAAAAGAATTGGAGGTTTATATGAGTTTAGAAGAGGGAATTAAAAAAGCGTTCATGGCGGGTGTAGGTCTTACTGCTTTTGCTGTTGAAAATGCAGGCAAAGCTATAGATTCACTTGCTAAAAAAGGGGAGGAAGTAGCAAACAGCAACAAATTTATCAATGACAGCAAAGAATATGCAAAAAAGGTAAAGGATGATATTAAAAATTCCGAGGCTAAGAGGCATTTTGATGACATTGCTGATGCTGTAGATAGCATGACAAAGGAAGACCGCGAGAAGTTAAGAGAAAAGCTTAACGAGGCTGACAGAGCTGCAAAAGAGACTTTGGAAGATGTCGTCCACGCATCAAAAGAAAAATTTGAGGAATGGAAAAAGTCAGAAGATAGTGAAGACTGTGAAGGTGCTTCCACAGCAAATGATACCGCAGAAGATAAAAAATCGGACTCAGACGAGTCAGATGGCAACTGATAGATTTATAATAAAAAAGGTAACAGGAGTAATTCCTGTTACCTTTTCTATTAGTTTTTATCATCCATCAGTTTCGGACGATTCACAATATTTCCCGATACCTGCTTATAATATGTAGCTACAGCTTTCTGGCTGACGTTATATTTCTTTATTCTTTGCTTCTTTTCGCGAATAGTCTTATCTACAAGAGGCATATTCCTTCTCTCAAGAACCTCTATTTTGGTTCCGATATCTGTGAGAGTCCTTATCTGTTCCTGAAGATGCTTTACTCTTTCTGCATAAAGACCCGGTCTTGCCTTCACTGCATCTTTGACCAACACATAAGTCTTGTCAAAGCCATCATCAAGGATATTAACAAGGTCGATAAGCTGATCCTTTTCATCCATGTGGTATGAAAACTTATCCAAGTCAAAATCAGGAGTCTTTAGAAGCTCTTCTTCTGCCTTTGTATGATCAAGTATCTTTTGAAGCGTATCAATTTTACGGTCAAGCGAGATGCTCATACTGTCAAGGTAATCATCTATCTCCATGCTCATCCCTTCTTTGCTTTCATGAGCTGAACCCAGATATCTCTGATATCTCTTATATCCTTTAATGCCGCATTGAGCGGTTCAGGCTTCTTGCTGACATTAGCATCAATAAGATTTCTCATTATAGCGTTATAAATCACGTCGAAATCCTTTGAAACCGGATAAGCGTCATTTAAAGTATTCTGAAGTTCACTTATTATCTTTTCCGCTTTCATTATATTGGTGCCAGCAGTAGGAATATCCTTCTTTTCCATTGCTGCAAGAGCAAAATTGCAAAATTTGATAGCTCCGTTGTATAGCATCAAAGTAAGATCCTCTGGTGATGCTGTTGTTACTGCTGTTTTTCCATAAAGCTGTGCTGCATTCATCATGACTAATTTCTCCTTGCTGTTATCAGCTTATTGTATAAGCAATAAGCAAAAAACACTATACGATTACATGCCGCCTGTAAGTCCCTGTATATTTCCTGTAGAATCCTGAAGCTTCTGCATCATGGTTTCCATTCTAGTAAACTGCTTATAGTATCTGTCTTCAAGACTGGCGATCTTCTTTTCCATATCACTGTATTCTTTTTCGTAATTAGTCTTCTGATCTTTTAACTGCTTATCATTATAAAATTTCTGCGAACTCTTGTAATCGTTACTATCATTGAGAATTGCGTTCATGGCACTGTACATCTTGCCAAAAATCGTTGAGAAATCCTTAGCAACCTTGTCAGGGTCACTTTCAAGAGCAGCCCTAAGTTTATCAGGTTCACCGCTGGTTACATCGTCATCCTTATCACCATCGATGTGAAGTTTACCCTTTTCAAGGTAATTCTTTGTGCCGATACCATAATTTCCAAGTGAAATATATTCGCTTGTTTCCCTGCCATCTGAACCTTTTGCATGAACACCGATTATACTCTCACGCATTGACGAAATAACGTTATCAAGATATTCATCCCTTCTTAAAAGAGAATCTTTTATCTTATTCTCCCATTTTTCTATCTCGTCATCACTCATCTCATCCTTCTGCTCAGAAGTAAGAGGTTCGTATCCCTTTGCCGCATCAGCGTTATAGAGCGTATTCATTTCCTCAAGAAGTTCATTGTAGGACTTTATGAAATCCTTTATCTTCTTGTACACTTCATCAGTGTTGCTCTGTACTCTGATAGTAGTTGGCTTATACTTATCATTTATATCCTTTTCAGAAACCCCTGTTAGGTCAATTTTCAAACCATTAATTGTATTTGAATTTGTAGCAGTCTCATAATTCACACCATCAAGCGAAAACTTTGCGTTCTTAGCATCTTCTACATGACCTGACTTTAAAAGTGTTCCTATAACATTATTTTCTGCATTAGCCGCTGTAAGAGTAAAGCCATTATCTGCGCCTTCACCCTTTGAAGCAAGATAAATCCTGCCCTGTGATGCATCGTAGTTTGCGTTGATACCAGCATTCTTAAACTGGTCAAGCAATCCACCAAGAGTTGTATTATCTTTATCTATAACTATAGTGTGATCTACACCGCCAACATTTAATGTAAGCTCTCCGCTTGTTATTCCGCTTAAAGCATTGCTTCCATTTTTATCAACGAGATCCTTCAACTTGGTCTCTTTTGTAGCTGCCGAACCATCAGCTGCCTCAATTTTTTCCGAAGTCCAGCTCTGGGTAGTAGCAAGCTGACTGACAACAAGTGAATGATTACCCATTACAGCACCGGTGAGTGCCTTTACTGTTCCTATTGAGGAATTGGTAATGGTCGCACTTTTGGTGTTATAACTTGACTCAAACCTCATATCAGTGAGGCTGTCTTTAAAAAAGTTAGTAATCTTTTTATTAAGATCCTGCCACTTTTCCGTTTTCCAATCAAGCTTTGTCTGCTTATTCTTTATCTTATCAAGTCTGCCCTGCTGTACTTTAACGAGTTCCTTTACGATAGATTCAGTATCAAGACCAGATACCATACCCGACATTCTAATAGGCATAAGCTTACCTCCTTATCTTTTCTCATCAACCATGATACCCTCAAGGTCAAATAGTCTTTCTATCATTTCAAGTGTCTTTTCCGGAGGAATCTCTCTGATGACCTCCTTGGTTCTTGCATCATATACCTTTATGGAAATACGCTTTGCCTCTTTATTGTAGGCAAATTCGCATTGACGCAAACCTGTATGCTTAACTTTATCATTAGCCTGAGTAACAGCATTTTCAAGACGTTTTTCGAGTTCTTCGTCTGTCCATCCCTGCTGTTTATCCTCATCCTTTTCATTCTCAGCAGTCTTAGGCTTATTAGTTGGTTGGGCCGTTTCCGTCACCGTCATATTGCCCATATCCATCTGATAATTTCTGGTACCATCCACAAGTCTTGCCCCGGCAGAACCGCCATGAAATAAATTCACATCCATAAGTGTACCTCCCTGTACAAACCCACTTTAAAATACCTGCTTGTTGACTGCCGCAGCAAGCATATAGTTCCTTCTATCACTTTATATCGGCAGAATCATCCATTAATTTAACAGGTTGTTCAATACGTTAAGCTCATCTTTAGAAACAGTCTTGGCTGCCTCTTTATTTGCTGTCTGAATCTGTGTATATAACTCTTTTCTATAAACCGGCACATTTCTCGGTGCCTTTATCCCTATTTTAACCTGATCACCCTTAACCTCAAGGATGGTGATTTCTATGTCATTTCCAAACATAATGCTTTCGTTTGTTTTTCTTGATAATGCAAGCATAAATTCCCCCTCCCTTCAGTCTTATTCCTTCTTTGCTTTCATCTTCTCTACTGCTTCGCGAACATTCGTTCTGATCTCGTAATCATCGTTATTTACAACAATCTGAATACCGGCCCTGTTGTTAGGATTGATGATAAACGGAGCCTTAAAATTGGCTGTCGTATCCTCAGGTCTTCCGGCAGGAACCGAAAGAGCAAGAAGTATAAGGAGATCTTCATCTTCAAAATCCCCCAATGGCTTCATAAGTTCATCTTCCACTGTAGGATTGTAGGTATCTGTTAATAAAAAAGGATTTATAACCGGAAGTGCGAGTTCCGGATCATCCAAACACTGAAGCCATGAAATCGCATTCTTTTTTTCTTCCCTTGTCGTGTCGAAAATAAGGGTCCAGTTCTTCATATCCTCGAAGCCCATTATCCCTTCGTTGAAATTGATTATCTTTTCATCATCTATATCAATCTCGCCGAATACTCTGGAGTTAACTTTCATAACACTCTCCTTAATTTAAGAAATAAAATCAAGCAATGAATTCTGGATAACCTTGGCACCCGCATTAAGTGATGCATTATAAACATTCTGTGCAGCACCGAAATGAATAATAGTATCTGTCATATTGGCATCTTCATTATTACTCATAAGTTCTGTAGAATCATCACTCTGCTCCTCAAGACGACTGAGTGTAAGGTTAAGCCTCTTCTCTCTTGCTCCAAGATTGGCAAGTGCAGTATCTATTCCAGTCTGAAAATCTTCTATCTTATCAATCGAAACAGAAAAACGTTCCTGCATCACCTTTTTCTTTAGGACAAGTTCAACATCGAGCTGCTTAGCTATTTTTTCAAATTTATCAAGCTGTGTCTGATCAGTAGTTACATCAGCAGAAGGATCAGCCTGTTTTTTCTTATATATCTGAGCCTGAACAGTCTCTATATGCTTTTTAACATCACTTATTCTGTTCTCACAAGCCTTTACAGCATCTATACTGTATATTATACCATCAAGTTCTCTGCCAAGATCATGAGTAAGACATTCTTTTGCCTGAAGATTTATATTAAGTCTCTGGTTGAAGCCTACTTCGTAGTTTATATCCTGATCTTCGACTGTATATTTTATCTCTTCGCCGTTATACTCCGCAGGAATCGTGCTTCCATCTGCTGCCTTACCCGCCTCTTTTGAAAGTGCCTTTGAAGTACAGGTAAAATAATGCTCAGGTCTAAGGTCATTCTTTTCAAATTCAGTCTTCTGAAAATTAACTGTGAAATTTCCCTTTTTTGCAAGAATGTCCTTCGCCAGTGTATCTGAGAATACAAGCTCACCGGTATCCGCAAGATACTTAACTCCGTTTGCAGGTGCCTCGTAAGCATCCTTATCTGTAGAAGCCGCAGTTGCTGTCACTGCATGTGGTACTGAGCCATTCTGAGTGGCACCGGTGCTGTCTTTATATGTATAGCTTATAGTTGGAGCAACATCTTTGTCTGTCTTATCATAAGCAAGCTTTACTATATAAGACTTTGTATTCTGCGGTGCATCCTTATAGTCATCTTTGGTCTTAGTTGTATCCGAGAAATCATCACCTGTCGCATATCCACCCACAGTAACAGTATTCTGTCTTATATCATCACTCTTAAACTCCTGAGTAATAGTATACTGCTTTGAATGATCTTCATCAAGATAAAGGAGACTTGTCTGAGTCTTGTACCCGGTAAAAAGATATCTTCCGGCATAACTTCCGTTTCCTTCTATATAAATCTGATCCCTGTACTGAACCATAGTCTCATAAATCTTGTCACGGTCCGGTGTGGTAAGAGTATCCTGTGTTCCCTTTACAGCGAGTGCCTTAAGATCTGTAAGGATACTTCCATCATTTTTAAGTGCACTTTCTGTTTGGCTCATCCAGTTCTTAGCATCAGGAACATTTTTCTTGTAAAACTGTGTGATCTGACCGAGTGAATTGCGCAATTTCAGTGCGCGCACAGCAATAACAGGATCGTCTGATGGTTTTTGTATCTTCTTTCCAGTCTGATATTGCTCTTCCACAGTCATAAGGCGATTCTTATTATCATTTATATTACTAAGCGTCTTGTTAGTTATAATCTGATTTGTAACGCGCATAACCTGCTCCTTTATTGTGCTTTCGCGAAGCGAAAGTGCCAAGTATCGCAGTTTACTGCGATACAGAACTTTTTTTCATTTATACTTTCGCGAAGCGAAGCTTCTGAATATCAAAATGTTAAATCATCTGATTTATCAGAGTATTGTAAATCTGGTTCATTACCTGGACTACATGAGCTGAGAGATTGTATGCCTGTTTGAATTTAACAAGGTCTACAATCTCTTCATCCTGATCTACGCCAGATATTGAAATTCTCTGATTATCGATATTTTCAACTATCTTTTCCTGATTTTTTGCAACCGCATTAGATACCTTGGTATCTACACCTATATCAGAAACAAGTGTTTGAGCAAATTCATCAGGCTTTCCTTCATCAAACATGTCAGAAAGGGCACGTAGAGAATGCATTGCCTTTATATTTTCTGTGTCCTCGACATTTCCTTGTCCTACGGAACCCTTCTTACCTGCGGCAATCCTGTCAGGATGGTCTGCAACTTCCTTGGTAACAGAAAAGTTCTTTGCAGTAAGCATGTAGTAGGACTTGTATACTGTCTTATTCACATTATCGACAGCAGTATCATTTGCAAGTGCCTTGCTTGAGATAAGTATCTCATCATTTTTAAATGGATCCGCTATCCCTGATACTGCAAGTACGTCCTTTGTGCCGTAATCATACTTTGTGCCAGGCCCTGTGAATGTATAATTATATCCGGTTACCTTGTCAATGCCGTTAAAGAAGTCGATACCCTCTTTTCCATTCAGGTCATCACCCATCTTGTGCTGTTCATTTACATGCTTTGCAAAAACTCTTACAAACTGGTTTATCCTGTCCATATAATATGGAATGCCCTTGTAATTAAGTGCTCTGCCAATCTTGGCAACGCCATCCCTGGCATCACAACTATCCTTTGCAGCCTGCACAGCATCATCACTCACATCATCTGCAAGTGAGAAGGTATATGTGAATACATCCTTTCCTGTAGCCGCATCCTTGCTGCTTGTAACCTTTATCTCGTTGTATTCAAGCTTACGTCCGCCAATGTTGAGTATACCATGAGGCGGCATGTTCATAAATTCAACTGAATTTATATTAGTATCTGTAACAACAACCTTTGCAGGCTCTGTGTCTGTCTTCAATGTAATGGCATTTGCCTTCACTGTTCCATTAAAATTGTCCTCATTGTTGCCGTCACGCATCTCGATCATGCCCTGAAGCTCACCGCCAAGATTCTTTTCATGAAGGTCAAATGACTGTCCGTCCTGCCATTCAAAGTCGTAAAGACCATCTATATCAGTATTATTTGCATTAAGCTTACGTGGTTTTGCAATAATCTTGTTGCTTGAATATACATCAACGAGATTTCTGCCGTTTATCTTTACAGTAAGAGCCTTGGCATTGTTAAAATTTGCAGGAAGATCATTATCTGTATCTGTAAGACGTACTTCCTCAACCTTTACATTGCAGATCTTGCTGAGTTTATCTATTATAAGATTTCTCTGGTCACGAAGATCATTTGCAAAACCGCCGTTTACTTCAATAACATTTATCTGCTTATTGAGAGTTGCGATCTGATCTCCATAGGAATTTATCCTGTCAATCTTACTCTTTATCGCAACATTTATATCATCCTGAAGTGCTTCAAGATTTCCCGCAAGATTATTGAAATAATCCGTCATGCTGAGAGCGGTCTGGCTTAGCTGCTGCCTTGCTGCAAGGCTTGTAGGATTCTTCTGAACCTCATCAAGCGCATTCCAGAAAGACTCCAGACTCTCTCGCATGCTTCCGGTATCATTTGACTCGTTGAAATAGTTTTCAACCTGGTCAAGATAATAAGCTCTCATTGAAAGTCTTCCCTCGATAGAGTTGTTTGTCCTGTACTTATTATCATAATACTCATCACGAACCTGGGTGATCTTGTCCGCAGCAACACCAGTACCAGCCATACCGTATGAAAGACGAAGCGATATAGGGTCATTTGCATGACGGTTAAGTATCTGCTTTGTATATCCTTCTGTCTGTGCATTGGCTACGTTGTGCAAAGTAACATTGAGAGCCGTCTGATATATATTAAGGCCTGTAGCGCCTATATCTAATCCAAAAAATGTTGATGGCATAAACTTCTCCTTCCTTTATTGCGGCACTTGATGGCGGCACCGCAAGTGATGCCACAATTTCAGTATCACATCTTTGATGTGATACTGGGCGGCACAGCTACGCAGTATCGCAATTTAAGGTGCCATTCTATTGATCAAGGTGTCGAGCATATCATTTATAACTGTTATGTAGCGTGAATTTGCATTGTATGTATGCTGGAACTTGATAAGGAAGGTAAGTTCCTCATCAGCGTTTACACCAAGTACCATCTGTCTTCTTTCATCAACACTGGCAACTGTCGTTTCCTGACTTTTTTCTATCTTGATAAAAGTATTTCCGGTATTGGCAACCTCTCCGGTAAGTGCTGTGTAATATCCAAAGAAATCATTCTTTGTAAGAGCGCCCGGATTAAGAGTCGCGAATTCATTTGTAAAGATAGCTGCCATTCTGTCTGCTGTCTTTGCACTGTAGTCTCCTGTCTTTTCTTTATAGGAGATTGGAAGTTTTGCCACTTTATCTTTTACTGTTATATTGATTTCCGACTCATTAAGGGTGAACATAGAGTACAGGTCATCCTTATTCTCATTATTATAGACTCTTATATTCTTTTCTTTGCCGTCTGTATCTGTATACTTAAGATCAAGAGTTACAGCATTGCCATCCTTGTCAGTATAGTTTGCCTTGGCGTCGCTGTATCTTTCAACACTCTTTCTCTTGAAAAGAGTATTTCCCTGCTCTGCCGCTGAATCAAGTCCTATAGGCGCTTCGAGCGCATTAAGCACCTTGAAAGAAACCTGCCCGGTTCTCTGCTTTGCATTAAAGAAGTCTGTTTTAAATACATGCCTGCTTTCATTATATCCGGCTGTAGCAAGCTTGTTCATATCTGCGATCGTGATATTGGCAAGATATGCCTTCTTCTTTCCATCCATATCAACCTGATCTGTTATATCATTTCCTTCAGAGTCAAGCCACTTATTATTAACAAGTCTATTGCCATCCTGATCAGTCCAGATCATGGTGCCGCCGGTTGCCTCTACATTTACGATCTGACCTCCTACAGTATCACCCTTAGCAATATCCTCATCCTTTAAAGGCTGTGTAAGGTCTGTGCCAGGCTTTCTCCATATCTGGATACCATGTATATCTCTGTCGCCTGCTATAGCAACATTTCCCTGACTGTCTGTAAGCTTGACTGTACCGGTGAAGGTTGCTGTAAAGTTTGGTGAAAGAATATCATCAAGCATAGTAGTAACGCCATGTATAAGCTGGTCAAATTCTGCCTGAGTATTAACTATTACAGATGGAGCGATATCGTTATTATATGTCTCAAGGAGGTTATTGTATGCTCCCATGGCAGACTCATATCTTGCCTGATTAGCCGGAAGAAGGTCTGTCTTCTGAGAAAGTGTACCCTTTTCAGTAGTCCTAAAATCCCCTATCTGTGGCTTTATCGGTATATCTGTGTATCTGCCTGTCTTTCTTCCTCTTGAAAGAAGAAGGCCCTTTACATAGCCTATATCATTGTCTCTTGCAGGTGAAAGTTCAGTCTGTGTATTAAATACTTCAAGACCGTCCTTCCATGTTGGGATATAAAGACCTGTGGTATCAGCATTTACGCTTTCACCTGTCCTCTTTGCTATATCTCCAAGTGTAGTACACTGAATTTCATTATAGCCAAACTCTGTAACAAACTGGCTTCCTTCTATGCTTACAACCTGGGTTCCGTCAAGGTACTCTCTGGTTGAAATATTCGCGAGCTTCCCAAGTTCATCTATAAGCTTATTTCTCTGATCTCTGTAATCATTGGCATTTTCAGGACCAGCCTCATACTGAACAATCTTCACATTTAACTGATGAATTTCTTTTCCGATCTCATTTATCCTGTCAACTGATTCCTTCACCTTACGGTTAAGGTCATTTTGATATTTAACAAGCTGCTTATATATATCCTCACTGCGTTTAAGGAAGCTGTCTGCTGTCTCAATAAGATTAGTGCGGTTTACTATGCTTTCAGGCTCCTTCTGGATTTCCTGTATTGCAGTCCAAACATCCTGAAGCTCTTTCTGGAAAGTAGAACCCTCAAGTTCTCCGAAAAGATCCTCTATCTCGCTTGAAGCATTCCTCTGAGCACTATAAAAGCCTTGCCTCCCACACTCATGACGATAAGTGGCGTCGAGAAACTTATCTCGCACCTGTCTTATTTCCTGAAGCAAGGAGCCAAGGCCTGACTGATTCTTACCTTCACCACCCTGCGTCTGCACCTTATGATAAAGAAAATCAGAAATAAGGATCTGCTGACGCGTGTAGCCCTTGGTATCTACGTTTGTAATATTGTGCGCAGTCGCATTGAGCGCTGCCTGAGCTGTTGTAAGTCCGGACACACCTACTCCGAAACTTGTAAATAATCCACCCATGATGTCCCTCCGGTATTAGCTCCTGGCGTCGAACATCCCTGTTCCACTGCCTGGCATTTCAACTTCTCTGGCCTTATCATACTGACCAGCCCCCGGTGACATCCTTGTACTTTGTATGACATTGAGATCAAACTCTATCATATCCAGGGATTCTTTTATAAGCATCTGGTTTCTGTCGTTGATCGCCCTCAATCTCTTAAGAGACTTTTTCAACCTGTCATGAATATATCTCAGAGCCTCCTGCTCTTTTTTCTGCCCGCTTATCAGTTCGATTATCGTACTGAAATTAAGCGTGTCCGGATCCTTATTCATGACAATTCCTATATTTTTAATAACCTCAGATCTCTTCTTTTCAAGATTGGTAAGCCTGTCTACTGCAGACTGTTCGCTTTCCGTGATCGCATTAAGAGAGTCAAGGTCATTTTCAACAATAGCCTTTGTTTTCTTATCAGCAATAGGAATAAGCTTCTCATAAAGCTCTGTCTCCTCGCTGAGCGTAGTGATAAGCTCTTCTATAAGACTGGCCATTATT
>Ga0256405_10009206_pt1 | contig 13631 bp, 6 predicted proteins | sample RumenRJG_02DNA_FD_189096 | JGI IMG/M metagenome (GOLD analysis project Ga0256405, IMG submission 189096) | Bovine rumen microbial communities from Lethbridge, Alberta, Canada - RJG_02 | ecosystem: Host-associated > Mammals > Digestive system > Stomach > Rumen | place: Canada: Alberta | collected...
TTGTAACTGTGATAAGTATAAACCGCATTTTCTGTTTTTCTTTGATTTTTTGGTGAAATCCGTTTTTTTTCGATATTTTTTCGTTCAGACTCCGTATTTTTTATATTTTTTTTGCAAATTTATGAATTTATTTTCGCATTTCTATTTACAGATTTATGCTTTGTGTTATTATGTAATCACAAAAGGAACAGACAAAGCATTTTCTCTAAGAGTTTCAAAGAGAGTTTTTTAAGGAGGATATCTTATGTACGAAGTAAAATTCAGAAGCCTTAATGCAGATGAGATTCAGGTGCGCCCTGATTACAGTGACAAAGGAAATTGCAGTGAGGTCCACCTCCTTCTCTATAAGGATTCAAGAACTGATATGAGCATCTTTGATGAGGTGTTCGGCAAGGATGGTTGGGAAAGCACCGTATCGGATCCGTTCGTTACAGGAGCCGGAAGTGGTCTTGTGGCTGTACGCTGCACTGTGACAGCCTATATCAACGGAAAGAAGGTTTCCCATACCGATTATGGTAATGCCCGCATGGGAAGCTATGACCCTCTCAAATCAGCTTCAAGCGATGCTCTGAAGAGAGTCGGTTTCCTGTTCGGCATCGGTCGTGAATTATACGACCCGGATGTAAGGATTGTCCTTCCTGTCAACAGTCAGCAGGACTATGAGAAGAAGATGTCTGACAGATACTATGTATCTTATTTCAATGCTTCAAAGGGCAGGATCAAGGGGCTTACTGTCAGAAATCTTGTAAGCGACAGCGTTGTTTATACCTACGGCGACAGCAAGGATATGATAGCCATTCCTTCAGGCTCTACGGGCAGGACCGCTGTTTCAAAGACGTCTGAGGGCAAGGCAAAAAATGGAGCTGATAATAATGCAGAAGATACTATTGGTTCTGACAAGGCATTTGCTTCAAGCGGACTGCCTCTTCCTGCCCCGTTCAACCCTACTGATGCAGTTTCTGATAAAGACAGCGACAATGGCAAAACTGCTATGGCGGCACCTGCTAAAGACGGTGATAAAGCCTCAACACCTGCTGAAGCTGTCAGGGCAACCAGGAAACAGCTTTCTGATGTGTCCGGTTACATGAAGATGTATATACAGGGACTGACCGAGCCTATCACCGAAGAAAGGCTTCTGGCCTGCCTGCAGCAGAAGTTCAAGTTCAGCGATATGAACGAACTCTCTTCTGAAAAGGCAGAGACTATTGAAATGTATCTGAAAAAGCAGATCAAGAACAATCAGAACAAGCACAAAGTAGAGCAGCAGGCAGCTTCATAAACTGTTCACGTATAGTATAGGTAAAAATTGCGGTGTTTCTTGAATAAATATGCGATTTTTCATAAAAATAACGTGATTTTTGCCATTATCCTATTTACAGTATATCATTTAGCGATATAATATAATCATAACAAAGTTAAAGAGCTTAGCAAGTAAGCAGAAAGTGAGGAACTAATGAACAAGATCATTTTAATGGGAAGACTGACAAGAGACCCCGAGGTAAGATATGGCGGAGCACAGAATATGGCGATTGCCAGATTTTCGCTCGCAGTAGACCGCCGTTACAAGAGAGAAGGACAGCCTGAGGCTGATTTCTTCAATGTAACAGCATTTGGAAAGCTTGGGGAGTTCGTAGAAAAGTATCTCCATAAGGGAGTGAAGATTCTGCTTGAAGGAGAGATGCAGAACAATAACTATGAATCAAAGAAGCATCCGGGCGAAATGGTGTACGGGTTCAATATAATCGCAAACAGTATTGAGTTTGCGGAAAGTAAGAAGGCTGCTGAGCAGAACGGTTCATATTCTGCTCCTTCTGGCAACAGTGGAACATCGGCTGATAATTCTCAGCCTGCGCCTTCTGGAGACGTTCCAGATGACAGTTTCATGAATATTCCAGATGGAATTGATGACGAGCTGCCGTTTGCCTGATACAGGCTGACTGCCCGATATATAACGTATTTCAGGAGAAATATTTTATTTCTCCTGATTTTTTTTATTTTTTTTCTTAAAAACTATTTACAGAAATCAGATTTATGAGATAATAATTATAGTAAAAAGTAAACAAAGTTTCATATTTTAGATAAGGAGAAAATATATATGACAAAGACGAAATCTACAAAGAGGATTAAAGTAATGGCGATTGTGATGGCACTGTCTGTTATTGTGTGTGGTGTCGCCGTAGGGGTTACTGCAAGTGCGAAATCTGATTCTGACAGCACGGAATCTGATTATGATGGTTATTACATTGTGAATGCTGATGATATTTACCAAGTTACTCCTTATGAGGAAGATACCGATATCAAAAAATTCCTCGACAAAGATATGCAGATAGGAAACAGTGCAAGTGGCTATGCCTATCAGGAGGTCATGGATCCTTGCCCTATAGACGCAGATGCTTTATATAACTTACACGCTAAATGGGTTTATGATGAAAGTGATCAGATATATAAAATTTCTTTTAAGCCAGACCCTAAAAATGCAGCAATGTATGGTATACTACAATATAATTCAGAACGCCATTATCTGAAAAAGTTTTTAAATAGAGATGATCTTACACCAGAGCAGATAGAGAAGATAAAGAACTTCAAGTATCCTGAAGGCTTCTGAATAACTAAAGTCACGGGTGTCAGCCCGCATGAGCATAAAAAGAACCATCCTTTTCTCATTTGAGAATTGGATGGTTCTTTTTTCTAAACTATCAGAAGTTTGGAAGAAGTGACCAGACTGACTGCTATCTATTCGCCATCAGCAGCTTCATTATCATCGTCATCATCATACTGGCTGCCATCATCTGCATCGTCGATTGCACCACTGTAATCTATATCATCTATACCCTCGTCCTGTTCGATATTATAATCGTTATCGTTCAACTCGGATTCTTCAGATATATCTATCAATGTTTCATCATAGTCATCATCTTCAGTCTCAGCGACCTCATTTACCTGTTTTATGTCGGTTACGATTCTATCGACCATCATTCCGCCATTTTCCTTGTCTTTTACAACCTGATAATAGCTATCATTTATTCTGATAATACCATAATGCACTTTTCCATTTGATGATACATAATACGGCACTATGATGATATTCTTCTGATCCTTCTTGAATTTATTCTTATATTCCTTTTTTACAGATGTTATAGTCGGAATCAGATAAGATTCAATATCTTCATTTCTTTCGGAGGCAGTCTGATGATTATCTTCATGTGAGATATCGTGACGATATCTTTTGTCTTTATCTAATTCGAAATAACTATGCTGCTGGGTCAGCAGGGGAATATCTCCCAGGAGATAGTTGTCTATATCAGCCTCAGAGCTGTCTTTATCAAGCCATATTGTCCTTTCTTTTACATTGTTGATGTTGTAGTTATCCTTGTCAAAATGTACCTCTCCTGTATTATTCAGGGTTCTCATGAATGCTACATATCCAGCTACACCATCTTTATTTCTGTTGTTCCATGTCAGACGGAGTACTGATTGTCTTATCTGCTGAAGCGTGGTATCCTGATTTTTTGTGGTATAGTATCCTCTTTCGAGCATATAGCCGTCAACATATTTATCACCGTTCTTATACTTGCCATAGCCTGCTACAGTAGGATCGTTGTTCAGCTCCTCAAAATCGAAATCTCTGTTATTGACATCATATATGCCTACATAGGTGATAGAGACAGATTTAGAGTCAAGGCAGACAGCTGTAGGATCCTTCTGCTTGTCACTGAACTTAGCCTTGCATTCGGTATTTGTTCCCTTGCTGTCGTCATTTCCGTCAACATGTTTCTTTGATTCAGCCTGCTCCTGCGACAGCTCTGAACGACCAGACTTATAATACACAGCTCTTACAACATATACATATTCACCAGTTTTTGCATCGTCAGGCATTATATCTCTGAACAGTATGTAGTTCTGTTTCTTCTGGCTCTGATTATTACCACTTGATGCACTATCTTTTTCTCCAGACTGACCGCCTTCATTTATGTCTTCTGTCTGTTCTTTTTTATCCCCATCATCTTTTTCTGTATAGGTGACTTCAGACAAATCAGATGCAGTGACATTCGGATCGTAGTCATCACTTGGCTTTCCAGAGAACACAGGTGTTGCGTCTTCGTCCTTGCTATCTCTTACAGTATCGTCGTCATTTACATATTTACCGTTGAGCTTACGCCATCTGTAAATATCGTAATGGTCTACTTTACCGTCAGCAGGTTTTCTCCACATAAGGAAGTTTACTTTGCCGTTGGAGTCGGAGCGGATATTGATTACGCTTTTAACATCTCTTTCTATCTCGCTGCTCTTCTGACCTTTTTCCTTCTTATTCAGAGCTTTGCTGTAGCCATCACTGTCATTTGACGCATTGATACGTCCGAAGTCATATTCACTGCCCTTTTTCTTTTTGCTGTTTTCTACAACTTCGTTGGCATCAGCTTTCTCACCGCTGCTGTAAGTATCATAGCTCTCATGCAGGTCAAGCCCATTAGACGAATTCTTTTTGTCATATGTGGCAGGTCTTTCAAGGAACGCTGTCCTCTGACGTACGATCTCATGGCTTGAGCCAGTATATACCGACCTTTCAGGAGCGGATTTGTACTCATCCAGAGCTTTTGAACTGATTGCCATGTCGCCAGACTTGCTGTTCTTTACTCTCTGCTTTACTGAATCAGAGCCATCGATAAGATTTACCAGATCCTCAAGCTGGGTGTTGGTCTCAGGTACAAGCTTATAATATGTACTATCTGCATCCTGAGCACCTACTCTGCCACTCTTGTCATCAGCATTGTAAGGTCTTCTGCTATATTCCTTATGCCCGGCATACAGCTCACCATAAGCTATAGCCTGTACTCTTACATCATAAAGAGTATAGTCGGTCATATCCTTATCGTTAAGTTCATATCCGTACTTGTCCGTAAGGGTTGACTTATCTTCTGAAAGTTCATCATCGATAACATTTTCAAGACTGGCTTTCAGATATCCTTTATAATCGCCAGTCCTTTCAGGTTTTCCTTTTACGTATGCAGTGTTAGCTTCCTTGCCCTTGAGTGGACTTTCATTCAGCTCGTTCTTGTCATACTTGACAGTTTTTGCATAAGTAATCTCGTACTCATCGGCATTGGTTACAGGTTTCCAGTAAACAGTCAGTGAACGGTTATCTTTGACAACCTTTACATCTTTGACTTCCGGCAGATATCCTGCTTCTGCATAATCGCTTACTACGGAATGGGTGGCCGCCTTGTTGATAGCTGCCTGTCCTGCTGCTCCGTCTGCCGGAGTTTCATGACCAATAGCTATAACCCGATACTGATACACACCACCATTTTTAACTGGTATATCAGAAGGAGAATCTTTCTTATCAAGCCTGTCAAGGAACACGGCTTCGTCATGCTCCATATAATAATATTTGTTCTGATTATTCTCATCTTTTGAAGAAGTATCAGTGATTCCATCAGGCATATCAGGAGCACTGTAGTTTACTCCATTATAATTCTGATTTTCCTTGTCATCTTCATCTACGAGTACAGAATATGCATCTTTGTTGATTTTTGCAATATTTACCCAGCCACCAGTGCCGTTTGTTGCACTGTACTTTCTTCTCTGGATGTAATATCTGTCAGCAAGACCATCAGTTGTAAAGTGAACCTTTACTGCATTTTTCTCCTTTCCGTCTGATGTGCTGTCCTTTATCCTTGCACCGTTCTTATATGGTTCTTTACCATCCTCTGCTCCGTGCTGTCCCTTATCATATGACTCTGGATCATCGAGATTGTCTTCTGATGCTGCCTTGTAACCGTTTTTGTCTTTGTCGCCTCCTGTCACTACGGCCTCATCATATTCTGAATTATCCTTAGAAGTGCTGTTTGAATCAGTATCCTCTACCCATACATTAGGAACTGAAAGTCCCTTTGTCTTAAAGGTCGTTCCATACTTTACAGTACCTTTGCGTTTATTTGAAGCATGGTACTGCATAGTCACTTCTACATCGTATGTAGCTCCAGGTGTCAGGCCACTGAGAACAACGCTTGTCTTTGTACGATCATAACTTCTAACCTTGCCGTTAGCGTCATAACGGTCACTATCGGATATAGCCTTGTCCCTGTTCAGTACAATCTTACCGCCTGCCTTTCCTTCAGTATTTTCTACATCAGTAGGAGCATCTACGGTTCTCTTATATGAAACAGTGATTATATCAGCATCAGAATCAAGATCCCAGTGTACTCTTGCAGAAGCAAGGTAAGTGTTTACCCTGAGCCTTGTTATCTTCATGCCACGTTCATTCTCATACTGTTCGGCAGGACTCATTACATTGTCATAGAATGTAGCAAGACCGTCTTCCCTGAGGTTTTTACCGTACCCGACATACTTACTGCTCTTGGTATCATTTATATACTTCTGGGCATTCCTTACATCCTCTCCTGTATAGATGTATGAACTTTCACCATCTTTATAGGTCTCTTCTTTCAGATAATCCTCTCTCATCTTCTTGGATTTTGCAGAGAACCATCTTGTAAGATTATATGTAGATTTTTTGCCCTCCTCATACTTTGAACGGTAGTCATTGTTAAGTGTTGTCTGAGCAGACTCTGATATGTCGTTGTTGGACATCAGTTTTGCTATATCATCAGTTGCACTCTTAAGCACCGTATTGTATGCAGGTGTATGCCAGATGGAATTCTTTTCAAGCCCGCCATCTTTATGATTGTCTTTTGCAAGATTTGCTTTGTCTATAAGACGAACATATATCTTGGAATTATTCTTGGTAGAAGAATATGTCCCACCAGGAGTCTTCTCACCATCAGGATTCTGCGAGCCATCGGTTATATCAATGGTATCTTCACCATTATCGGTAAGGATATGGATATATGCAGTATAGTATGTCTTATTGACTATCGGATATTTAGTTTTTTTCTTACCGATAGTCCTCTTTACTACACCCGGCTTATCTTCTACTGAATAGTACAGCGTGGCAACACCATTATCTCCAAGATTGGTCAGATCGTTAAGACCGAACACAAGATTACCATTCTTATCAATCCTTGTACCTACCTTGATGGTATTCTGTGGCAGTGAGCCGTCTTCAAAGTCTTTTGCTGTTACTTTATCCTGAGAAAGAAGCTTCTCTTTGAGTTTCTTTTCTGCATCTTTGCCTTTGAGTTCCCTGTCATAGACATAGGAGTCATATGCCTGAAGTTCAGGATACTTATCCCATACGGCATATACCTTTACAGTATTTGTTGTACTGTCATAATTACCTGTCTCGATGGCTTCCATAAGGAAAGCAAGATCAGGACTTATATCCTTATCGTCAGATACTTTCTTTACCGATGGTATATCATATGTGCTGTATGCAGGTATGATAATGTCATCATCTGTATAATCAGACTTCTGGCTTAACGACCATCCCTGGAAACTGTACAGAGCATTACGTTTTACAGTCTTCTGAAGATTCTTGTCATAATAGTCTTCAATAAGAGCCTTTACAAAGTAATTATCCTTGTTCTGGGCAGGTCCGTTATTCTCAGGGAACTGAAGGATAAAATCAGTTACCTTTTTCTTGGTATCTTCAGAACTTGTATGCTTCCACTTCCCTGTTCTAAGCTTTGAAGACTTGATGGTATATGCACCATACTCATCATCATCCTGATGGTTTGTATTTCCGTTACCATAGAATCTGATGTTATAATCGGTATTCCAGATAGCATAATAAGTCCTATCCTGTGAAAGGCCGAGTTTTACATCCTTATCCTTAACAGTCTTTGCGTTACCGTTCTCATCCTTATACATCCACATGAGCTGTTTAAGCCCTGTGTCTGTAGGAGATTTGAAGCTGGATGTGTTATCAGGATAATCATCATCTGTATCTACACCTGTATCAAAGACATGGCCTTCTTTCCATATAAAAGTGGTAGTCGTCTTTGACGCATCTGTCTTCTTCGCCTTCTTTGTTACATTAAGAGTGTCCTTTGGAAGGTTCTTCTTATATGAGACGGTGTATACAGCTGAAAGCACGACATCTCCAAGCTTTCCGCCTTTCTTAAGGTTATTGCCCTCTGAATTTTTACGCTCGACCGTATCATCCACTTCGTTACTGAGCTTATTACCTGTCTTTCTTGCCGCACGCAGAAGTGATATGTGTGTACCATCAAGTTTATTATTCGTCAACTCAAAGCAATCTGCTATTCCTGTTACCTTAGGCTGAACATAAGCATCTTTGATGTTATTATATTCTTTGTCTTTATCAATAATACCTGAACCGGTAGTTTCAGACATAAGAGAAGGGTTCTTATTATCACCTTCAACTTCAAGTGACAGATTCTTCTCAAGCCTGTCCTTTACACCATCATACGATTCATATACAGCACGGGCTACAGTCCTTCCGAGATTATCCTCTGACTTCGCATCGTCATCTTTTTTACTGTCTGAAGGCATAAGATAAATCTTCATCTTTGATGATGAAAGACCTGCTTTCCAGTCATCGGCAGTATATACTCCTGTTCCCTTATTGCTTTCAGGAACAGCCATGTACAGATAATGTCTGCCGTCAACAGCTCCGTTATTATCTTTTACATATTTATCCCAGTTTATATCTGCCGGATTTTTCTTGTCATTATTCTTTTTTTCTTTATATTCCTTATTCGCCTCTGAAAAACGCATAAGATAAATCGCTTCGCCATCCGTGGCATTTGCTGAACCTACCTTCGAGCCTTTCATCATAACAAACACACCACGCTGCTCTACGCCATAACGTGTTGTTCCTGTTATTTTAGCACTATTGCCATAAATAGCACGGGAGTATTCAAGATTCTGTATTCCAATCTGACCATCATGGATATTTACCTTCTCTCCGTTAGGAATTTCAAGAAGGTTATTCATTACAATCTGATTATCAGTCTCGTCATGTTTTTTTACGCCATTATATCTGTAAAAATCAGTATAGGCACTATTTGTTATATCGATATTGCTTGAAGTAATATCGGTCTTATCTCCTTTAAGAATGAGATGACCCTTGTTATTTATACCATTATTGCAGTTGCCGACTTTAACATCATCTAATACAAGTTCTCCAACAAATTCATTTCTGACTGCATAGTTCGTAAGCAGTTTTGTCGATAAGGTCACATTTTTGAGCGTAGTCTTGGCCTTGTATGTGGTATTAGGTACCGCATTATCCTTATTTTTATACAGTATGCCAAGAGGTTCTGAATCATGAGTCAGTTCATACTTACCATTTGCAGACATATAATATTTTGCAAGGTGTCCGTTATCAACAACAGTATCAACTGATGAATTAAGGACAGTGTTGCCATGACCTGTGATATTTATGGTTCCTGCATTGTTTTTTACGGCATGAGTATCACCTGTGACTTTAAGTTTGTCACAATTTATGGTCATGTGCGGATCATAATAAGTGTCCCATCCGTGCGAGTTAGATACGCTGACTTTATCATGATAATGATAATTATTTTTTCGTGCTATTGATTCAATTTCTTTTAGACTATAATCACTCCATTTCTTCCCGTTTTTTAAATCTTTTATAATGTGTAGATTTGTATAAGCATTGCGTGAAACAGGTTCAGACACGAAAGCTGATCCTGAAGTGTCTACATCCAGGTTGTCTGTCGCATTCAGTATACCTCTGTTCACTATTCCAGATGCTTTTGCTACCGCCGTATTGATATTACTGCCCGAATTGTTAATTCTTTTGGCATTGGCTCCGACAAATCCTGCAAGAGAAATGATGTTGACATCACCTTTCAGGTTCATTATTCCGGCATTTTCTACACCTCTAGGATTAGTCGTCTTAACGAAATTACCTGTCAGATCCTCAGTCCTCATAGTATCAGCACGGCAGAATATGTCCACATTATTTAAATCTACTTTTGCATCTTTATCATAATCATTACCAACATCTTCATTTACCCGCGTATTTGAGTTTGTCTTCTGAATATCTCTAACGACAGCATAATAAAGTCCCCAGACATATGATTCCTGACCATTAACAACACCAGTTTTACAAGAGAATTTCTTTACAGCATCCTCTACTGTCTGGGCAACCCTGTATTTATGTCCTTTGGCAGAGTTATTTATATCGGTATTATGCAGCTCATATTCTCCGTTGCTTTTAGAATATATTATACCAGCCTGATCTTTAGTTTCGATATTCCTTCCTATCTGGACGTTTGTAATAGTATTGTTTTTATTGGAACGGGTATCTATAGCATCCTCAAATCTGGAGAATATTTTTACATTATAGGTCCCTGACACTTTTTTACCTTTTAATGTCATCTTGGAACCACTGTCATTAAGTATCCCGTTACCTTTACCTGATACATATACTGTCTCATCATGTCCTGTACCATCTACTGTAAGTTCATTGGTAGCATTGCCTACAGACATATCATTCGTAATACCATTACATTCAACACCTTCTGAAAGACGGGTGTTTTTATTTTGTGAACTGGCTCTTGAGTATGTTCCGTTATTACCTACAATCTTGGTCGTGCCATATTCATTATCAATAGTTAATTTTGAGCCCTGTGCATTACGGATACCTGAACACAGTCCTGCAACGGTACATCCAGAGACATGAAGTACACCTTTTGTATTTCCATCAGCAATATCCGCAGCGTCTGCATGACCATTGAGGATAGGCGTTGAATAATTTATAATCGATCCACCGCCACATACAGTCACATCACTTGAACTGGTATTCAGAAGAAACACCTGGTTATCTTCAAGATACTGTCCATCTATAGTGACATCCGGATCAATGATTATATACTGAGGCTTATCAGAAACAGTACCCCGGTCTGTCTCTTTAAAATACGCATTTTTTGGCAGTTTGCCTTTATTGAGTATGGTCTTTTTTACCGTTCCAGTTTTTTCGTCAACGTAAGACCAACATGCCTTACCGTTGGTTCTGATGCAACGATAATTATCCTTACTTACCTTGACAACTCCCGTGTTATCATTAGACGATCTTACAACTTCAACTGCCTTATAACGGTGAACCATTTCAGCAAATTTAGCCCATCCTTTTTGCGTCCTCAGTTCATTTGTATAAATCTTATTCGTTTTACCAGTATAACGTCTGTAATGATCCTCTCCGTCTGTTACATCTGTCTTATCAGAATCGGAGGCATCATCAAGAGTCTGTGTCGTCAGAGGATCGTTATCTCCATTATCTGCATGTCCTACGATCTGAGAAGGAACGGATTTATCATACTTTTTCTTGCCGTTTTTATCATATCCTGTAACAGCAGGATAGAAATTTACAGGATGCTTTGATATATTTGAGTTTCCTGTTGTAAGCTTTCTTCCCGATACTATTTTAGATCTATTATGTCTTATTTCAGTTTCAACATCTGGATACGTTCCGGATCCAGAAGACGCTGGTGAATAGCTGGGAGTTCCTGGTGTTCCACTTGCAGGATAATAATAGGAGTAGGAATGATGTGTTACCATTGTCCATTTCTCTTTCCATGAACATTTATACTGCTCTGCAAGGTCAGTAAAAGCGAGCTTATAGTTTGATAACTCAGGAAGCTTATCAAGTTTTCCGGATACGGTAAGAAGGTTTACATTGTTTTCTCCAGAATCGTTAGGAGCATCTACATTACCGCTTATTGAAGATGTTTTCCACCATAAATCTCCATTAGGATTCAGTATCTTCTTTGAATTCGAATCAAAGTTAATATGATAATTTATCCCTGTTATCTTATAGTGATCATCTTTTTCATCATATTTTGAATAATTGATATATTCAAAGCTATAATAATCTGTCCAGTGTTCAGATGAAACAGAATATGATTTCGGGACATTATTATAATCCGATTCTATATCTGAACCGCCTCGTCCGCTAAAATCATTATATGTTCCTTTCTCTTTCACCTTGCTGCAATCTAGTCTTGGAGTAATTTCTACCTGTTCAAACTCGGCAGAATGCTCTTTATTTGTTACTTTTCCGTTCAGAGCAAGGGCATCTACAGGCATCATTGTAAATGCTGTTGCGACTGCCATAATAAATGATACGATTCGTTTCATGGGGAATTTTACCTCCAAATTATGCTTCATTAAAAAAATCTACTCTATTAATATAAGCCATAAACGGCCGTTTTCTTTATATTCTAAAAAAAATTTTAAACAATCGGGCGGGAATTCTCGGGAACAAGTTCCCGAGAATTCCCGCCCGATTTCTTAAAGGCACCTTTCTCACGGCATTCTCCCGGGAAGCACGGTCTCATATGCCCTGTATCTATGATGTAGTTACAGGTGATATTAGACACTCCACGTCCACCGTTTGTCCCGCAGGCGTGTTCGCAGTAGATGCAGTCTTTCTTTGCTGTCTTTACGCAGCTTTCCGTGTTTATGCTGCGGACTCTTTCAAGTTCTTCTTTTGTAAGGTATGTTCCTTCGAGCTGATACCCTATTGGACTGTAGTCATTTGAAGTCATAGTCTTTCTTCTCCTTCCTGCCGCCGTTAATTAAACGGCAAAGTGTCTTCATCAGCTGAATACACATCACTATATCCGTCAGCGTTTTGCGGCTGTTCAGTCTGAACATTCTGTTCCGCTGGCTGAGGGGCTGTACCGTCTGCGACAGGCTGGCTGTCTGCCTGTTCACGATGTGCTGCCCGATATGCGTTCTGCATATTTGCAATACAGTATTTTCTGCTCATGTAATCATTCTCGAGCCACTTCCATCTGTACGCCATCTTTGCAAGTTCATGGAATGTGGTGGATACCAGTATCGTTGCGATAGGTTTTGCACCTTTCTGTGCGATAAATGCGCCCGTCTGTGATACTGCTGCCGGAAAAGCCATTGCCCTGAATACGACATCATACTTTGCTGCCGGGGCAATAGAAAAGAACCTCGACACCGCACCATCCTTTGTGTGAGACCCGCCAATAGGAGATATGTAGATCTCTTTCGGGTATTTGTCTCCCGATGACTGCCATCTCTGTTTCTCTGCAAAGATACTCTTCTGTAAGCTCTCGTTCCTGATACGTTCCATAAGAAGCCCGAACTCCGATGCATCGAGGTAACAGTCGACTGAGTTTGTCAGCTTATTGTCTGCCCCGTACTGTACGAAGGAAAAGAGCATCTTGTCTATCTCAAGTGCCTGTTTTACCTTGAGTATTACTCCTCTGCCGTCAAACCTGGCGAGTACGTCTTTTTCTTCTTCTCTTGCCATTAATAATCCAATCCTTTCGTGGTCTTAAGTCCAATGACCGTCTGTTGTTTTTTCTATCTCCGCTATAGTTTTGGTAGAAAAGACTGATATATCATTTCAGGCGATAAGAATTACATTACAGCTTCTATCGCAGGTCTTAGCTCTTCGTATTTTCTTAAGTCTTTCATCATCTTTTTTGCTGCTGCTTCTCCGCACTGTGCCCTGTTCAAGTCAAAAGCCATGACATCGGTAAGCATCATGATCCATCTGTTTATAAGGGCGGTCGTGCCTTCTACTGCCGCGCTAACATCCTTATCACCTGAATGGTCGATGCCATCAGAGAAGTTTAAGAAATCGGGCGGGAATTCTCGGGAACTTGTTCCCGAGATGAAAGCCCGTAAATAGTGCTTATCTGAAGCAAATAAGAACAGAATATATGTTTTCTTATTGCCTCAGATATGTTATAATATCA
>Ga0256405_10009208_pt1 | contig 13630 bp, 9 predicted proteins | sample RumenRJG_02DNA_FD_189096 | JGI IMG/M metagenome (GOLD analysis project Ga0256405, IMG submission 189096) | Bovine rumen microbial communities from Lethbridge, Alberta, Canada - RJG_02 | ecosystem: Host-associated > Mammals > Digestive system > Stomach > Rumen | place: Canada: Alberta | collected...
TGCCGCGCGGGAGAAAACGGGGGATCCGGCCTGCGGTGCTGGCGGCGGCGGTACTGGCGGTGGTTCTTTTGTCCACGGCGGCGGCCGCGGGGGTGTTTTCGGGCAGGATGCGGGTCCGGATCTACACGGAGGAGGAGAACGAGAAGCTCGGCGGCATACGGAACGAGGTTTACCGCATGATCCTCGACGACTGGTCCGGGTACGCCGTTCTGCCTCAGGACGTGACGGAGGAGCTCCGGAAGCTGCACAGGTCGGATCCCGAGCCCAGCGGACAGGTGGATACCCGATCCTCGAAGGAAAGAGCCGACGCCGGGGAGATACTTCTCTTCGAAAGCTGGAACGCCGCGGCACAGTGGCTGGACTGCGGGATGCTCACCCACGGCTGGCCCCTGTCGGAATATATGCCCGACGGCGTCCAGGTCTGGTACAACAACGGCGAGGGGTACCGGGGCATCGAGAACGTCGGGATCCACGGGCAGTTTGCGGATTCGGACTTCCGCTTCACGCTGCTCGTCACGATCCCCCTGAACGAGGAGGCCGTCGGCATTTACAACGGAGGGCTCGCCACGTACAAGGCGGACGGTTATCCGGAGGTGGTGACGGAGGAGTGGATCAGTCCTCAGGGCTTTGAAACGACGATTGTCACCACAACGGACAACGCCCGCGGCGGGTGGATGTCCAACGCGCACTTCATCCTCAACGGCGTGGTGTACAGGATTTCCGTATTCGATCCCGATTTCGACACCGCCATAGCCCATGTGCGGGAGGTCGTGGAAGGGCTGGCGTGAGGCGGCGGGAGGAGGGATGCGGGGCGCAGAGCTTTTATGAGACTGTTGTATTGCGTCTCAATTTCTCGATTGCGTATCAGGTGCTCCCCCTCATCCGACCCTTCGGGCCACCTTCCCCGCCCAAGGGGGAAGGCTCACTGTGTGCGGCGGAACTATGCTATGAAGCGGTTTCCGTGGAGTAATGATCCTGATTGATACTCTGCAGTAACCGCTTTGCAATGATTTTTGCCGCACGATATGTGGCTTCCCCCCTGGGCGGGGAAGCTGTCACCTATGGTGACTGATGAGGGGGAACGTGCGGGAATCGATCGCTGTATTGCGTCTCAATTCAGCGATTGCCTTTCATGTGCTCCCCCTCATCCGACCCTTCGGGCCACCTTCCCCGCCCAAGGGGGAAGGCTCACTGTGTGCAACGGAACTATACTATGAAGCGGTTTCCGTGGAGTAATGATCCTGATTGATACTCTGCAGTAACCGCTTTGCAATGATTTTTGCCGCACGATATGTGGCTTCCCCCCTGGGCGGGGAAGCTGTCACCTATGGTGACTGATGAGGGGGAACGTGCGGGAATCGATCGCTGTATTGCATCTCAATTCAGCGATTGCCTTTCATGTGTTCCCCCTCATCCGACCCTTCGGGCCACCTTCCCCGCCCAAGGGGGGAAGGCTCACTGTGTGCAACGGAACTATGCTATGAAGCGGTTTCCGTGGAGTAATGATCCTGATTGATACTCTGCAGTAACCGCTTTGCATGGATTTTTGCCGCACGATATGTGGCTTCCCCGCCCAGGGGGGGAAGGCTCACTGTGTGCGGCGGAACTATACTATGAAGCGGTTTCCGTGGAGGTTTTATGACCAAGCCTCTATGGCAGCCGCTTTTCGCCGGTTTCTGCTGCACATACGTGATCGGTCTGTCGCATGAACCGACAGTCTTTTTTTATAAATTTGTTCCTTCCCCTTCACAAATCCGCTCCCGGCTCCGTTCTATAATTGAAACGTGATCACGGTTCATCACCCGGAAAGGAGGATTTATGGAAGACGGATTTGATTTCGAGACGTATCTGGAGGCCGGCGCCGGAAAGCTGACCGGGTACTGCGCCGCCGTGGTGGGTCCCGCCGACGCGGAGGACGCCGCTCAGGAGGCGTATCTGCGGCTGTGGCGGAATCTGGACCGCCTGCCGAACGAGGCTGCCGCCAACGCCTTTCTGTACAAGACGGCCTTCCGGATCTGCGTGGACCTGCTCCGGACGAGGAAGCGCTTCCGGGAGCCGGAGAGACCGGTACAGCAGGGCGATTCCCTGTCGGAGAACATGACAGCCGCCTTATTGAAGCTGTCTCCCGCGGACCGGGCTGTGGTCTGGTGCCGCGTGGTGGAGGAGGAGGACTACAGGGAGATCGCCGCGAAGCTCGGAAAAAGCGAGGCATGGGCCAGAAAGCGGTATTCCCTGGCGAGGAAGAGGCTGCGGGCGTCGCTCGGGTCCGCGGAGGCATACGGAAAGGAGGCAGAGGAGAATGGCGGATTTTGATCCCATGGACGGATATTTGAAGGAAGCCTTCGCCCGCATGACGGAGGGGACCGATCCCGGCCGGGTGGCGGTCTCCGTGCGGGAGAGGATCGGATCGGAGAGGGAAAGGAATCGGGGTGACAGAATGAGACATCACAAAAGGCTGACCGTTCTGCTGGCGGCGGCGGCGGTTTTGATTCTGCTGACCACGGCGGCGGCCGCGGCGGTGATGGCGGTGCAGGCGAGGATGAAAATCGAGACGAAGCCTCCGGAGCCGGTGGAATTCCGGGAAGGAAAAGAAGAGGTCATGGTCTATTACGACGTGACGATGGAGGAGCACACCGGGTCCCTGACCCTCTCCGACGGGGTGATGGCCGCTTTTGAGTCCCTCAATCCCCGGGGAGAGGATTCGGAAACGCCCTCCCAGTATATCGAGGAAGGGTCGGTCATCCCCTTCGACAGCTGGCGGGATGCGGCGGACTGGCTGGACTGCGGTCTGCTGGTGAATCCGGACCTGGGAACCCTGCCCAACAAGAACCATGCGCTGTATGCGGACTATTTCTTCGACGAAGAAAGCCATAACCGCCACGTCAGCGTCAGCGGCACCCATTCCTATCCGGACTCAAAGGAAAAGATCCACGTGGACGCCTTTATCCCCCTGAATGACGAAACATGGGAAATCTACAACGGGGGCGTTGCCGTGGTGGTGCACAACAATCCGGAACCGGGTGAAGCGGAGACTGTGTCCGAGACGCTGTTCACTTCGCTGGGGGATGAGGCGGCGCTGATCTTCACCCCCGCGGACAGCGGTTTCTGGTCCATCACCGCGCATTTCACCCATGAGGGCATCATCTACCGGGTCTCCTTCTGGACGGACGACCGGGAAGGAGGGGAAGACGTGATCCGCCGGGTGGTGGAGGGCATGAGGTAAAAAAAGGGGGCTGTTGCAAAACAGTCTGAAAGTTTTGATCGACCTTTTCCAAAAAGGTCGCAGGGTGTCGGGGCGGCGCCCTGACCCGGACTCCGCAGAGTCCGGAATACCCAGGACGTCAAAGGAGTTCCTCTTTTTGCTTCTTTTTCTCCTCGATAAAGGAGAAAAAGAAGGACGAACACTTTTGAATCACAATAGGGCTGTCGCATTTCTCCTTCTCGTGGAGTTAATGCGACAGCCCCTTTTTCCTGTATTCGGTTCCGCGGTTACGCCATCTTCCAGACGCTTCCGGACAGAAGGATCATGACAATGTCGAAGATCCAGGTGAAGGGGATGAAGAGCAGGATGATGGAGACGATGAGGGCCGGGGTGTTCTTCGCGTACACCGCGGACACGATGCGGTAGATGTTCCAGACGATATCCAGGGCCGGAATGGCCAGGATGATCTTCACGAGCAGGGGCATGCTGTCGAGGCTGTTGATAAATTCCTTCATGGCGGATTCTCCTTTGATTCCGTTTCGGTTTTGTTCCGGTTGACGGCTTTATTATACGCCCTGCGCGGTTCATTGTCAAGAAGACGGGATTAGAAGATGATGAGGACGGAATTAGAATCCCCGGCCCGGGAAATGAGAAGAAAAAACTCAAATCCGGGGGAGACGAAGCCGCCGCCCGCTCCGCTTGACTTTGCCCGCCGCGTGTGGTACAATACCGGCGGACACGGAACCACCGCATATATATGACGAAACGGAGGCAGCTATGAAAGACAAAAAGCTCTGCGGCATCATGCCCGCCCTGATGACCGCCTTCAACGAAACCGGCGTGGACACCGCGAAGGTGGCCGCCCTGACGAAGCATCTGGCCGACGAGGGCGTTCACGGACTGTACGTGGGCGGATCCAGCGGCGAGATGATCCTCATGACCCAGGAGGAGCGGAAGGTCCTGCTGGAGACCGTCATGGACTCCGTGGGGGACCGCCTCACCGTCATCGCCCACGTGGGCACCACCTCCACCGCCGGCAGTCTGGAGCTGGCCCGGCACGCGGAGAAATGCGGCGCTCATGCGGTCTCCTCCGTGACGCCCCTGTACTACAAGTACGGCTTCCGCGAGGTGAAGCACTATTACGAGCGGCTGGCGGCGGAGACCTCCCTGCCCGTCATCATCTACAACATCCCCGCCCTGACCGGCACCACCCTGTCCACGGACCAGCTCTCCGAGATCCTCTCCATCCCGAACGTGGGCGGCATGAAGTTCACCGCCTCCGACTTCTTCCAGCTGGAGCGGATCCGCTCGGCGTTCCCGGACAAGGTGTTCTACAACGGCTCCGACGAGATGCTCCTCTCCGGACTGGCGGCGGGCGCGGACGGCGGGATCGGCACCACCTACAACGTCCAGCCGAAGACCATCCTCTCCGTCTACAACGCCTACATGCGGAACGACGCCCGGGGCGCGCTGAAATACCAGTCCGCGGCCAACGCCGTCATCGCGGAGGTGCTGAAATACGGCGTTCTGCCCTCCTGCAAGCTGCTTCTGAAGCTGAACGGCATGGACTACGGAGAATGCCGCGAGCCCTTCATGCCCCTGTCCGAAGAGGCGGCCGCTGCTCTCTCCGCGCTGAAGCCTGAATAATTAAGGAGATCCTCACCCACCATGTACATCGATTCCACCGGCGCGCGCTGGTTCAAGGGCAACCTCCACACGCACACCACAAATTCCGACGGCCGTATCTCCCCCGAGGACTGCATCGCTCTGTTCCGCAAAAACGGCTACGACTTTCTGAGCCTCACGGACCACTGGAAGATCTCGGAAACCCGGGTCCACGAGAGCGGCATGCTCCTTCTGTCCGGCACGGAATACGACTTCGGCCGGACCGTTCAGGAGGGCATCTACCACATCGTCGGCATCGGGTACCGGGGCGATCCCGGCGTCACCCGTCAGGACACGCCCCAGAGCTGCATCGACAAGATCCACGCGGCGGGCGGACTGGCGGATCTGGCGCACCCGGCCTGGTCCATGAACAGTCTGGATCAGCTGCTGCCGCTCCGGGACGTGGACTACACGGAGATCTTCAACTCCACCTCCGACCTGCCCCGGAACTGCCGCCCCGATTCCGGGGAGACCGTGGATCTGCTGGCGGCCCGGGGGGTGTTCTGGAAGACCGCCGCCGTGGACGACTGCCACTGGTACGAGGGGGACGAGTGCCGCAGCTTCATCTGGGTGAAGGCGGAGGAATGCGCAAAGGAAGCTCTTCTTTCCGCCATGCGCCGGGGGGACTTCTATTCCTCCCAGGGGCCCCGGATGGCGGTGTCCTTCGATCCGGACGCGGGAATCGTATCCGTGGACTGCCCGGAGGAGGACGGCGTGAAGACGGCGGTCTACTTCACCGACACGGCCTGGACCGGGCACCGCTCCGACAACGCCGCCGGAGACGCGCCGCTGACCCACGGGGAATTCGCTCTCACCGGCCGGGAGTCCTTCGTGCGGGTTGAGGTCATCGACCGCGCCGGGCGCCGGGCCTGGGGACAGACAGTCCGGACAAAGGCAATCTGACCGGTCATCCGTTCATCGGACTGCCGCGTAATTCCGTTTTTCGGAACGGACGCGGCGGTCTTTTTTGTCCGGGACCCGCGCGGGATCAACCGTTCGGCTGAACTCTGATACTAATCTCATTCTAAAAGGGAAAACGCGGCTTCTTGAAAGAAGCCTGGCAAGTACTTTATAAATACACTGGTGCAGCATTCTTCTCTTCGTGCAGCACGGGGTAACGTGCAGTCCACTTTTTCTGACTTTGTTTTTTCACATCTTTGCCAGATTGTCTTTTTAGGTTGAGAATAGTATCAATTTTTTTCGCCTGAAAATTATTCTTTCATTTTAGCTTGACACAATCCGTAAGCAATGGTATACTGTTCTCGATTCTGTACAGAATCAACAGGCTTCATTGCCAAATCATTTATCTCAGGAGGTTCCGCCATGTCCCTGTTCAAGAGATCCGTTCTTCTGCTGCTGAGCGCCTTGATGATACTGCTTTCAGCCGTATCCGTATCCGCCGCTCCGCTGAAGTCCGCCGGTTCGTATGCCAATACCGCCGCCGCCGCCAGAGCCATCGGAACATCGCCGATCCTGCAGTACACCTTCCGCTCCGGCTCCAACTCCTTTGAGTATGAAGGGATCGCCGAGTCTCCCGCCAATCTGTGGGACGGAAACACGGCCACCAAGTTCTGCACCAACGAATTTCCCGCCTATTCCGTCGCCTCCACCGAAAAGCCCGTCTCCGTCAACGGCGTCATTCTTGGCACCGCCAACGACCACGACAACTTCCCGGGCAGACTGCCGAAGAACTGGACCATTTCCGGCTCCGCCGACGGGAGAGTATGGACATTGATCGCTTCCGGCACCGACACCTTCTTCGAGGAAGTGAACTATACGTATTACGCCGCCGCCGTTCCTCGGACAGCCGCGTACTCCTACTTCAAGTTTGAAACCACCGGTACGGAATCCGGTACCTTCCAGCTCTCCGAGGTTGTACTCTGCTCCGCCGACGCGGGCCTTGTCAGCAGCCGCGACCGGTACGCGGACAGCGAATCCGCCGCGCGCGCCATCGGGAGAATCCCCCTCACCGGCCTGACCTACGCCTCCGGTTCGGACGTGTATTTCTCCTGGGGCGACACGCCCGAATCCCCGAACAACCTCTGGGACAAGAATACCGCCACCAAATTCTGCACGGATTCGTTCCCGGCTTATTCCGCCGTCTCCGTCAACGGCAGCGCTTCCGTCAACGGCATCATTCTGTGCACCGCCAACGACCATACGAGCTACCCCGGCAGGCTTCCGGAGGTCTGGAAGCTCAGCGGCTCGAACGACGGCGTGACATGGGAAACCGTCGTCTACGGCACGGACGCCTTCTTCGAGGAGGTGGATTTCACATACTTCGCCGCGGCCTTCGAGCCCAGCAAGCCCTACGCGTTTTTCCGCTTTGAGGTGGACAGCACCGCGTCCGGAACCTTCCAGCTCTCCGAAATCGTCCTCTGCGGCAAGCGGGTCGTCCAGCCCGGAACCGTCATAGGCCAGGTCCTCTCCACCGACATCCGTGCCTACATCAACGGAGCGGAGATCCCGGCCTACAACATCGACGGCAAGCTGGCCATCCTGGTCTCCGACCTGAACAATTACGGCTTCAGGACCTCCTTCAGCAACAGCCTCCGCATGACCGCCGTCACCCGGGACAGGAGCGCGTCGAAGTTCCAGTCCGTGCCCTCGAAGGCCTCCGGGCTCCCCATCGGCGCCCCCGTCATGTCGGTCTACTCCACGGACATCACCGTCGAGCTGGACGGCATAGAGGTTCCCGCCTTCAACGTGGACAACCGCATGGCCATCTATTTCTCCGAGCTGAAGCCCTACGGAGCCTACACCTACGACAACAGCCGCCGCGCCTCCCTGCTGGTGCTCAAATAAACCGGAGGAACCAATCCGGATATCAAATAAGGAGGATCCCATGCGCTATCTCAGAAACACACTCTCCCTGCTTCTGGCCATGCTGATGCTGGCCGGAATGGCCACGTCCGTTTTCGCCGGCGCCTGGAAACCGGTCTCCGAAGCGGCGCCGGGCGCGCTGTCCAGAGGCATGCTCGGCAGTACGTATCCCCACTCGCCGAAGTACGACTGGCCCGCCTGCAAAAACGGCTCCATCCTCAAGGGCACCGTTGTCACCGGCGTCGGCCCCGACGGTCAGCACTGCTGGGCGGACGGCACGGACAATGCCTCCTGCGCCTTCGACGGAGACATCGTCACCTTCTTCGATCCCTTTGAAGCGACGGATCAGTCCTGGGTCGGACTCCGGCTGGACCGGCCGTATGAGCTGACCGAGGTCCGCATCTGCAGCCGCGCCGGATGGGATGACCGCACCATCGGCGCAGCCGTTCAGGGCTCCAACGACGACGGTCTCACCTGGCACACCGTCGTGTACTTCGATCCCGCCATTTTCACGAAGCCGCTTCTGAACAACGATTACTACATCATCCCCTCCGCGAAGAACGCCGCCTATATCAAGGCCAACACAGACGCCGGCGTTCCCGCTGCGTCCGCGGACTTCAGCCGGTTCTGGGTGAGCGGAGGCGCTTACGCCATGTACCGCTATGTGACCCTCGGCGGAGCAGGTCTGGATGAGCCCAACCACGGCGACGTGGCCGAGATCGAGCTCTACGGCAATCCCGCCAAGGTCGCCGGAAATCCCGCCATCGTCTTCACCGGCACTCCGGCGTCCACCTACGCGGGATCCATCCCCGGCAAGGTCATCGGCTGCGGCGCGATCTGGAACAACAGCTCCGACGGCTACGCCAACGCCTGGGACGGCCGCGGCGACACCTTCTACGATCCCGGCGAACCTGGACCGGACTACTGGACCGGCATCCTCGCCGACTCCGCCTACACCATCCGCGAGGTGCGCGTCCTGCCCCGCATCGGCTTCTTTGACCGCACCGCCGGCGCACACCTTCAGGCCTCCAACGACGGCAAGACCTGGGTCACCCTCGCGTCCTTCACCGCGGAGGACTGCCTGAACGAGAACGCCGCCCAGGGCTGGATCAGAAAGACCGTGAAGGACACCGGTTCCTACTGGATGTTCCGCTATATCAACGACGGCACCAGCCACGGCGATGTGGCCGACGTGGCGCTTGTGGGAACGAAGGGGAACGCCTCCCTGACATATCCCGGTCAGGTGGTCGGAACGGTGCTTTCCACCGACATCCGCGCCTACATCAACGGAGCGGAGATCCCGGCCTACAACATCGCCGGCAAGCTTGCCATTCTCGTCTCGGATCTGAACAACTACGGCTTCAAGACCGCCTTCGACAACACCCTGCGCAAGACCGGCGTGACCCGGAACAAGAGCGCGGCCTCCTTCACCTCCGTTCCCTCCAAGGCCAGCGGCCTGCCCATCGGAACGCCCGTCATGTCGGTGTACTCCACGGACATTTCGGTGGAGCTGGACGGAGTCGAGGTTCCCGCCTTCAACGTGGACAACCGCATGGCCATCTACTTCACCGAGCTGAAGCCCTACGGGACTCTGGTCTACGACAACGGCTCCCGCTCCTCCAGCCTGACGCTGTCGAAGTAAGTCAGCGAATCTGAATGTAATACCAATCTCAAGCTAAAAGAGAAACGCGGCTTCTTGAAAGGAAGCCCTGCTCAACAAGTTGAGCGGCAAGAACTTTTATGATTTCCACTGGTGCAGCTCTCCTCTCAACATGCAGCACGGGGTAACGTGCAGCGCATTTTTTCAGCTTCTTTTTCACACTTCTTTGCAGATTGTCTTTTTAGACTGAGAATAGTATAAAAACGAACAGCCGGACCGGTATGTTTTCCGCATATCGGTCCGGCTTTTTCCGGTTATTTTGCGTTCTTTTCCATTTCCCGGATCTTGTCCCGGAGAAACGCCGCCTCCTCGAAGCGCAGCTCCTTCGCGCACTGGAGCATCTCCGCCTTCAGCCGCTCCAGCTCCTGAGCCGGGGAGGCCTTTCCCTTCGCGGCGGCGCTTTCGCCCGGGAGGGTCGTGCCGTTCTTCGGCTTCTCCCTCCGTCCGCGCTTGTTCCGGTTCTCCTCCGACGCGCCGATCTGGATCAGGTCCCCGACCTTTTTCTCGATGGTCTTCGGCGTGATGCCGTGGGCCTGGTTGTAAGCGATCTGTATGGCGCGGCGTCGTTCCGTCTCGTCGATGGCCTGACGCATGGAGTCGGTGATCTTGTCGGCGTAGAGGATCACCTTGCCGTCCGCGTTTCTGGCGGCCCGTCCGATCATCTGGATCAGGGACCTGGCCGAGCGGAAGAGCCCCTCCTTGTCCGCGTCCAGGATGCCCACCAGCGTCACCTCCGGCAGGTCGATGCCCTCTCTCAGCAGGTTGATGCCCACCAGCACGTCGAAGAGGCCCAGTCTGAGGTTCCGGATCAGCTCCATCCGCTCCATGGTCTCGATGTTGTGGTGGATGTACTTCACCCGGATCCCCTGCTCGTCCAGATATTCGGCCAGGTCCTCCGCCATTTTCCGCGTCAGGGTGGTCACCAGCACCCGCTCGCCCCGGGACGTGCGCTCCCGGATCTCCCCGATCAGGTCGTCCACCTGGGTCTCCACGGGCCGCACCTCCACCTCGGGGTCCACCAGACCCGTGGGCCGGATGATCTGCTCCACCACCTGCTCCGCCTTTTCTTCCTCGAACTCGGCGGGCGTGGCGGAGACGGTCACCACCTGGTTCAGCTTGGACTCGAACTCCTCGAAAAACAGGGGCCGGTTGTCGAAGGCCGAGGGCAGGCGGAAGCCGTACTCCACCAGATTGGTCTTTCTGGCCCGGTCGCCGCCGCTCATGCCTCTCACCTGCGGGATCGTCACGTGGCTCTCGTCGATGAACATGATGTAGTCCTTCGGGAAGTAGTCCAGAAGGCAGTAGGGCGTGGATCCCGGCTCCCGTCCCGCGAACACCCGGGAGTAGTTCTCGATGCCGGAGCAGAAGCCCACCTCCCGGAGCATCTCCAGATCGTACCGGGTCCGCTCCTCGATGCGCTGGGCCTCCAGAAGCCTGTCCTGGGAACGGAACCATTCGGCCCGCTCGTTCATTTCCTCCTCGATCTCCCGGAAGGCCCTCTCCCGCATGGCGGGGTCCACCATATAGTGGGTGGCGGGATAAATGGCGGCGTAATTCAGGACCTCGAAGATCTCGCCGGTCAGCGGGGACACCTCGGACACCCGGTCGATCTCGTCCCCGAAGAACTCCACCCGGATCGCCCGGTCCGTATATCCGGCGGGGTAGATCTCCAGCGTGTCCCCTCTCACCCGGAACTTGTCCCGGACGAAGTTCACGTCGTTCCGCTCGTAGGCGATGGACACCAGCTTCCCCATGAGCTCCGTCATGGTGATCTCCATGCCCGGACGGACGCCCACGATCTGCCCCGCGTACTCCTCCGGAGGACCCAGGGAGTAGATGCAGGACACGGAGGACACGATGATCACGTCCCGCCGCTCGAACAGGGCGGAGGTGGCGGAATGGCGCAGCTTGTCGATCTCGTCGTTGATGAGGGCGTCCTTCTCGATGTACATATCCTTGCCGGGGATATAGGCCTCGGGCTGATAGTAGTCGTAGTAGGACACGAAGTACTCCACCGCGTTCTCCGGGAAGAACTCCCGGAATTCCGTGCAGAGCTGGGCCGCCAGGGTCTTGTTGTGGGACAGCACCAGCGTGGGGCGGTTGAGGTTGGCGATGACGTTGGCCATGGTAAAGGTCTTGCCGGAGCCGGTGACGCCCAGGAGGGTCTGCCAGCGCATGCCGCTCTCCAGTCCCGCCGTCAGCTTTTCGATGGCTTCGGGCTGATCCCCCGTGGGCTTATACGGGGCCACCAGCTTGAAACGGTTGTCTTTCATAGGAAAATCCTTTCGGATCGAATCGTTGGGCTTACTGTCATGGGGTGACGGAAAAGCAATCTGGGGGCTGTCGCATTAACTCCCAGAAAAGGAGAAATGCAACAGCCCTGTTATAGTTCAAAGACGTTTGTCCTTCTTTTTCTCCTTTATCGAGGAGAAAAAGAAGCAAAAAGAGGAACTCCTTTGACGTCCTGGGTGTTCCGCAACTCTGCCGGGTTTCATCGTAGATGAAACCCATGCGGGTCAGGGCGCTGCCCCGACACCTGGGGAGCTGCGCATCCCCGGCGACCGTTTTGTAAAAGGTCGATCAAAACTTTCAGACTGTTTTGCGACAGCCCGTGACGCGGCTTGGCCGGGACGGAGGGAGAGTCTTTTCGATCTCTCCTCTGCCTCTTCTTTCGGAGCGGTGTCCGTTCAAGGACTCTCCCTCAGTCAGCTTAGCTGACAGCTCCCTCCGGGAGGGCGCCGGAAAAGGGAGCGCTCCTCACTCCATCGCGGCGCGGATATTGACCTCGGCCAGCTTTCGGAGAAAGAAATTCAGGTTGTCCCGGGATTCTTTATCCAGCTCCGTATAGGACTTGGCCATGGTCCCCAGCTTCTGGAGCCGGTCCGTGGACAGATCGCTCAGGGTCTTGGCTCCCGTGGATTCCAGCAGTCCGAACACTGTGTCCGTGAACCGCCGTCTCTCCTCGGGCGCGATCCCCTCCAGCCATTCTGCCAGCGCCGCGTTGTGCCGCCGTCCGTCCGGGGAGAGACCGCCCAGATGGACGAAGGACGGTCCCCGGATCGTCCAGGAGAAGGGGTCGTGCTGCCAGATCCCGTTCTGCTCCGTGCTTTCGATGACCTGATAGGACTCGTTGTGGCCTAAGAGCATCCCCACCACGGAGGACTGGGGCACATAGGTGACGATCTTCGGCTCGGCCTCCCGGAACTCCGGGCTCTCGATGATCTCCGTGAGAAAGCCCGGTCCGTCGTTGCTGTAGGCCGTCAGGATCCGCCGCCGGACATGCTCCGGGCAGAAGGCCGCCGCGTACACCGCCAGATTCCCGCCCTTGGAGTGGCCGCCCGTGCGGATGGGTCCGCTGTACACCGACGCCACCTCGCCCGCGTAGTCCGCCGCCAGCTGCTGGGCCCGGACCGGCCGGGTGAAGCTCAGATGAAAATCCTCACGCCAGCCCACCAGCGTGTCGTCCGTGCCCCGGAAGGCGAGGAACAGGGAATCGTCCGGCAGAATGAAGGTCACCGCCGCGAACTGGGTCACCTGATCCTCCTCGATCACGTTCCGGAAGGCCGCCGCGTACACGTCCCGGAACCGCACGGACGCCGCCGCCCGCTCGAACAGGGTGTTGACGTGCCGGGGAATCACCTCGCCGAAGTTCTCCCCGTCGGGATATTTCTCCCGCACCGCCTCCCAGACGTCCGGGAGCTTCACCGGAGTCCCCAGAACATCCGCGGACACCGCCGGGGAAAAGTCCACGAAGGACAGCATGCAGAGGATCAGGTTGTCCGCCTCGCAGAAGGGAGAGGCGGAGAAGGTCAGATCCCCCCGCCAGTCCAGATAATCCAGCATATTCGCCGCCATGAAGTCCTCCCGCGTTCCCGGGGGAATTGACAAATCCGTCCCCCTCGGGTATAATAATCTTATAGATCTATTATACGCCGCGGATGTGAAGTTTTCCATCCTTTCCCGTATCTTTTCCGGAAAACAGGCGGCGTCATTTCCCAAAAGGCAGGATTCTCTTCATGATCAAGGAAGCGGAGCTGGCAAAGGAGCTGAAAAACGGCGTCCCCGGCGGGATGTATTTCTTCTACGGGGACGAGGACTTCATGAAAAACCGCCGCGCCGCCGACATGAAGCGGGATTCGGTGGGCGCGGATCCCTCCCTCTCCGCCTTCAACTGCTTCGAATTCGTGTTCGGAGACGGAGAATTCGACGCGGCCGCCGTGGAAGACGCCCTGCTGGCTCCTCCCATGATGAGCCCGAAGAAGTTCATCTCCCTGACCTTC
>Ga0256405_10009209_pt1 | contig 13626 bp, 6 predicted proteins | sample RumenRJG_02DNA_FD_189096 | JGI IMG/M metagenome (GOLD analysis project Ga0256405, IMG submission 189096) | Bovine rumen microbial communities from Lethbridge, Alberta, Canada - RJG_02 | ecosystem: Host-associated > Mammals > Digestive system > Stomach > Rumen | place: Canada: Alberta | collected...
AGTTAAACTTCCAGCATGAGAACTATGATGGTGATAACTGGGACGCTAACTCACATGCAGGTGGAGGTTATGTAAAGGGCATGTTATTCATCGGTGGTTTTGAGTTCAACCCATCAACAGAGTTCTGGGCTGGTAAGACAAAAGATATCGACGCATTCTTCACCTCAAACTATGATACTGGTTATATGGAAGACAATGGTGTTGGCGGCGGTTTCCAGAACATGGATTTAGGCTTCGCTAAGTGGGATATGAACATCATGACCTTTGATAACTCAAATGGTCCTGCAAGAAGTTCAAATCCACACTATGATCACAAGACCGGTGGTTCAGGTGCTAATGTTTACTCAACATGGTTAAAGAACATTGGTGGTATTGGTTTAGATGTTAACTTCAGATATGTAACTGCTCCATCACGCGATGATAGCAAAGTAGAAGTTATCGATGGTCATGCATACGATAAGAAAGCTACAAATGGTTACACTGCTTCTGTAATTTACAATACTCCAGGCTTCTTATGGGGCTTAGATGGCTGGTCAAAGATCATCGTTCAGTACGGTAAAGGCACTGGCGCTAACTCAAAGGCTTCAACCGCATGGTATGGTGATTTAGCTAAAGAGTCAGAGATGTTCCGTTTAGCAGTTGATGGTGGTATTAACTTCACTAAAGACTTCTCAATGCTAGCATTTGCTTTCTATGAGCACAATCACGCTTTCACAAACTACGATTTCACTTTAACTGATGGTTTATATCAGAAAGATCGTGATTTCTTAACCTTCATGGTATCACCTGTTTACCAGTTTACATCTCACTTCTCATTACACACTCAGTTAGCTTACGAGCATGCTAACTATTCAGGTAAGGGTTGGTCAGATGTTAAGAAGGGTAACCACGACTTCTTCAAGGTAACTGTAGCTCCTACTATTTCTTTAGGTCAGGGCTTCTGGGGCATGCCACAGATCATGGCTTTCGTAACCTACGGCAAGTGGGATAAGTCATCAGCTTTAGCTGGCTTAGTAAGGGATACAGACAACTATACTGCTTCAACAGACAGCAAGAATCCTAACACCTCAGCTTGGTTATTCGGTGTTCAGGGTGAAGCTTACTTCTAATCGAAGTTTTGCATAAAACCTTATGTTAATGAAAGGATCTCCTCAAAAGGGAGATCCTTTTTACGTCTTAAGAATTTTAAAATTTACTTGTCTAATATTCAGATTTAGTGTTTATTATTTAATAAAATATACAATCTAAATCTTCAAAATTCTTTTCCAAAACATCTCTTCAAAAAACTTTAATTCTTTCTTAATAAATCGTGAAGTTGTGTTCAAAAAATCCTTTATTTTATCTAGCTTATTGATAGTTATCACACAAATTTACTTAATAATTCGAAACGTTACGATTATATGCTAAACTTAATATATTAGGTGATTAGTGGGATGACCATAAATATATTAAGAATAATTAAATCACTTAAATTACGGTATCGATTTTCAAGTTACGTGGGATTCACATATGAAAGTAGTAGTACAAATCCTCATGGCTTTTGCTGTAGTATTAGTAATCTACGCAGCTACTAATGTCATTTCAATTTATCAGTCAACTACTGCAAAAGAAACTTTAACTTCTTTGATTGCAAGATCTCAAAATCTTACAACTGTAGCTAATTCTTTAAAGATCAATATGCAGTCTTATAACAATGCTGTATCAGCTTTGATCTCTAGTGAGAATGAAAAGACATTTAATCAAAGAGAAATTGCCTTACCTGAAGAATTTCAGAAAATGTCTGAAGCTTTTAAGAACGCAATTAACAGTGGCGTTTTAGATAAGAAGTATTCAGACACCATCTTAGCAGACGTTCAGGACATCGTTGAAAAAGAAAAGGCTGCTAAAAAAGAATTACTATTCTTAGATGCAGAAATCTTAAAGAACTACCAGGAATTAGGCATTAGCCAGATCTCAGCTGATATCGTAATTAAAAAGGTTATGGCAAGAGTTACTGATGAGTACATCCGTGACAGTATTGATGAGTACTTAGAGAAGAGAAATGCTGCAATTCTAAACGCTGGTAAAGTTGTATTTACAAGATCATTAGATAAGGCAACTGATTTTAAAGAAAAGATCACCAATGTTTATTCTGAAGTAGCTTCAGATGAAGAATACCTATTAGAAGATGTACCTGTATTAAAGTCAGAAAAGGACTTCATTTCTACAAGCGATACTTTAAAAGAATTACTTTTATCAGATGACTCAATTGCAGCTAAAAAAGTTAAATATTTAACTCTTGAAAAAGATCTGCAAAACTTACGTTCACAGCTTGCTAAACAGCGTGAGAACTTAGATGTGCAGATTTCTAAGGTAAATGAATTAGCATCTAAGACCAGTGAGGATGTAGCATCAGGCGTACATTCAGTTTTAAACACCATCATCGTGGTTTTATTAGTTTCTATGATGATGTCTCTATGCGTTATCTTTGTGGTTGCAAGTATCTTAACCAGAAAGATCAGCAAGCCTATCCGTACTTTAATGGATGCTATGAATAAATTAGCAAAAGGCGATTACAGAGAAAAGGTTGAATCAAAGAACTGGGGCTTTGAATTTAATGTTTTAGCATATAAGCTCAATAAGGTAATTGAGTCTAACTCAAACTTAATTTCAAAAATTCAGAACAATAACCAGGATATTAAATCACAGAGTGTTTTAAATCAGGTATCTGTAGATAAAGTAGTTGATTCTTCAGAACAGCAGAATCAGGCTATGCACAGAATTTTAGAGTCTTTAACCCAATTAGGTGATATCAATAAGAATACTGCAACCGCAATTGACAATACCCGTTCTCATACCCAAAGTATTCAAAACGCAGTTGCAGACTCTCTATCAGCTATTGATGCTAACGTTGATGGTAATAAGACCTTAAATAACATTATTGATAGAGCAAGCGAGACTATCTCTAAGGTTGAGGATAGAACCAACGACATCCGTCAGATCTTAGAGGTAATTGGTGATATTGCTCAGCAGACAAACTTATTAGCTCTAAATGCAGCTATTGAGGCTGCAAGAGCTGGTGACGCTGGTAAAGGCTTTGCTGTAGTATCAGATGAGGTTCGTGAGTTAGCTTTAAAGACATCACGTTCAACATCAAAGATTCAGACTTTAATTGAGAACTTAAACAATGCTTCAACTGAAGCTGTAACCTGTATGCAGGATTGTGTAGCTCAGATGAAGAGCAATACTAAGAATCTTGATATGACACACAGCTCTATCATGTTAGTAAATGATGAGATCACAAGCCTAGCTACAGAGTCTGAGACTGTTAACAACATGGTTAATGAGCAGAACGCTGCCTTCTCAGATATTTCATCAACTGTACATACAGTTACCACTGATCTTGATGAAAGTGTAAAATCAATTGAACAGGTTCGTGCAAGTAGCTTACATCTTGAGTCATTATCTCAAGAGCAGCAAGAAACCTTAGGCGAGTTTAAAACTGTATAAATAATTAAATACCGGCGATGCCGGTATTTATATATAAGTACAATAAACACAAACTACTTTTAACCAAAACTAGGAAATAAATAGAGGTCAAAATGATTGAATTAAAAGGTGTTGTCAAAGATTATGCATGGGGCGGTTATTGCTATATTCCTATGCTGTTAGATTCTGTTCCTGAGGGAAAGCCTAGCGCTGAGTACTGGTTAGGTGAGCATCCAGCTGGAACTGCAACACTTTCTAATGGTAAGAAGTTATCAGAGTTTATCGATGAAGATCCTAAAGGTGTATTAGGTGATGAGGTTTGCAAAGAGTATGCAAACAGACTTCCTTACTTATTAAAGGTTTTAGATGTACGTGAACCATTATCAATTCAGGTTCACCCAACACTAGAGCAGGCTAGAGCTGGCTACGATAGAGAAGAGCGTGAGAATGTTCCTGCAAATCTGCGTAACTACAAAGATAACAACCACAAGCCTGAGTTAATGTTAGCTCTATCAGATTTCTATCTGTTACATGGCTTTGCTCACAAAGAGACTGCTATTAAGAATCTTGAGAGATTTGCAACTACTAAAGATCTTGCAAAGAAGTACCAAGACGAGGGCTTAAACAAGTTCGTAGGTTACATCTTTGGTTTATCAAAGGAAGCTTTAGATAAGATCTTAGCTCCTGTTGTAGATGACAACAAAGCTGATTATTTAGCATCAAAGATCTCTCGTCGTGATCCTTTATTCTGGTTAGTACGTGCAGGTCTTCGTGCTCGTGAGTGCGGTCAGAACTTAGATGCTGGTCTAATCATGGTTCTAATCATGAACTTAATGTACGTTAAAGAAGGCGATGTAGTATTCCAGGGCGCTGGTATTCCACATGCTTATCTTGAAGGTCAGAACATTGAGTTAATGGCTAACTCAGACAACGTAATTCGTGGTGGTTTAACCCCTAAATTAGTTGACGTTAAAGAGCTATTAAAGATCGTTAAGTTCGAAGAAATCACTCCTAAGACCTTAGTTGCAGCAAAGACAGCTGATGGTGGTGAAGAGTACAACGTACCAGTTAAAGATTTCAGATTAACTAAGTATGTATTAAAGCCAAATCAGAAGTTCTCAGTTCCTGCAGATAAGAGCGCATGCATCTGGTTAGCAGTAAGCGGTGAGTTCAAACTAGATGAGAACAACCGTTACTACGGTAAGGGTGAGGCTTTATTACAGAAAGCTAATGAGACCTGCACTATTGAAGCTGTAAATGACGTTGTTCTATACAAGGCAAGTTCAGCTCTATAGTTTAAAGTAAAAGATTAAATCTCATGTTAAGGGCAATCTGGGAAACTAGGTTGCCTTTTTATTTTTGGAACACACAAATTAGCTACAGAAAGACCGTAACCAAAACAATTTAAGGCAGATGTCAGTACCAAGTTAGTTTGTCATCAGATCTGATGACGAGAAAGTCTTTATAAAAGAAGACACAAAGAATAAAAGAAGATCTAAAGGTAACATACCTTTTGAAAAGGGCTCTTTATGGCAATTGGCCACAAAGAGCCGTAAAAGGTATATTTATATGAAGTGATAATTTTACATCTCATAATTATGTATTTGCTTTTGCTCATACATCAATCATCACTGGAAATAAGTTTATTCATTTTGTTTAATTAAAACTGTGATCTTGATCGACAAATTTTGACAATATTTGAATGATTGGGGCTTATTTCTAAAAATTAACAGTAAAACATCCTATTACTTAGAAATTTATTTGTAGTAGTTCACATTATTTTAAAGCCTAAATCCAGTGAATAATTTTCTTTTCGATCAAATGGTTAGACGAAATTTTAAGCCTTGATGTTGCTACTACCATGAGATGCTTATTTGTTGAGAGGTAGACAGTAGACACGAATTGTGTAAGTTTAAGTCTTCAGAAATGAGTCAATGAATTTAATTTGAGCTTTAAGTGATGGTAACGAGAATTGACGTAGTGAAGGTGAATGTAAAGGTATGTTTTTATTTCTACGTTTTAATATTTCTATGGCTACTACTTTTTAGGTCGACACTTGAATATCGTAATTCCTGTTAGGTTAGGTCACAGCAATTTTGCTGTGACCTGATTAAAGACAAGCTAGTTACTTGTCATCTCTAGAGCTCTACTCCATCTAGCATCAAGTTTCTTTAAGGCTTTATCAAAATCTTTTGCTGTCATTAGATCTTGAATATAGCCACCTGTAAAGAAGTCGATCTTTGATTTATTGGTAGCTTCAATAAATCTTGCGGAGTTTTCTGGCACATTGATAATTTCAGGCTTATAGCTCATGAACTCAAACAACTGTTGAATTTGTGGCTTGATGCTCTTTACTGTAGGAATAAAGCCTGAGATCTTGTTATAGTCTGAGTCTTCTAACATAAATTTGATAAAGGCTTTAGCTGTGTCTGGATTTTTAGAAAACTTAGAAACTGCATAAGCCCAGTCATGAGACATCTCTGCTTTTAAGTAGTCACTGTCATCAGCAGGGAAGGGCATGAAACCTATGTTATCAATATTTGCACCTTTATCTACTAATTGAGGAATGATCCACTGACCTAAGTAGAGCATACCAACATCACCTTTAACAAAGAGGTTCTTAGAATCCTCCCACAGGTTGCTCATAAGATCTTTTTCTACATACTTTTTATCAATCAAGGTCTTTAAGATCTTAAGTGATTTGTAGTAAGAGCTCTGTGTGTTTGAAAAAGGATCTAACTGATTTAGCATATTCTCATATACTCTGTCATTACCTTCAATTAACAGAGGTAGCTTATCGAATTGCTGTAATGGCCATTGAGCGCCAAAGTTGATAAAGAAAGGTGTTTTGTTGATCTTTTTAATCTTTTCACAAGCAGCATAGAGATCTTTTAAGGTTCTAATTGGAGTATTAACTCTAGCTTTTTGTAAAACGTCTTTGTTATAGATGATACCTTCTACAGAGCTGCCAGAGGAGATACCATAGATATCCATCTTGTCTTTCCAGGCATCATAGTAGTAGATCTCATCTTTATCATACATATCTGTTAATGGCAGATAGAAGTTACTGTATTGAGAAGATGGAACAGATGGCAGTATGAACACTACATCACCAAAGTCAGCAGTATTCATTCTTGGTCTTAGACCACTTTGGTAATCAGCAAAAGCAATTACATTAACAGAAGTAACCTTTGGGTACTTTTGTTTAAACTCTTGCTCGTAGCGTTTAAATACACCTTCTTCGACAAGATCTGTTCTAGCAGTGTAGAAAGTAATTGAGCCTTCTACTTTATCTTTATCAAAACCTGTACCTGCGTATGCTGTAGTACTTAAAAGCAATGAGCAAGCGACTAGGTTTCTTATAATTTCTTTTGAAACTGTCTTCATAATCTGGGATGTTATATATGATTTATTAGTAAATATGAAAGATTTTATCTATGATTGATTATAGGTTCCATTACTAAAATTTCAAATAGTTTTAACTGATTGTAATAAAAGAAATTTATTTTATGGTAACGATAAGGAAATTTGCTGTACTAAAGACTGATTTTGAATAAGGAAATCTGTTTTAGTGTAGCTAATAAAAGGCAACCAACACCATCTCACTATGTGACTTAAATTAACAGTGTTTTTAAAGTGAAAAATAGCAGATTGCAGTAAGAGAGTGGGGGATAAAGTTCAAATAGAAATCATATAGTTTTGCAACTTTGGCATTTACAAAAGAAAAGGCGCAAACCTAAGTTTGCGCCTTGTGTGGAATATTAAATATATTGGTTTAAATTACTTGGTACGCTCTTTTGCTCTCTTCCAACGTGCATCTAATTTCTCTAGAGCAGCTTCGAAGTTGTCAGCAGTGATAACGTCCTGGATGTAACCACCTGAGTAGAAGTCGATCTTTGACTTGTTAGCAACTTCGATGAACTTTGAAGAGTTAACAGGTGACTGGATGATTTCTGGCTTGTAGCCTAAGTACTCGTTTAACTGAGCTAAGCTTGGTGACTTGCTCTTGATTGTTGGGATGAAGCCAGCAATCTTATCGAAGTCTGAAGTCTCTAATAAGAACTTGATGTAAGCCTTAGCTGTATCCTGGTTCTTTGAGAACTTAGAAACTGCATAACCCCAATCGTGGTTCATCTGAGCCTTTAGAACACCTGAATCGTCAGCTGGGATTGGCATGAAGCCGATATCCTCTGGCTTTGCACCACGCTCGATAACCTGTGGAATTACCCAGTTACCTAAGTAGTACATTGCAGCTTCGCCCTTAGCGATAGCGTTCTTTGAATCTTCCCATGCGTTGGTCATTAAGTCGTCTTCAACATACTTCTTGGTTACTAAGGTCTTTAAGAAGTTTAATGACTTGTAGTATGAGCTGTTAGGATCTGAGAATGGCTTATCCTGGTTTAACATCTTCTCGTAAACGCCATCGTTACCTTCGATAACTAATGGTAATTTATCGAACTGCTGTAGTGGCCACTGAGCACCGAAGTTAATGAATAGAGGAACCTTCTTTAGAGCCTTGATCTTATCGCAAGCTGCGTAGAAGTCTGATAAGGTCTTGATAGGAGTCTCAACACCAGCTTCCTTTAGAACGTTCTTGTTGTAAACTAAGCCTTCTACAGAGTTACCCATTGATAAACCGTAGATGTCGTTCTTGTCTTTCCATGCATCGTAGAAGTAGATGTCATCTTTACCGTACATATCGGTTAAAGGAGCATAGAAGTTAGCATACTGCTCTGATGGAACTGAAGGTAGAATTAGAACGATATCACCGTAATCACCAGTGTTCATACGTGGACGAACACCACCCTGGTAATCAGCGAAAGCAACAACTTTAACTGACTTTACGTTAGGGTATAATTTTTTGAATTCTTTCTCGTAACGATCGTATACACCAGACTCTACTAAATCAGTACGGTTGGTGTAGAAAGTGATTGAACCTTTGACATTATCAGCATTGAAGCCATCAGCTGCCATTGCAGTTGAAGAACCCATTGCTAATGCACCTGCAACGATAGCTGCAGAAACTGACAAAGTTAATTTTTTCATAAGTGCAAATACTCCGTAGTTTGTAAATTATGAGATGTTTGAAATAAAGTTTATGTAGTAATCTTAACGTTACGGAAAAAATATTCTACTCAAAACTAGAATAATTGTGAGATAGATCTTACTTAATTGATGAAGTCTTCGAAAAAGTGATAACTACGTCATTCTTTTGATATAAAAGGCGTTTGACAGATTGTATTTGTTAAATTAACTATAAGATCTGATTAAATAAGGGATAAGAAGATGTCTTGATTAAAATATAAAATCTTAACGTTTGCATTAAGGGTATTGTTCAATGAAAAATTAATTTTGATAATTTTATTTTGTACATTAGCTAATTTTGACAATATTTGTCAGCAAATTAAGTTTTTTAAAATATGAATAATATATACTTAATTCTATGAAGATAAGTTACCTATTGAGCAGGATCATTTGATGAGCAATAAACAATTCTTAGCATTACCAGAAAGTCCAACAAGTTTTGAAGAACTGAAAGATGAAAATGGTTACTTCGTAGATAAGACAGAGTTTATAAAGACTGTGTTTACAGATTCAGCTAAAGTTCTGTTATTTACAAGACCAAGACGTTTTGGTAAGACTTTGCTCATGACCATGTTTGAGTCATTCTTGCAAATCAATCCTGAAAAACCTTTTGATACCTCAGTTCAGCAAAATTACTTTAAAGGCACCAAGATATTAGAAGACAAAGAGTTCTGCCAAAAGTTCATGGGACAGTACCCTGTTATTGAAATATCTTTAAAAGATGTAGATGGAGATAACTTTGAAGAGGCTTATGTGTGCTTTGCTTCAACCATATTCAGACTTGCATCAGAATATCAGTACTTACTTAATAGTCCAAATTTATCTGATTCAGATAAAGAAGAGCTAAAAAACTTAACTACCAAAAGTTATTTATTACAACTTAAAAATCAGATTAGCATCAAGGATTCATTAAGAACTCTAGCTACAGCTCTATACAAAGAGTATGGCAAGTATCCAATACTACTTATTGATGAATATGATGTACCACTTGCAAATGCATCATTTCATGACCTACAAAATGCTAAAAAAAATAGTGATGATAAAAACTTCAAATCAGATTACCATTCAAGAATGGTAACCTTAATGAAGGGCTTTTTTGGCATTTTAAAAGACAAAAAGACTCTTACTAAAACAATCCTTACAGGTTGTTTAAAGGTAGCTAAGAACAGTCTCTTTACAGGTGTTAATAACTTTAAGGTAAATACAGTTCTCTCTGAAAACGAAGACTATACGGGAATCATTGGTTTTACCAAAGAAGAAACCTATAAGTTCTTAAAAGACTATAAAATGGACAACTTCGCTCAAAAGGTTAAAGAGCACTATGACGGCTACAAGTTCTATGACAAAGAAATGTTCTGCCCTTGGGATATAGTAAGTTTCATTAGTGATTATTATAAAAAGAACTTAAAAGGAACTTTAAAGTTAAACAGATTAGAAAACTACTGGGAAGGTACAACCTCTGATAAATCCTTATCAAGTTATATTGGTTATTTAACTGATAAAGACAATCAAAAGATGCAAGACTTAGTTGATGGTAAGGCTATTGGTTTTCAGTTAAATGAATCCATGAACTATGACTGTTTATCACAGCATGATTCAAATGATTTCTGGTCACTATTGCTTCATTCAGGTTATTTAACTCTTGATTGGGAAAAAACAGATGAAGCAGAGTTATCTAAAGATCATACAACGGATAAAACGGTCTATGTAAGAATTCCTAATTTAGAAATCTTAGGATGCTTTAACAACAACATTAAAAAGAAATTCAGCTCTGATTTTAAAGAAAACAACCTGCATAATAAGTTAGTTAATGCTTTATCATGTGGCAATCAAAAGGATGTATACGACATCTTCTTTGATATGTTACAAAAATATGTATCAATCAGAGATACTGCAACTAAAGCTCCTTTAGAGAACTACTACCATGGCTTTATCAATGGCATCTTTACTTGTTGTGAAGATATAATATCTGAATACCATTCTAACTATGAAGCAGGTAATGGATATCCTGATATTACCTTTAAAGCTGACCGTAATACCAAAGCTGTAATCATTGAGATTAAAGCTACCTCTAATGATGAGGATATGGATGAGCTTGCAGCAGATGCTTTATCTCAGATTGAAGAGAAAAACTACGCCTTGCCATTTACAAAACAATCAAAGATTACTGAGATCTACGCTTATGGCTTAGTATTTTGTAAAAAGGATTGCCTTGTGGTTTGTAAAAAGCTTAAGTAAAAGATAAGAGTATAAGTGAACAAGATCAGGTCAGTGTAATGAGCGACAAACAATCTTTAGAATTACTAAATAGTTCAGCAAGTTTTGAAGATCTAAAAAAGTCTAACGCCTACTTTGTAGATAAGACTGAGTATATAAAGATAGTTTTAACTGATACTGATTCTGTTATTTTATTTACAAGACCAAGCGGTTTTGGTAAGACTATGCTCATGACCATGCTTGAGTCATTCCTGCAAATCAATCCAGAAAAGCCTTTTGATAACTCAAAACAACTAGAACTCTTTAAAGGCACCAAGATCTTAGAAGACAAAGAGTTCTGCCAAAAGTTCATGGGACAGTATCCTGTTATCTACATCAATTTGAAAGATATCGATGGCAATAACTTTGATGAGGCCTATAGAAATTTTGCCTCAACAGTTTTTACTCTTGCTTCTAGATATCATTACTTACTTGGTAGCCCAAAGTTAGATAATTCTGATAAAGAAGAGCTTAAAAAACTAACTACCAAAAGTTACTTATTACAACTTAAAAATCTGATAAGCATCAAAGATTCATTAAGGACACTAGCTACAGCTCTTTACCTAGAGTATGGTAAGTATCCAATTTTGCTTGTAGATGAGTATGATGTCCCCCTAAAAAGAGCAGCGTACCATGACAATCTGAATAAGAAACTTCATGAGAATGAAAAAGGATTTGTAGCTGACTACCAATATAAAATGGAAACTCTCATGAGCGGTTTCTATGGTATTTTAAAAGATGAAGATACACTTCACAAAGTAGTAATGGCTGGTAGCTTAAGAGTTTATAAAAACAGACTTTACTCTGGAACCAATTTCACCCCAAACTGTGTAAACGAAAAAAAAAGTGCATACACAGGTATGTTTGGTTTTACTGAAGATGAGACCTTAAAATTCTTAAAAGACTATGATCTTGATGATTGTTTCTCTAAAGTAAAAGATCACTACGCAGGTTACAAGTTCTTTGATAAAGAGCTCTTTAATCCAGTAGATGTTGTTAACTTTGTAAAAGACAACTTTGACCAAAAACAACAAGGTTCTGAAATCAAAACAGGTACTTACTGGTGTGATTTAGTTTCAGATCAAGATCTAACTGAGCACATTGCTTATTTAACAGATCATGCATCTCAAGTTATTCAGGACTTAGTTGATGGTAAGTCAATTTGTTTTGAATTAAATAAGTCTATGGACTATGACTGTCTACCTATGATTTCATTAAATGACTTTTGGTCACTTTTACTGCACAAAGGTTATTTAACCATAGATTGGGATGCAACTAGAGCCTTAGATGAGAGAACTAGAAGAATCAAAGTTTGTGCAAAGTTTCCAAATCTTGAAATACTTGAATGTTTTGAACACAACATTCAAAACAGATTTAATAATGAGATTGCTTCTAATACAGTTGCTGATGAAGTAGCAAATGCACTTCTAAATGGTGATAGCAGTAAAGCTCAATCCAAGCTTCGCTCTATCTTAATGAGATTTATCTCAATAAGAGACAATGCAACTAAAGCTCCTCATGAGAACTACTATCATGGTTATTTAAATGGACTGTTCACCAACTGTTCTGTAAACCTCTTCTCTGAATATCACTCAAATTATGAAGCAGGCGATGGTTATGCAGATATAGCCTTTACAGATGCTTACTCAGAAAAAGCAGCAATAATTGAAATAAAAACAACAACTGTTGTTTCAGAACTAATTGATCTTAGCAAAGATGCAATAGAGCAAATCAAAGACAAGCATTACGCAGATCATTTTTTATCTAACAAAATGGTTCAAAGCATCTACGCATATGGTATAGCCTTTTCAGGTAAGATCTGTTTTATCTCTGTAGAGAAGGTTAAGTAAAAAAGGAACAATTACTGAATAATGAGCGACAAACAATCTTTAGAATTACTTAATAGTCCAGCAAGTTTTGAAGATCTAAAAAAGTCTAACGGCTACTTTGTAGATAAGACAGAGTACCTAAAGACCATTTTAACTGATTCATCATCTGTTCTGCTGTTCATAAGACCAAGCGGTTTGGGTAAGACTATGCTCATGACCATGCTTGAGTCATTCCTGCAAATCAATCCAGAAAAGCCTTTTGATAACTCAAAACAACTAGAACTCTTTAAAGGCACCAAGATCTTAGAAGACAAAGAGTTCTGCCAAAAGTTCATGGGACAGTATCCTGTTATCTACATCAATTTGAAAGATATCGATGGCAATAACTTTGATGAGGCTTATAGAAATTTTGCTAAGGTAGTATGTGACTGTGCTTCTAAATATAAGTTTCTGTTAAACAGTTCTAAATTAGGTGAAATGCAAAAAAAGAAATTAAGTCCTATCACAGATATAAGTTATTTAAGCAAATTCGAGAATTCAGACTATCTTACTTGGTCTATGAGAAGCATAGCTAGATTGCTTTACCTAGAGTATGGCAAGTATCCAATTCTTCTTATTGATGAGTACGATGTACCTCTAAAAAGAGCAGCATACCATGATAATCTGAATAAGAAACTTCATGAGAATGAAAAAGGATTTATAGCTGACTATCACAACAGAATGGCAACTCTCATGAGTGGTTTCTTTGGCATTTTAAAAGATGCCAAAACACTTTCTAAGAAAGTGATGACAGGAAGCTTGAGAGTTTATAAAAACAGACTTTACTCTGGAATGAACTTCATTCCTAACTGTATTGATTCAATAAATGAAGATTACACAGGCATGTTTGGTTTTACTGAAGATGAGACTTTAAAGTTCTTAAAAGACCATGGTCTTGACGATTGTTTCTCTAAAGTAAAAGAGCACTACGCAGGTTACAAATTCTTTG
>Ga0256405_10009211_pt1 | contig 13625 bp, 13 predicted proteins | sample RumenRJG_02DNA_FD_189096 | JGI IMG/M metagenome (GOLD analysis project Ga0256405, IMG submission 189096) | Bovine rumen microbial communities from Lethbridge, Alberta, Canada - RJG_02 | ecosystem: Host-associated > Mammals > Digestive system > Stomach > Rumen | place: Canada: Alberta...
GATACGAGGCCTGGCCTTGTATCTCCAAAAGTATTCAAAGGAGGCAGCAATGAAAATTGTAATGTTAGGCGCACCTGGAGCTGGAAAAGGAACAAACGCTGAGCGTATCTGTTCCAAGTACAAGATCCCACACATCTCTACGGGAGACATCTTCCGCGAGAACATCAAGAACGGCACTGAGCTCGGCAAGAAAGCAAAGTCCTATATGGATCAGGGTAACCTGGTACCGGATGAGCTGACTTGCGACCTCGTAATGGATCGTATTAATCAGGATGACTGCAAGAACGGATTTGTTCTTGATGGTTTCCCCAGAACCATGCCTCAGGCTGAGGCTCTTACCAAAGCTCTTGAAGCTAAGGGTGAGAAGATGGATTATGCGATCAATGTTGTTATCTCTGACGAAGAGATCGTAAAGCGTATGTCAGGCAGAAGATCCTGCCCCAACTGCGGAGCTGTATATCACCTCGTAAATCTTCCTCCGATTAAGGAAGGCATTTGCGATAAGTGCGGTACAAAACTGATCCAGCGTCCGGATGACAGTGCTGAGACTGTTGCGAACCGACTTAAGGTTTACCACGAGCAGACCGAACCTCTCATCGCTTATTACACCGCTCAGGGTATTATCCACGAAATCAGTGGTAACACCATTGAAGGACATGAGTATGATGAGATCGTTAAGATCCTTGGAGAGTAATCTCCTAGAAATGATTAATTCAGGAGGAATTTGTTTTGTCAAAGGCTGATATTATCGAAGTTGAAGGAACCGTACTTGAGAAACTTCCCAATGCAATGTTCCAGGTACAGCTTGAGAATGGACTGGAGATCCTGGCCCATATCAGTGGCAAGCTTCGGATGAACTACATCCGAATTCTTCCCGGCGATAAAGTCACGATCGAAATGTCTCCTTATGATCTGACCAAGGGAAGAATCATTTGGAGAGATAAGTAATAAATCGTTGACATTTTCATATGTCGCAGATATAATGTTATCCGGACGCTTTTTGATGAGCTGTCAGATTTTATTCTGGTGCCTGAAAAGTAGCGCCCGGTTTATATTTATATAAAAGTGAATACAAGGAACTACAAGGTGAGGAAAGGAGGTTCACTGTGAAAGTAAGATCTTCTGTAAAGCCTATGTGCGATAAGTGCAAGGTCATTAAGAGGAAGGGAACGATCAGAATTATCTGTGAGAACCCGAAGCACAAGCAGAGACAGGGATGATTAGGCTGACCTGTCTCCCTTTTGCGTGTTTATCATAAATAAACAAGTAACTTACGAAGGGGAGTATCCCCACGAATTAAAATGGAGGCACAATACACATGGCACGTATTGCAGGTGTAGATTTACCTAGAGACAAGCGTATTGAAGTTGGCCTTACCTATATCTATGGTATTGGCCAGACTACCGCTGATCGTATCCTTAAGGATTCCGGCGTTAATCCGGATACCCGTTGTAAGGATCTGACCGACGAAGAAGTTAAGAAGATCGCAGAAGCTATTGAGCGTGATGGCGTTACAGTTGAAGGTGATCTTAGAAGAGAAGTTTCTCTTAACATCAAGAGACTTCAGGAGATCGGTTGCTATCGCGGAATTCGTCATAGAAAGGGACTTCCCGTTCGCGGACAGAAGACCAAGACGAATGCACGTACCCGTAAGGGTCCCCGCAAGACCATCGCAAATAAGAAGAAGTAATTAGACTAAGGAAAGTAGGTTAGTTTTAAAATGGCTAAAGTTACAAAAAGAGTAGCAAAAAAGCACGTTAGAAAAAACGTTGACCATGGCCAGGCTCATATTCAGGCATCGTTCAATAACACGATCGTAACCCTTACAGACGCACAGGGTAATGCAATCTCCTGGGCTTCTGCAGGTGGACTTGGTTTCAAAGGCTCAAGGAAATCTACTCCCTATGCTGCACAGATGGCAGCAGAGACCGCAGCTAAGGCTGCAGCACCCAGCGGACTTAAGTCTGTTGACGTGTTTGTCAAGGGACCGGGATCCGGAAGAGAGGCAGCAATCCGCGCTCTCGCAGCTAACGGAATCAATGTAACTACAATTCAGGATGTTACCCCCGTTCCTCATAACGGTTGCCGTCCGCCCAAGCGCAGAAGAGTCTGATTAGGAGGGAATAGTTAAAATGGCAGTAGATAAGACACCGATCTTAAAGAGATGCAGATCCCTCGGAATGGATCCTGTATATTTAGGAGTAGATAAGAAGTCCAAGAGACATCCTCAGAACTCCAGACGTAAAGTTTCCGAATACGGTCTTCAGCTTCGTGAAAAGCAGAAGGCAAAGTTCATCTATGGCGTACTTGAGAAGCCTTTCCGTAATTACTACACCAAGGCTGATGACATGAAGGGTCAGACTGGTGAAAACCTCATGACCTTGCTTGAGAGCCGTCTTGATAACATCGTTTTCCGTGCAGGTTTCGCGCGCACCCGCCGCGAGGCCAGACAGCTTGTTGATCACAAGATGTTCCTCGTAAATGGCAAGAAGGTTAACATTCCTTCCTACCTATGCAAGGCTGGCGACGTAATCGAAGTACGTGAGAACAAGAAGTCTCTTCAGCGTTTCAAGGACATCGCAGAAGTAACCAATGGCCGTGCTGTTGTTGAATGGCTCGATGTTAATGCTGATGCACTTCAGGCTAACGTTAAGAATCTTCCCACCAGAGAGCAGATCGATGTACCTGTCGATGAGATGCTTATCGTCGAGTTGTATTCCAAATAATAGGTTTTAACTCACTCTAACTAATCGATAGGATATTAAGGAGGATCACAGTGCGAGATTTCGAAAAACCACATATTGAAATCGCCGAAATGTCGGACGACCGTAAGTACGGCCGTTTCGTCGTAGAACCTCTTGAGAGAGGCTATGGTACCACTCTGGGCAACTCTCTGAGAAGGATCATGCTTTCTTCCCTTCCGGGATCAGCAGTAAGCCAGGTCAAGATTGACGGCGTTCTGCATGAATTCAGCTCCATCCCCGGAGTAAAGGAAGATGTCACCGAGATCATCATGAATATCAAGGATCTCGTTATCGCTGATCTCAGCGGTAATGACGAACCCAAGAAGGCATACATTGACTTTGAGGGTGAAGGCATTGTTCGTGCATCCGATATTCAGTTCGAGTCTGATGACCTTGAGATCATCAATCCTGATCTTGTCATCGCTCATCTCAATGGCGGATCCGACAGCAAACTTTACATGGACCTCACCATTACCAATGGTCGTGGATATATCAGCGCTGATAAGAACAAGGATGATAAGACTCCGATCGGTGTGATCGCAGTTGATTCCATCTACACTCCGATCGAGCGTGTTAACATCAAGGTTGAGAATACCCGTGTTGGTCAGCAGACTGACTTCGATAAGCTCACTCTTGACATCTGGACCAACGGTTCTATTGGACCTGAGGAAGCACTCAGCCTTGCAGCTAAGGTTCTTGCAGAGCATCTTAATCTCTTCATCAACCTTTCTGAAAAAGGTTCTGAGCTCTCTATCATGTCTGATGAGCCTAAGGCTGAGACCGCAGCTCCTATGGGCATGACCATCGATGAACTTGAGCTCTCTGTACGTTCCTTCAATTGCTTGAAGCGTGCAGGAATCAACACCGTCGAGGAACTCTGCAACAAGAGCCCGGATGAGATGATGAAGGTTCGTAACCTTGGTAAGAAGTCCCTTGACGAAGTTCTCGCTAAGCTCGAAGAACTCAACCTCAAGCTTCGTACCGAAGACTGATTTTAGTAATCAGCTTACTGATCCCGTAAGACCGATAAGTCCGAATGGCACGGTCCGGCGGGCCTCAGGCGGCATAAACTTCGCCATACCGGTAAGTCCGAAGAGCGCGGTAGGGTGAAAACCACCATATTAGGAGGCATTATTATGGCAAAGTACAGAAAGTTAGGAAGAACCTCTTCCCAGAGAAAGGCTCTGCTTCGTAACCAGGTAACCATGCTTTTAAACAAGGGCAAGATTGTTACCACCGAAGCTAAGGCCAAGGAAGTTCAGAAGATCGCTGAGAAGATGATCGCTCTGGCTATCCGCGAAAAGGACAACTTCGACGAAGTTACCGTTGACGCTAAGGTTCCGGTAAAGGACAAGGACGGTAAGAGAGTTAAGGAAGTTGTTGATGGTAAGAAGGTAACCAAGTTCGAGACCGTTCAGAAGACCATCAAGAAGGATCGTCCTTCCCGTCTTCACGCTCGTCGTCAGATGCTCAAGGTTCTCTATACCCTTACTGAAAAGGGCGAGAAGAAGAGCGAGACCAAGGTTGTAAACCTTCCCAATAAGCTTTTCGAAGAGATCGCACCTAAGTACGAGAACCGTAACGGCGGTTACACCCGTATCGTTAAGATCGGTCAGCGTAAGGGTGATGGAGCAATGGAAGTTCTTCTTGAGCTCATCTAATCTCTAAGCATTTTGCGAAATAAGGCGGAGAACTTCGGTTCTCCGCTTTTTTATATATCTATGGTCCCCGATTTAGATCAGGAAGAGTCCATAGAATAGAATAAGCTCTACATTTCCGAAGGAGTTCTTCGTAAATGTAGAGCTTATTGCAGTCTTGCCTTATATGGTGGATAGCGTCTTACGATCCGCTGGCATTCGAATCGATAATGCCCTTGGCGTAGTGCAAGTCGTAGAGAGCGGGGTTCTTCTTGTCAACAGAATCGGTCTCCAGGCAGTCGCCGAAGGTTGTGAAGGGACGTTCCTTGGCTTCAGCCGTGGAAGCGCGATATACAATCGTAGGACGCAGGAGACTCTTGGAAAGAGGAACGTGTCCTAAGAGTCTATAGAGAATATAGTAACCGCACTTTCCGAGCTCCAGGCGGTCCTGACGGATGGTGGTGAGCGGAGGGTTTAGATGCTGGGAGATCGGCAGATCGTCGAATCCGATGACACTGATGTCTTCCGGTACATTGTACCCTAAGGTCATGCATTCGGTAATGACACCGGTTGCAATCAGATCGTTACCGCAGATAATGGCGGTTGCACCCTTCTCCAGAAAGCCTTTTACATGGTATTTTGCAGCATCTGCTACGAAATAACCATAGACGGCGAGCTCGGGATTGATCTCGAGGGAATGCTCTGACATGCTCTTGAGATAAGCGTTCATACGCTGATCGGAAATCATGGAACCGATAGAACCATCGAGGAAGGCAATGCGACGATGACCGAGATGATAGAGGTGGTCAATCGCCATATCGATACCTTCTTCATTGTCCGTGCCGATAGAACCGACATTGAGGTTCTCGCGAATGAAATTATCTAATAATACTGTTGGGAATGTCGTTGTCTCGAATTCTGACATCCAGGGATCGTCGAGTGAGAAGCCGACGACAAAAGCGCCGGAATAGTGGGAACGCATCATATAAGTGTCATAGCGTTCGTTCATCTGAAATTCCTTGCTGACAGGAAGGACACTAACGTCGTAGCGCTCCTGAAAAGCTGCCTGCTTGAATCCTAAGATAATCTCGTAACCGAACTGGTTCGTAGATTCATAATCCATATTTTCAATGAAGATGCAGAGCTTCTTGCGATGCTCTTTATCTCTTCTCTTGCTCTTATAACCCATCTCGACAGCCATGTCGAGAACCTGTTGGCGGACACTGTCACTGATATCCTTGCCACCGTTCAACCCCTTTGAAACGGTGCTTACAGATACACCCAGGCGATCTGCAATCTCTTTGATTGTTGCGGCCATTTCTCTCCCCTTTGGAAACCAAAAACTACCCTTATATATAGAACTGATATACGAATATATAGGAAAATTGCATTCCTATATGTCAACTTATATCCATATATTATAGGAAGGTAGATATCTGAATTCAAGAGAAAACACGAAAATAAACGAAAATAAATCGCGGGTTGAGTTTGCGAATTCTTAATATTCAACAAAAACTAATCAACGGAATTGTACAAAATAACGAAGAAACAGAAAATATGCAAGAAATATTGACAAATATGATAGCTGGGGCTATATTACACACATGGAGCGAAAGTTTCCGAAAGTTTCGCGCGTAAGCTTTTGATCGAAGTAGTAGGAGTTCAGAAGCTGGGTGCGATTTCATTTTCGAGATTAGCGGAAACGGTTCCGAACAAACTATGTGTGATGTTACTTACAAATGAAAGGTAACAAAGAAAGGAAGAGGGAATTATGAAAAAGAGAATTGTCGCAGTACTTCTCACCAGCCTTATGGCAGTTTCCGCAGTAGCATGTGGAAGCAAGACAGCAGAGCCTGAAGCTGATGCAAGTGGTGCAGCAAGCAAAACTGATGCAACTGAGACCAAGGATGTAACCCTTACCGTTTGGGGACCTCAGGAAGATCAGGTTAACGCTGATGGTGATGAAGGATCCACCGGTTGGCTCCAGGAACAGTGTGAGGCATTCAACGAGGCACATCCTGAATGGAATATTACTTTCAACTATGGCGTATGCTCCGAAGGTGATGCAGCAACCAACGTTCCCGCTGACGTAGATGCAGCTGGCGATGTATACTTCTTTGCTAACGACCAGATTCCTCAGCTTGTAGATGCTGGTGCACTTGCAGAGCTTGGTGGATCTGCTCTTGAAACAGTAAAGAGCATCAATTCCGATGCAGTTGTTAACTCCGTAACAGAAGACGGATCTGTATATGGTGTTCCTTTCACTGGTAACACCTGGTTCATGTACTACGACACCAGAGTATTCTCTGCTGATGATGTTAAGTCTCTTGACACCATGCTTGAGAAGGGCAAGGTTGCTTTCCCTCTTTCCAACGCTTGGTATCTTGGTGCTATGTATGCAGCTAACGGATGCACCTTCTTCGGCGCAGACGGACAGGATGAGAAGGCTGGAATCGACTTCGATGGCGATAAGGCTACCGCAGTCACCAATTACCTTGTAGATCTTGCAGCTAACCCCAACTTCATGGATGATGCTGATGGCGCTGGTATCGCAGGTCTTGGCGATGGCACTGTAGCAGCTATCTTCTCCGGTTCCTGGGATTACAATAACGTAGTAGAAGCACTTGGTAAGGAAAATGTTGGTGTTGTTGCAGCTCCTACCATCAAGATTGATGGCCAGGATAAGCAGATGCTTCCTTTCGCTGGTTCCAAGGCAATCGGTGTTAACCCTAAGGCAAAAGATCAGCAGGTTGCTGTAGCTCTTGCACTCTACCTTGGTTCTGAGGATGCACAGAAGGCTCATTACGAAGAGCGTAACATCATCCCTACCGCAACTTCTATCGATCTCAGCTCCGATCTTATGGCAGCAGCTCAGGCAGATACAATGGATAACAAGTCCATCCTTCAGCCTGTATTCCCTGAGATGGGTTGGTACTGGACTCCCGCAGCTGATTTCGCTAAGGCAATCATTTCTGGTGATGTAAACCACGACAACGCAGCTGATCAGACCGCAACCTTCAATACTCAGCTCAATACTGAGCCGGTATCCGAATAATACGGTTCTATAAGAGATAAGCGCTAATGAGAGAGCCGGACAGCAAGTTCTGCCCGGCTTTCTTTCCAAGGACGGAACGAAATTTCTTCGAAAATGCAAAACAGTTCCTACAGGTGGGCATTCCACGAATGCCTATCCGTAAGCATTGTAATTGGGTGCAATATAGAAGAATATAGGAGAGAAAAAAATGAGCAAAGGAAAGAATAAAAAACGTGATTATGCTCCGTCTCCTTATGCATTGAAAGATGCCATCATCAAGGGCAACTGGATGACCAAATTATCCATGCTCCTGTGTGGATTCGGCTGTCTTATGCATAAGCAGATCGTGAAGGGAATCGTGTTCCTCGCAGTAGAAGTGGCCTTTATATGGTTTATGGTAAGCAAGGGATTCGGCTTCCTCGCAGGACTCCCCGGACTCGGAGAGAGCGAACAGGGAAAAGTTTGGAATGAGGCTCTGGGCGTATTCGAATATTCAGAGGGTGATAATTCAGTGCTCATCCTTCTGTATGGAGTTGCGACCTGCTTTGTCGTGCTGGGATTCCTTCTCTTCTGGGTGGTCCAGTTAAAGCATGCATACAAGCTTGAGTGTTATCAGGCGAAAGGCAAGCATATTAACAGTCTGGCAGAAGACTTTAAGAGCCTAGTAGATCAGAATCTGCATATAACACTGATGGCACTTCCTTGTCTTGCAATTCTTCTCTTCAATATTGTTCCTCTGGTCTTCATGATCTCCATGGCCTTCACGAACTATTCGAAGCAGGGCAAGCATCTGATCCTCTTCGACTGGGTTGGACTGAAGAACTTCATTACCGTTCTGAATATGAACGGTTCTCTGGGCAAGCAGTTCTGGAGTGTACTAGGATGGACCCTCGTCTGGGCAGTCTTTGCAACCTTCCTGAACTATCTCTTAGGTATGATCCTTGCTATGATCATTAATCGTAAGGGTACCAAGCTCAAGGCTATGTGGAGATTCTTCTTCGTACTCTCCATTGCAGTTCCCCAGTTCGTATCCCTCCTCATCATGAGAACCATGCTGCAGGATCAGGGTGCAATCAATGTTATGCTGCAGAGCCTTGGAATAACCCATGCACCCATCCACTTTATGACAGACCCGACTCTGGCAAGAATCACAGTTATCGTTGTTAACCTCTGGGTAGGTATTCCTTATACCCTCCTTCAGGTAACCGGAATCTTACAGAATATTCCTGTAGAACTCTATGAAGCAGCGAAGGTTGACGGTGCAGGTCCTGCAACCATCTTCTTCAAGATTACGCTTCCCTACATGCTCTTCGTTACCACACCATATCTGATCACTCAGTTTACCGGTAACGTAAATAACTTCAATGTTATCTATCTGCTGTCTGGAGGCGGTCCGACTCCCGTTGGAGCATCTGCAGGTAAGACAGACCTTTTGGTCACCTGGCTCTACAAGCTGACCGTAGATCAGCAGTACTACAATATCGGAGCAGTCATTGGTATCTTCACCTTTGTCATCCTGTCGGTGGTTGCACTTGTAACCTATCGCAATTCCGGATCCTATAAGAACGAGGAGGCATTCATGTGATGGAGACGAATAAGAACCAGGTCGGCGGTCTAAAGACGACCATAATTAACACACTTGTTCATATTTTCCTTGCAGTTCTTTCCTTTATCTGGGTCCTGCCCATTATCTGGATTGTACTTACAAGCTTCCGTGCGGAGAAGGGTTCCTATGTGAAGACCTTCTTCCCCAAGGGCTACACCTTGGACAACTACATTAAGCTCTTTACGGACCATACGATTCTGAACTTCCAGCAGATGTTCATGAATACCTTAATCATCGCAATCTTCAGCTGCCTGTTCACCACCTTCATGGTGCTCTCTGTCAGCTACTGTATGTCCAGACTTCGTTTTGCATTCCGTAAGCCGTATATGAATATTGCAATGGTTCTGACTCTCTTCCCGGGATTCATGTCCATGATTGCAATCTACTTCATTCTGAAGGCTTTCGGCCTTACAGAAGGCAACATGATTAAGGTTGCTCTTGTAATGGTATATTCCGGTGGCGCAGGCCTCGGCTTCTATATTGCGAAAGGATTCTTCGATACCATACCCAAGTCACTCGATGAAGCTGCCCTCCTCGATGGAGCTACCAAGTTCCAGATCTTCACCAAGGTGACCATCCCCCTGTCGAAGCCCATTATCGTCTATACGGTTCTGACATCCTTTATCGCACCCTGGGTTGACTTTGTATTCGCAAAGGTTATCTGTAAGGCAAATGCAGATCAGTTCACGGTAGCCATCGGAATGTGGAATATGCTGCAGAAGGAATACATCCATCAGTGGTATACAGCATTTGCAGCTGCAGCAGTCTGCGTTTCCATTCCCATTGCAATCCTCTTCATGTTTATGCAGAAGTATTATGTAGAAGGCATGGCCGGAGCAGTCAAGGGTTAATCCCTCGGAAATGTAGAACAAATCCATAAGCGGTACAGTCACTTGGCTGTACCGTTTTCTTTTAGGAAGAGAAATACAATGTGGAAGAAAAAACTGCTTGCAGTAACGATGTGCGCAGCCCTGACCTTCTCCGCTTGTGGCAGAGCAGAAGGAGACAGTGCATCCTCGCAGATGACCAGATTGAATCACCAGACGGCATATAAGGATATGGATGACAAGTATGGAACGACCTATGAAGTCTTTGTACGTTCCTTCTATGACTCGAACGGAGATGGTATCGGTGATCTCAAGGGACTTGAGGAGAAGCTGGACTATCTGAATGACGGTGATCCAGAGACGAACGATGATATGACAGTTGATGGAATCTGGCTCATGCCTATCATGCCATCCACTACCTATCACAAATACGATGTCACAGATTATGAAGATATTGATCCTGAATATGGAACGATGGAGGATTTTGACCAGCTGGTGAAGGCTTGCCATGAAAGAGGGATGAAGATCTACATCGATCTTGTGATGAATCATACATCCTCTCAGCATCCCTGGTTTAAGGAAGCAAGTGAGTATCTGAAATCACTGCCCCAAGGCCGGGAGGCAGATGCAGCAGAATGTCCTTATCTGGATTATTATCATTTCTCCAAGGAAAAAGAGACAGGCTATCAGAAACTGGAAGGAAGCGATTATTATTATGAATGCCGCTTCTGGAGCGAGATGCCTGACCTGAATGTGGAGAGTGATGCGGTAAGGTCTGAATTTTCGAAGATTACCCGGTTCTGGATTGATCATGGTGTGGATGGTTTTCGCCTGGATGCAGCCAAGGAATATACGAGCGGAAGTGTCAGCACGAATGTCGACGATCTTACCTGGTTTGAAGATACGGTAAAGGCACAGAAGAAGGACATCTATGTAGTCGCAGAAGTATGGAATGGAGTGGAAGTGTATGCCCGGTATTATGCCAGTGGCATCGATTCCTGCTTCGACTTCTCCTTTGCAGATAAGGATGGACTGATCACGAAGCGGGCGTCGGGCAAGAAGCCTGCGTCAACCTTTGCACCCAAGATGGTCCAGGTAACAGATCTCCTTCGGAAATATAACCCGGACGCCGTAGACGCGCCCTTCTTTGTAAATCATGATATGAATCGTGCGGCTGGATATTTCAGTGGAGACGAGGCACAGTCCCAGGATAAGATTGCCTGGGCAATGAACTTCATGATGAGCGGTAACGCCTTCCTTTATTACGGAGAAGAACTTGGAATGAAGGGCTCCGGCAAGGATGAGAACAAGAGACTTCCAATGCAGTGGGGAAGTGGGGACAGCCAGGGGATGACCACAGGACCAGAAGGCGCTGATAAGAATATCGAACAACCCAACGGAGCTCTTACAGAGCAGGAGAAGGATCCCTATTCCATCTACTCCTATGTCAGAGAAGCAGTCCAGCTTAGGAGCCGCTTTCCCCTCCTTGCAAGAGGAGATGTAAAGCCTGTGGAGAAGTTATCAAGTGATACAGTGTCGGTCTTTGAAAAGACAGTACCTAAGACGCTGCCGGATGGAATGACGGAAGAGATTAAAGAATCGAAACCTCTCCTCATCTGCATGAATCTGTCGAATCAGGCAGAAGAAGTGGACTTAGGAGCATTCACCGGCGAATTATCTGCAGTGCTCGTTATAAATGAGGAAGAAGTCAGCCTGAAGGATGGAAAATTAATTCTCCCGGCCTATGGGACAGCAATTATTACGCTTGAGGGTGAAGAGTAGATCATGGAATGACAATGTAATGATTCATGTAAGAAGAACGACGGAAAGGATATGGGGGTAAATGTCCTTAAAATACGAGAATTATATCTTCGATCTCTATGGAACTCTTATTGATATTAGAACGGATGAGAATAAGCCGGAATTCTGGGAGAAGATAGCAGAATTCTATGCCTGCTATGGAGCAGACTATAGTGCCTTTGAGCTTCGCACCATCTATGTAGAGACAGTACATCGCATGGAACAGGAACTGGCAGACAGGGAAGGCAAGGCTTTCCCGGAGATTCAGTTAGAGTATGTCTTCGCCTGGCTACTCATCAATGCACCGAAGAAACACGAAGCAAGGCTTCCGCTCTATGATGGCAGGTATGTAGAGATACGTGGAATCATGCCCGAAAAAGAAAGGGAAGCTAAAGAGAATAAACTTCTAGGCATAGAACAGGGACCAGACTCTACCCGGAATGTTGTGCAGGGAAATGTAAGACAGAATCCAGCCTATTTTGATTTCCGAGGGAACCCATGGAATATGGGACAAAATCGGGTTCTGATGGTAGAATTAGTACACAGTGCCTGGGTAAGAGACCTGTCGAATCTGTTCCGTGTGCTCTCCAGAGAAAAGATCGAAGTCTATCCAGGAACCAAAGAGATCTTCGAAGAGATCAAGTCAGAAGGCGGTAAGATCTATCTCTTGTCCAATGCTCAGGCCCTCTTTACCATCCCTGAGATCGAGCAGATGGGTCTTATGCCCTACTTCGACGGAGTCTATATCTCATCCGACAAACGCATGAAGAAACCCCAACCGGAATTCATGCAGCTTCTTATCGATGAGCAGCAGCTCGACAAGACCAGATCTGTCATGATCGGCAACGACGTAGAAGCAGATGTAGGTGTCGCCGTCCGGAACGGCATGCAGTCCGTCTTTCTCAACACGGACGATTTAACAAAATCTGAACTCAAAGCAAGGCTGGATCATACTATGGAAGGCCACGATAAGAGCCTTCTGCCGCGGGTAATTATGTCAGGTGATATCCGAGAACTTCTGGATGAGTGAGCTCGTCCCAGCCACCCCATCAAAAATAAAAAAGAGAAGTAACATCTCAATCAAGTGCGTGAGCGAGTAGTCGTTACTTAGTGAGCAGGAACGAAGTGAACTGCGAACTTATGTAACGTGACTAAGGAGCAACGAGGCGCGAGCCGTCACTTGATGAGAGTTACTTCTCTTAATTTTTGTATGGGGTGGCTGGGACTATATACTACACATCCAGCACAGCTATTGTTACACCGGCATCACCCTCGCCGTAAGCGGCTTGATGGTAGGATTTCACGTACATATTTCCATTCAGGTAGGACTGTACAGCGTTACGGAGGGCACCAGTGCCTTTGCCGTGGACGATGCGGACTTCCTTGAGGTGGGAGATGGCAGCGTCATCGATGTATTTGTCGAGGGCGGAGATGGCCTGGTCGACGGTCATGCCGATGAGTTTGATCTCAGGAGAGATGTAGGCTGCTTTTCCGAAGGAAGAGAGGGAAGGATTTGCGGATCTGCTTCCGGTCTTGGAGCGGATCTTCTCCTTCATCTCACGACGGTAGCGGTCTGCAGTATTCTCCTCACCCAGGATCTCGATGTCATTCATGGAGACGGTAGACTGCATGATTCCCATCTGGACGACCAGGTTACCTTTTGCGTCGGGTAGCTTATGAATGGTACCGATCAGGTTCATGGAATTCACTCGAACACGGTCACCGACATGGAGGTTCTCAATCTTGATCGTGCCATGGGAAGAATGCACATGCTTCTTCATGCCGAGGGAGGATTTGGATTCTGCTTCAGAGAGCTTCTTACCAAGCTCAGTTCTCTTGCGCTCCATGGCCTGCATATCGGGGGAATTTGCCTTCATCTTACGGAAGGTACGGATGGTCTCATCTGCTTCGTCCTTGGCCTTCTTCAGAATGCGGGCTGCTTCCTGGGAGGCGTCCTGAATCATGCGAGCCTTCTCG
>Ga0256405_10009213_pt1 | contig 13623 bp, 14 predicted proteins | sample RumenRJG_02DNA_FD_189096 | JGI IMG/M metagenome (GOLD analysis project Ga0256405, IMG submission 189096) | Bovine rumen microbial communities from Lethbridge, Alberta, Canada - RJG_02 | ecosystem: Host-associated > Mammals > Digestive system > Stomach > Rumen | place: Canada: Alberta...
CTTTTTTTACCCTCTTTCCTCCTTTTGATATATTTCACTAATTATTTATGATATAATTGTTAGTGAAGAAAGTGAGGTGAACCTAATGGAAATGCAAGTTACAATTAAAGTCAAACTAAAGATTCCTGATTCTGAAACTGCTTTGAGCTTTTCCAAAACAATGGAACAATATCGTCAAGCGTGCAACTATGTATCTGAATACATCTTCAATCATGATTTTGACATGAAACAAAGCAGATTGAATAAAGAACTCTACGCTAAATTGCGTAATCTGTTCAGTCTTAAATCTCAAATGGCTCAATCAGTAATCAGAACTGTTATTGCGCGTTATAAAACAGTCAAGACTCAAATGTCGCGCAGACCTTATAAGTATCAAGACCAAAATACTGGCGAATGGCATCGTGAAGTACGGAATTTGAATTGGTTGTGCAAACCGATTTCTTTTAATCGTCCGCAAGTTGACCTTCAACGCAATCGTGACTGGTCTTATTTGAGCAACGGTCAATTATCAATCAACACCCTTGATGGTCGTGTTAAAGCAAACCCTGTTTGTCACGGATTCAGTCAGTATTTTGACGGCACTTGGAAATTCGGTTTGGCTAAGTTGCTTAAATCTGGCAACAAGTGGTATTTGCATATTTCAGCTACTAAAGAAGTTGCTGATTTTGATAAACAAGAGGTAAAACACGTTGTCGGCATTGACCGAGGACTGCGCTTTTTAGCTACCATATATGATGAGCAAGGCAAAACTGCTTTTTTTGACGGAAAAGCAATTATGCGCAAACGTGCCAAATATCAAAAACTTCGTGCTACCTTGCAGGCTAAAGGTACTAAATCCGCTAAAAGACGTTTAAAGAAATTATCGGGACGAGAGAACCGTTGGATGAGCGATGTTAATCATTGCTTGTCTAAGACACTCGTTCAAAGATATGGTGCCAATACCTTGTTTGTATTGGAAAACCTTAACGGCGTTTCTTTTGAACGTACTGGCCTGCCTAAATCTTTACGCAATCAAAATAAGTCATGGGCTTTTTATCAGTTGGAACAATTTTTAACTTACAAAGCACATTTAAACAATAGTGAAGTGGTTGAAGTTTCTGCCCAATATACATCACAGCGTTGCCCTAAATGCGGAGTTATCAAAAAAGACAATCGCAATCATGAAAAGCACGAATATCACTGCGCCAATTGTGGTTATCGTTCCAATGACGACCGCATCGGTGCCATGAATATCCAATTGCTTGGAACCCAGTATATCAGCGGACAAGAACAGCCCAAATTTGAATTAACAGCTAATGCGTAAACGTGTTAGTTAAGTGGGTGTCGTCAACCACCCAATGATGTAGCCACATTGTGAAGAAGCACGTTAGTGCGTTACTACTTCTAAGCCGTTAGGCTTGTGAGCTACAAGCTACCGATTTTAATCGGTGGTAGTTGACTTAAATCCTTCCGTAGTTAAAAATTGTCTGTTTTTTCGACTCAAAATTGGCATTGGCACCGCAAAGATACAATTCTTTCTCATCGTAATCGTCAGCCGAATAGTTTCCGTTGTGGTCGTAAAATGTGCTTTCAAGCACTGCAAAGTTGCATTTTTCAAGTTTTACCCAGTTTTCGTTGCTCATTTCGATTATTTCGGGCGGTCGGATGAACGAGAAAGCCGATTCAATCGTCGCAACGAGTTCCTTTTCGGGAATCGGGTCTGCACCGTTGGAATTTGCGATTTTTCCGTATTCGATTACGGTTTCCTTGTCGGTAATCATGCGCATCGCCTGTGACCATCTAAAAATGTTCTTGTTACGGAAGCCTTGATTGCCGAAGCCGTTTCTGATTGTGTAGAACACGTCAAGAATAGGCTTGTTGCTGAAAGCCTGTGTGTATTTCAGCCCCTCACTGGTCAGTCCTCCGTTTTTGACTGACTGCTTATTGCGACGGTCGATTTGGTTTTTCCTTTTGACGATGGCACAGGCAAGGTCGTCGGGCATGACAATCGGGTCTTTTTTCGGGTCGACGAAAGAATATTTCTTTCCGTCCACCGTGCTTGGCGCAATCACGATGAAGTTGTTGTCACTACCCTTGATGTCTACTCCGTCAAGAAGATTGATTACCTGTTTGATTTCGTATCTCGGATTTTTTCTGAAAATAAGGTGAATCGAACCCGTCGGAGTTTTTTGAACGAGAGTTTCTTCAACGAGTTTTTCACAGTCGATTTTATTTTCACCGCACCATTTCAGAAAGTTGCCGATTCCGTCGGCACCGTGACCTTGCGGAGTGTCGATGTCAACAAAGACGAAATTCGGCTGAGCAAGCAGTCCGACATTATTTTTGCCCTTTTTTGCTCCCTCAAACACGTCGCCAAGATTGAATTCGACGTTCGCAAATTTTTTGGCGGGCATTTTCCCGTTGGCAATCAACGGAATAACGTGCGGGTCATAATCTAAAAAGCTCATGAGACAGCCTCTCTTTCTGTTTTTGTAATGCGTAGCCACCCGTTAATCGGATATCTTGCGTATTTGGAATCGGCATAGTTGGATGCGTCTTGCGGAAGCGACATTTCTTCGCTTAACGCTTTGAAGTCGATGCCTAAGTCAAATTCACTGCATTTTACGGGTTTTTCACATTCTTCAACTTCGTACCCGTCTTCTTTCAAGTACATATTGAAAGCCTTGGTGAACGAATGAATGTTTCGCGTGAACACGTCGTCGCCGTTGTCTAGCCTTGCGGATTCAACGTATAACTGATAAACCAGTTCCATTGGCAGATATCCCGCATGGAGTGTGTCTTCGATACGGGAAACGAATTGTTCGATGAGCTTGTCGCCCGCATTGACGGCTTGGTTGTGCCAATCCCTCGCAAATTTGGGCAAAGTCTTGACTTTATCAACTTGAAACATGAAATGCTCATTGCCGTTGATAAGAGACTGCAAGCCCAATACCGCCATGTAATTGAACCATTCAACCATGTCTTTTTGGTCAAATACTTCCTTAGCGTACTTATCGTTTTGATAGTCTTTCGTGTCGGCTTTGGTGATATCCAACGGAACGAGACGACGAGCAATCCCCGATTTGGTGTTGTCAAAAAGCGCCCAGTTTACGCCTTCCATGACAAGCAACGGCGGTGGTGTAAGCTGAATTGATTTTTCACCCATCTGAATCATTGACATTGATTCATTGGCAAAGTTGTTGACAAGCGAAATGGTATTTGCTTTAAGCCCCGCCCCGTTCACTTCCGTTACGTGAACGAGATTCGTGGTCTTATCCACAGTACCGCGAAAAGGAATCTGCGCATTCATTTCGTCGAGCGTGCAATTGAGCTTCAAGGTTTCTGGAGAACCGTAAATGTTTTTTACGATGTTGATGAGCGTTGTTTTCCCGCCCGATGAAGTACCGTTGATTTCAATGAAGCAGTTGAAACGATGATTCGGAACAATCATCACTCCTAAAAGTTCAAACATGTAATCGTTTTTGCGGTCGTCTCCGTCGTTGGTTTTGAGCGCCCATACCAGTGGATTCCAGTCCTCGTATTTCAGATTGCCTTCAGAATCATATACGGGAACGACATCATACGAAGGACATTCGGGAGCGCTGACGTAATCGATGTGATGCATATGCTTTTTCGTGAAACCCATATCGAAAATGTAACATGGCTGACCGTCAAGCTCGAATTTCTTGTCTTTTTTTGGCATCGGCACCCCGTTTCCGTTGAGTTCCGTTTCGGGTGTGATTAGAGTAAGCGTGAACACATCAAGGATTCCGTTTTGATATACGAGATACCGACAGTTTGAATAAGGTTTGGGAACAATCTGCACTTCGTTTCGGCGCAGTTCTTCAAAGACGTAGTTCCCAAGTTTTGTCAGTTCGTTTTTGCCGTATGCGATTCCCGCATTCTGAAGCATTGCCGAAAACAAGTCGACGGGAGTTTCCCAAAAACTCGTTTCGGGATTGAATACCCGCAACAGATTGTTGCGATTTGCCAAATCGTCTTTTTTCCATTGGTCTGGCGGAACAATTGCGAAAATAACGTTTTCTTCCACGACTGAAAAAATGTGTTCAAAAGTTTCAATCATCGGGCGCTTTTCCGTCTTGTTCGGCACTTTGGCGTCATACGCTTTGCACAGGCTGTTCTGCCATTCAAAGGTTTTGGTTTTCTTATTTGACAATATCCTTCACTTCCTTAACGATTTCGTCATAGTATTCGGCAAGCTTTTCGATTTTGTCGTAACCGCCTTTGAGCATGTTTCTTTTATCTTTCATATACGTATAAATCGTTGGCTTCGTGACCCCCGTAGCCCGACTGATTTCGGCTGGTGTGAGCCATGATTTTGTCAAAAGCTCCCAAGCTTTGTCGTCGATTTTGACGCAATCGCAATTGAAGTTTTTTACTTTTTCAAGAACGTTCATTTTTTTTGCCCTCGCTTTTAGGAATTTTTTTATCTTTCGAATTGTCAAATATATTATATTCCAAGTGCCGACTAGAATTCAATATATTATTTTTTGAAAAAATAATCGATTTCTTGACTTTATTGTGAAAATGGCTTAAAATAAAAAAAGTAAAATGATTAAATTTCAAATGTATTTAATTTTGTGTTAAATGGTTTGAAGGAAAAAGATAGTTTTATAGAAAAGAAAGGAAGTTTGACAATATGTCTGAATTTAAAAAACACCCTGTAGGGGCTTATAAGAAAAAGAACGTGACCGTTTATACGACGAAAATAGCAGAATTTGCCGACAAAGACCCTCGGCGAACATATCTTGATTTTTATCGTACTTTCAATCTGTATGAAATGTACTCTGAAATGGGCTTTTATCTTATTTTGGCAGGCTGTCGCAATTTTCTGAATCAGGATATAAAAAGAGCCGTGGATAAAATGTTTGAAATCTATTCGAATTTCGAAAGTGACTATTCAAACGTATCGCACATTATGGTGAAAGAAATGATGAAACAATGGAATGTTTCTTCGCCAATCAAGATTACCCCACAGATTTTGGCAACGCAATACGGCGTTACGCGCACCGTTTTTGACAATGCGCTCAAAAGCCGTTCAAAATATACCGTTTCGATTTATGAGATGATTACGTTGAGACTTGTCCCCGACCCGAAAAATCCTCAGACGATGTTCAATTCAGTTGAAAGCTATCAGACGCTCAAAACACTGATAATGCGAAACATCATCGGCGATGGGCTTCATTTTTTGACGATTGAACAGGTTGCTGAAAAAACGGGAATCTCGCTTGAAGATTTGAAGCATCCCGAAAAACTTTGCCGAACCCGCGACCGCTACCTCAACGCATACGACCTTTTGACCGTCAAAATGCCCGCATACGACGTTGAAACATTGAAACGCAGAAAATAAGAAAGGAGAAAAAAATGCTCGACCCCAAAGTCACCGTTGAACAAAACAGAAAAGCCGTTGCACAGATGCGCGAAATTTCGGCAATCGACCCAAGAATAACGTTGGAAAAGCAATGCTTTTTCATCGGAGTTTCCAACTATTCGCTCATTTCAAGGCTCATAGCAGATAATTACATTCTTGATAAAAGCCAGTTTGATTTGGAACAGCAGATTTATCCATGCCTTAAAGAGCGTGTTGCAAAATATAAGCCTTGGACGAACGAAAAGCTGAAAGCTTATTGCAAAGAACACTTCGTCGGAGAAAACAGAAAAAAGATTGCGCTTCGTGCGAACAAGACTCAACAGTATTTTTACAACGCAATCGCAAGCGATAATCGAAACGGGATGCTTTATCTGTATGATGCCGTCAACAACATCCCGTTTGATTTCAAAGACGTTCAAAAAATCATCGACAGTCAGCCTTACGAATGGGAAAAAGACATTCAGACCGTCAAAGAAACACTGGACGTAAAAGTTTTCATGAGTTTCATGACGCGCAACGGCGCACCGTTCAAAACGGCTAAGTCTTTCTATATGACCGAACACCTTGCGGGCGATTCCACAATTGAAGAAAAAATAGTCATTGATTTAGTTAAAAAGCTTGCCGATTCAATCGAAATCTCGCAGATAATTCTTAGTGAAATGACTATTGACGAAGCAACGGAAATGTGCAAAATTCAAGAAAAGAAGCAGGAAGAGCTTGCAAAAACATGTTTTGGCAAGGAACTTTACAAACTGTCCGAACGCAAGCGTCGGCTTCACTTCATTTTAGGCTTGGCAGATACACGGCGCACGTCAAGTTTGCGAAATGCGCTTGTTTGGTATCGAAAACGGGCAAAAGACAAAAAATAATAAAAAAACGATTCGTTTCTTATGTCTGAAACGAATCGTTTTTTTATTTTGACCTATGCCATTTAACGTAGGTAATATACATTTTCCACATGACATATTGATTGAAGGGTTTCGACCTATGTCATTTAACATAGGTCAGATACGGAAAAACGTTTGTCGTACCATATACATCGGGTTTCGACCTATGTCATTTAACATAGGTCAGATACGGTTGCCCGTGAATCACCGCAATATCTCTTGGTTTCGACCTATGTCATTTAACATAGGTCAGATACCGTTATATTTTAACCCTATTCTAATGACATAGACTGTTGAGCCAGTCGAAACGACCAGACCAACATTAGACTGGATACGGCAATTGCGAACCCTGTTCAAAAAAGCAAGGTTTTCGTCTTACATGCTAATTAGGAGTCCTTTTAAGTCCGTACGAAACCAACGGACTATATAGCAAATCAATCGCATTCAGAAATCAATTTACATTTCTTATTATATATCAAAAATCAATTTTTGTCAAACTTTAGAACGGTGTTTTCCGCGCGTGACCTCATCCACTTTAAATTTGGCAGATGACATGCGTTCACCGCGTGAAGCGTGCGTGCGTGCATTTACTTCACGTTCGGCGAGTTTCTTGCTTCCGACGTGTTTGTCATACCATTCGTCAAGCGTTGCTCGGAACTTTTTGGCTTTAGAGCCTGCTTTCAATCGGACGCCTACATTGCTTGACACCACTTCCGCATTGCCCGTAATGATTTCGGGATGCTGTAAAAGCCACGGATAGTATTCTTCACCCAATTCGATGATTTTGTCAAGCGGAGTGTTTTTGGTAGGCACTGGCGACGGTTCCTTGATTTTCGTTCCGCTCGGCATTTCTTTTTTGGAACTTTCTTCAAGAGTATCCATGATGTCCTGTTTAGTCATGATATACTTCGGTTTGCCGAATCGCTCAATCAGAGAATCGTTCAGCTTGTTCATTTCTTCTTGCGGAATGTAAGGACAGTTGCCGTGTTCGATGTTGGAAATGCCGTGAAGCGTTGAATAAAACTCCCCTGCCTGACTGATTAAGTGAACGGCAATTCCTGAATCGGGCAAAGCGATTTCTGATTCAATCGGTTCTGAAACGCCCAAAGACACGCGAGCCGTAATATTTGCTGAAAATTCCCCAGGAACTAAAGTCTTACGCGCCGATTGGTTGGCACACAACAAGTGAATACCGACAGAACGGGACATCTTGGCAATGTATTCGAATTTCTTGATTGTTCCCAGTTTTTCAAGTTCACTTGCTCTGAGCATGTTGTCCTGTTGTGTGATGGCTGAAAATTCATCGACAACGAACAGAATTTCTGGCAGAATCTTCTTGCCTTTTTCTTCCATGATTTTGTTGTACTCGGCAAGTTTTGCGACTTCGGCTTTTTTGAACAGGTCAATTCTTCGCCTTGTTTCAAGCTCCATTGAACGAATCAATGCACGGGAATAATCAAGGTCACCACTGGCATCCGCTGGCGGAGCATACGTGAACGGATTCGGATGCGAACTGTCTGCGGACATGAACTCGAACGAGTTACCTTTCCCGTCGGCATAAGCAATTCGCAAGTGTTCGGGGTCGGTCGCCGACATGATTGAATACAAAATGTTCATGATAAGCACCGTCTTACCAGTACCGGTTTTACCAAAGAGCATGACGTGCGGATTGTGGTCGTCCAAATCGAAATAAATCAGCTTGCCCATGGCATCAACACCGCAAATACCTGATACGATGCATGACGCGCCTTTTTTGCGTCTGCGAATCATATCGGCAAAAGAAACGGGAATGTTTATGCCGTTATCGACTGAAACCTTTAAGCACCCTGCTTCAAGATTGACGATAGGCTTTTTCTTGATACGCAAAAGGTTACTGATGCTTTCTTGAATTTTCTTGAAATCGCTTGGAAGATTAGGGTCTGGTGGAAGCATGTATTCATAAATGGCGGTAGAGCCACCGACAAGCACTCGCTTGAACTGACCGTTGATTTTGAGAGTTGCAAGAGCGTTCGTGATGTCGGGAATGCGCCTGTTTGCGTTTTCCAAAGCAAGCTTGCGTTGCATTTCAACGGAATTTCCCGTATCTGGGTCGGTCGGTTCTTTAAGCACTGACAAGTCAAGGTTCTGTTGAACTTTGAACTTGGCTTTTTCTACCGACTTGTCGCAACGGAATCTTGTTTCAGCAAGGTTGAAAATCTTCTGATACAGAGCAATCGGAGTACATTTCATCACATATCTGAAAACGTCTGTAATGATGTGCAGATACGTATATCCGAATCCCAGTCCGCCGTTTTTGATTTTGACGTCTTCTGCGAACGGGTCTACAAAAATTGCGTTCCATTCGCCCAATTCTTCACCGCTGTCGTAAGGAACGGAAGAATCAAACACGAATCCTTTATCCTGTGGGCTGTAAATCGGGTCGCTCGGGAAATAGACGGAATCTCCAGAAACTCTTTCCCCGAAACCTTTGAGCGAGTTTTCGATTGCAGTATCGGTTTCCGTTTCTCTTGTCTGTCTGACAAACATTCGAGCCTTACGAATGCCGTTCATGGTAGTTCTGACGGTAACTTTTGCCTGTTTGAATCCGATTGCGACCGCCTCTATGGTCTGTGTTCGAGTCGAACCCCCCGCTCCGTTTTCAAATTTGTTGCCCTGTTCATCTCTGCCTTGAATGGCATAGTCATAAGCGTCGTTCAGATTTTCTCTCATCTTAGCCTTGAGCTTGCCCGCCAAAATAAAATCATATACGGGAGTCTGACGTCCCGACATGTATTGAAAAATCAGAAACGGGAATTTGAAAAATGCGGGCAACAAAACGTTTGCGGTGCGTGCGAATGAAACACGCCACATCAGCGCAACACATTCAATGACTGCTCCAATCGTATAGACGATAACGAACGTATTCCAGTAAATCGGAATCCACGTATGAAGCAGTGCCGAAAGATAATGCCCAAGCCAACCGATTTTAGCCTGTATGACGGGATTATTCGAAAAACGATTGAACAATTCATGCAGAGCTTTCCCGAACACGTCAGCGTAAGCCCACCACGGTTGAGCTTTGATGAACGGAAAAAGCTCATCTTTGAGCCATGAGATGACAATACCCAATGCGCCTATCATCAGCGCTATTCTGATTGTTTTCTTCCAAGCGGCGTCAAGGTCGGAACGTCGATATTTAGTTTCCAAGAATTTCATCAGAGAAAAGAAAGAAAACATGCAGATTCCGTACGGCATGACGTAATTCAGTATGAGATGCAGTATAAAGTCTACGCTAAGCATTTATTGCGTTCCTTCTTTCGTATCTTAATTTTTGCAAAGCCTGAGCCACGCTTAAGACTTCCCAGTCGAATCTTTCTTTCGGAGTTGAAAGAATTATTGGAAAATCGCAAGTCGACGGACGGCTTTGTTTGGATATGATTTTTTTGAGCCTGTTAAATTGATTTTCGTTTTTAACTATCAGCCATTCGTAAAAACTGCTTTCGCAACGGACTACCTGTCTGATGTTTTGCGAATGTTTCAGTGTTTTTCTGAAATCGTTCGGCGTTTTTACGGGAGGAAAATCTTCAATGCTTACGAAAACCTCCAGTTTGAAGCTTGAAATAAACGGTTTCAGCATATCCACGCTATTCGCCTTCCTTCAGCAGTTTTCTGACGTATTTCAAAGCGTCCTTTTGTTCCATTTTCTCCCAGTCTTTTCCGTCTTTCGAGTGCAGAACGACTGGATAGTTTTCATCAAGCAAATCGTTCAGCTTGGCTTCGAGTTCGTCTGATTGCGATGCGTTCCCCACCGCAATGAAAAACTCGCTTTTTGCTTTTGCGTACTGAAGTTTTTCGTTTGCTTCCTTTACGAATTTTCTGAATTTCATCGGAGTGTCTATTTCACCGAAGTTAATCAGAGAATCATAGTCGATGATTTTCGGCTTTTCGGCAAGTTCTTTTTGTTCCTTTTCTTTTTCGGCTTTTTTGAATTCGTTTTTCTTGCGAAAATAATGCATTCCGCCTTTAGTCAGCCAAACCAGATACATCAAAGCCGACGGAATTATGACCCACATAAACATTGTTGCTAGTGGAAGTCTTTCAAGGCAACCGTTTATCACGTCGTCCAAAAAGCCGAATACTGATTTCAACGGAGTAAGATACGCAATGACGTGACAACCGAACAAAACGACAAATCCGATTATCGTGATTCCGAGATAAATCACAATCGGCTTTATCAGTTCTTTTTTATCGCAGTTTTCTGTTTTGCAAGCTTTGCATTTTTGTTTTGCAAGCATAAAATTCGTTATCACCATAACAACTGCGAGAATTTTCAGCAAGATGTCAAACCAATGCACGCTGATTGTTGCAATCATTTTGATTCCCCGCTTTCAGTCGCATAATCTTTGATTTTCGTTGCAAGCATGAGCAACGTTTCCTTATCGACGTTTTCGTTTTTCAGCATTGAGATAATCGTATCGGCAAGCACCGCAACAGTTTCGTTTTGCATTTCAATTTTTCCTCCTTATTTAAGCAAGGCAAGCATGCGTTTTTCATCACCGTTGGTGACGGCATGCAGGACTTTGCTTCCTTTCATTTTTGCGACCGTAGGACTGTTTATCCATCGTTTTTGCACAAGCAGGTCGGGATGCGCACATTTGAAGCTCTTCAACTCTTTCTTTGTAAAATCGTTGACGTCAAGCACGATTACTCTTCCGTGAAGCCGTTTCATCTTTACAGCAGTATTCAGTTTCTTTTGCGCTTTATGGCAGTCGGGGCATCCCGTCTGATAGATTACGAGGTCGTATCTGACGTTTTTCTTTCCATAGCGTGTCATAAGACTCAGGTTCTTCTTTTTGCCCGCATCGAGTTCGTGATAGCCCGAAAAATCGTTTTTAGAATAATCGGGCTGATAAAAATAGCTCATGCATGTTCCCATTGCAATCATGAACATTCCGATAAAAAACAGAATTTTTCTTCTCGTTCGAATCACCCTTTCTAAGAAAAAAAGGACGCCTTTTTTAAAGACGCCCTTTTTTTAAATCGTTAGCCCTTAGGAATTTTGAGCTTAAGAGAAACGGTAATGTCGTATCCTTTTGCTTCGAGCTTCTTAAGCTCATCGGTAAGGTCTTGCACCGTTGCATCTTCATAAGTATGAGTCGTGACCGTTTTTTCAGTTCCGTTGCTCAGTTGCTTTTCTTTTTCCGTTTCAGAATAAGAGAATTTTAGCATTGCTCAGCCCCCCTACTTGTTAACGGCTTCCTTAAGCACTTTGCCTGCTTTGAAATATGGAACGGTTCTTGCGGGAATCGTCATTGGTTCACCCGTTTGAGGATTGCGACCAGTGCGTTCGCTACGTTCAACGGTACCAAAAGAGCCGAAGCCGACAAGTGAAATCTTGTCACCGTTTGCGATAATGTCTTGCAACGCTCCAAAAACCGCGTTCACCGCATTTGCGGAATCTTTTTTCGTGAAGCCCGTCTTTTTGGCAACGGCTTCAACCAGTACTGTTTTGTTAGCCATAAAAAACACCTCATATAATTTTATAGTTTTGTTGGTAAAAAAACTTTCAAATGCCTTACCAACAACGTTACAAGCACATTTTAGCAACTAAGTTCAGTGTTGACAAGTTTTTTATGCTTTTTTTTGCTTAAAAAATTGAATTTGTAACGTTTTTGCAACATCAGAAAGTCGTAACGTAATCGTTTTGAAATATACTAATGTTACAATGTCTTTGAAAAGACAAAGCAAAGGAGCGATTTGCATGAATTTTAAAACAAAAGGACTTATTGCGTCGCTTGCCGTCTGCGGAGGGATTCTGCTCGGGACAACAAGCGCCAATGCCGATACGTATACCGTGCAAAATGGCGATACGCTTTCAGCAGTAGCTCAAAAAACGAATACGTCGGTTGAAACATTGGCAAACATCAATCACATCGCCAACGTGAACGAAATTGCAGTCGGACAAAAACTTGAAACAAATTATGTAGAAACTGACGAATACGTCGTTCAAAACGGAGACACCCTTTCAGCAATTGCTTTGAAATACGGCGTTTCCGTTGAAGAAATCAAAAATGCGAACGGACTGTCAAGCGACTTGTTGCTTGTCGGGCAAAAACTGAAAGTCGGCGGACAACTTCAAACGAAAGCTCAACCGCAAACACAAGCTCAACCACAAGCACAAGTACAAGCGCAACCACAAACTCAACCGCAACCGCAAACGCAAGTGCAAGTACAACCACAAACTCAACCGCAACCGCAAACACAAACACAAACACAAACACAAGCTCAACCGCAAAAGCCGACGTTAAACAACAATGAACAATCAGCCAAAAATTGGATTGCTCAAAAAGAATCCAACGGCTCATATTCCACAACCAATGGACAATACATCGGCAAATATCAGCTTTCGTCAAGCATGCTTAACGGCGACTATTCTCCAGAAAATCAAGAACGAGTTGCGGACAATTACGTAACACAACGATACGGTTCGTGGGAGAACGCAAAAAAAGCATGGCTTGCAAACGGATGGTACTGATTGACAAGATTGTTTTAACAAATTATAATTAAATTATCCAAAATAATAACTTAATAAAATATCTAAACTCATCAAAAAAAGCGCTTGACTTTGAAATCAAGTGCTTTTTTGTTTCGACCTATGTCATTTAACATAGACATGGTACTTATTGGTTGATAGTTTTCCAAAATAATCTATTGGTTTCGACCTATATCATTTAATATAGGTAAGATACACTTGGGAGCTGACGTAAGACACAGATTCTAGTTTCGACCTATGTCATTTAACATAGGTAAGATACATGAACTTCTTCATGAACTTGGGGTTCAGTAGTTTCGACCTATGTCATTTAACATAGGTAAGATACCGTTGTATTCTAACCCTATTCTAATGGCATAAACTGTTGAGCCAACTGAAAATCAGTCAGACCAACATTAGACTGGATACGGCAGTTGCGAGCCTTACTCATGAAGCAAGGTTTTCGTCTTACATGCTAATTAGGAGTCCTTTTAAGTCCGTACGAAACCAACGGACTGAAAGTTTTTTAACTTACAAAACATATTATATATTAAAAATTGAATTTTGTCAAAAAAACGGGCAAAACCGCTTTGAATCATCCGAAATCATTGATTATTCGTTGAATTTCAGTATTTCCGTATGGAGCCTTTTTCTGTTCTGAAGCAAGCTCTCCCACAAGACGGCTAAGCGTGGCTCTGCCTACTTCTTCGGACATTGAAACGAGGTTTTTGAGATTCATGCCGTCTTTCAGTGTAAAAATCGCATCAGTAATGTGAAATTCACACAGATTATAGGTCATGAGTTCACTGGGGCTGATATTGTTCCCCTTTACCCACATGTCGAAATCAGACATG
>Ga0256405_10009215_pt1 | contig 13619 bp, 9 predicted proteins | sample RumenRJG_02DNA_FD_189096 | JGI IMG/M metagenome (GOLD analysis project Ga0256405, IMG submission 189096) | Bovine rumen microbial communities from Lethbridge, Alberta, Canada - RJG_02 | ecosystem: Host-associated > Mammals > Digestive system > Stomach > Rumen | place: Canada: Alberta | collected...
TCGGCGAGCTGCGTGCCGTCCATTTCCGGCATCCACATGTCCGTGAACACAAGATCGGGCTTCCACTCCGCCATGACTTCCAGCGCCTTGACGCCGTTCTCGGCATAGCGGATGTCCGGCACCTGGAGGTTGGTGAGGTGGATACCGAGGATCTTCCGGTTCATCGCCATGTCGTCCACGACAAGCACGCGCTCCGGCCGCGCCATGTTGAGCGACAGCTCCGCCGCGCGCGCGGACTTCGGCCGCTGCGCCAGTTCCAGATCCGGCAGGTCGATCAGGAACGTCGTGCCGACGCCGACGGTGCTCTGCGCGGTGATCGTGCCGTGCGCGGCCTCGACCAAGCGCTTGACGATCGGCAGCCCCAGGCCCGTGCCCTTGTTCGGGCCGTCGCCGGTCTTCATGCGGCTGGCGATATCCTGCACGAAGGGATCGAACAGGTGCGCCATCTTCTCGTCGGACATGCCGCAGCCCGTGTCGGAGACCTCCAGATGGAGCGTGTGCGTCTCGGCGCGCCAGACCGTCCGGACGGTGATCGATCCCGATTCGGTGAACTTGGCGGCGTTGCCGACGAGATTGATGAGTATCTGCCTCATGCCCTGCTGAGAAAGGCGGAGATGCGGGATTTCGTGATCGCCGCGCTCGATCTTGAGAGCGACGCCATGCCGCCGCACCCGGTAGCCGAATATCGCGGGAAGCTCCTCCAGCAGCTGGACGACGTCGCACACGCCTTCGCGCATCTCCATCGCCCCGGCCTCCAGCTTGGAAAGGTCCAGGATGTCGTTGATGAGTTCAAGAAGCGCGTTGGAGCTGAGCAGGATGCCGTTCGTGTACTCCTCGCGCTGCCGCTCGGAAATCCCCTCCCGGGACAGGAACTCGGCAAAGCCGATGACGGCGTTGAGCGGCGTCCGGAGCTCGTGCGACATCATCGCGAGAAAGCGCGTCTTCGCCTGCGCATGGTCCTCGGCGATCGCCGCCGCGGCATTGGCGCGGTTCGCCTGCCTCTTGAGGAGTATCCCCATGACCGTGGCGAACAGGGTGATGAACAGCGCGATGCCGACGGCGATATTCAGCAGGAGATGCTTGAGCTTGTCCGCCGTGTAGCCGAAGAGCCTGTGCTGGACAGACCGCTCCGCTATCGCCGCCAGGAACAGCTCCTGCACGCGGGCCGAGCCGATGTCGTTGCCGACCTTGCGCATGATCGAGACCAGCTCCTCGGGCACGTGGCGGCCGGCGAACATCTCGAACTCCAGCTGTGAATCCTCCACGCCGAGCTCCGCGGCGGAATCCTGCGGCACAGGCAGCGTGAAGACGGACACGGCCGCGCCGGCCGCCTCGCCCGGATTGGCGGGATACGGAATCCAGAAGTCGGTCTCGCCCCGGAGGAAACGCGCGGCGGCGGTCTGCGGCGGCGTCTGCTCGCGCGGCACGAAGACGAGCCCCGTCCGCTTCGAGAACTCGGCGAGCAGTTTCGCGACGAATCCCTGGGGGCGGCCGTCGTCGTCGAAGATCGGGAACGGCCACGGCGAGAAGTCGATCTCCACCGGCGTGGCGTCCGTGACGCGCCGGGCCAGCCACTCCGCCTCGTCGAGCGAGAGCGCCGCCATCTCGCTGTGCTTGCCGTAGTGGCGCTCGCTGATCATGCGCTGGTATTTCGGGAAGTCGTCGCAGATCGACTCCATCGCCTCCTCCAGCTCGACGAAGAGGTCGTTCCGGTCCTTGGCCGTGCAGATGTACATCGGATGCGCCGTATAGACGTGGAGCGCGACCTCGTTGCGCAGCTCGTGCATCTCCACGTCGATGCAGGCGTCGATCTCGCCGCCGAAGTAGGCCGCGAGCATCTCCTTGTCGGTCGAAAACTCCCGGTACGTGATGTCATTGCCGTCCTCTTTGAACTGGCGCTTGGCGCGCTCGCCGCTGACCGTCGCCGACAGGAGCCCCACGCGCATGCCGTTCCACGTGGACGGCGCGCCCGGCTTGTATGCGCTGCCGGGATGCGTCCACAGGAACGCGCGGAGCATGCCGATGGGCGTGTGCGGGAAAAGGAGGCTCTTGCGCCTGCTCGGCGAGAAGCCGATGCCGCCGACGATGTCGAGCCGTCCGTCCTTCACCGCTTCTAGGCTCTCGTCGTATCCGCCGTAGACGTAGTCGAGCGTCCAGTGCGTGTAGCCGCAGATCGTCTTGAGCCAGTTCTTCAGCGAGCCGGAGCGCGTGCCGTCCGGCGAGACGTCGAAGAGGTCGCCGCGGCGGTACGCCGCGACCCTGACGCGGTTTGTCGGCTTCGGTATGCCGAGAAGCGCGGCGCGCCATTCGTCGATCTGGTCGATATGGTCGATGTAGAAGTTGCGGTACGCCCTGCTGAGACGCTCGAAGAGCTCCGGCCGGTCATTCCGGACCGCGAAGTAGATGTTCCGGTCGCCGATCGGCACGACCTCGACGACGCCGTCGGGGCGCTTCCCGAACGGCGTGTACAGGAAGAGCGTGTCGATCGTGCCGTTGTGCAGCGCCTCGACCGCGCCGGCGCTCGTCGAGAACGACTGATACTTCGGCGTGAGCCGGGCGTTCGTGAAGAAGTTCACGCGGTCGTCGCTCGGCCCCAGCGAGACCGGCGAGAAGCCGACGATCATGCGCGGCCACTCCGAGATCTTGGTCGCCATCATCGACATCGCGTGCGACGGCGTCGAATAGAGCCCGAAGTGCATGCAGCCGAGCGGCTGGAGCGGGAAGCGGTAGTGCGCCTCCAGCTCCGGCGTGCGGAAGGCCGAGCAGATGACCTCGGCGTTCGTCGGATCGACCGTGCCGTCCTCCCTGTACGGGACGCGCGCCGCCGTCACGCCCGCGGCGCGGAAGACCTCCTCCATGATCGCCGTCGACACACGGCAGTCCGCCGCCGCCCAGACGTCCAGCCGGGGATCGCGCACGCAGTCGGCGACCGCGACGGTCTCGGCCCGGGCCGTCGGCGACGGCAGCAGGAAAAACAGAAAACAGGCAATGATGGCTCGAACGGCCATTTCAGCATTTCTCATTACAACCTCGCTTTTTTGAAACAGGCCGCGCGCGGCGCGCGCTCAGAACTGCGCGTCGGCGACCGTCGGCACGATTTCGAACACGCGGCTCACCTTCGTAATGTCAAAGACGATCTTCGGTCCCGGCTGGAGCGCCGCGAGCACGACCTTGCCGCCGCCCGCCTTCGATTTCTGAAGCACCTGGACGAGCACGCCGAGGCCGCTCGAATCGATATGCACCATCTTGCCGAGATCGAAGAGCACATTCGTGCCGTTCTGCATCTTGGCGAGCAGCTCCTCGCGCAGCGAGGGCGCGACCGCCGCCACGAGACGGCCGTCCACCACGACCTTCAGCATCTTGTCGTCACCCGATATTGTCCATGCCATGTTTTCGTTCCTTTCCTACTATTTGAAGTTTGAAGTTTTAACTCCGATTCATCCGAAGTCTCCGCTAACGCTCCGACGTTGGGGGGGGGGTCTTGGGGAAGCCCCCAGCCTCAAACACACTCGCCGATTGAGCACGGCGAAGCTGCGAAGCGGTAGCGAGAGCTTTAATCATCGGAGTTCCTTTCATGATTTTTAATTGAAGATTTCCCAGTCGCGTTTGAGGGCGGGCGTGAGCGGAAGCCGCCCGTCGATGCAGCGCTTGACACCGTCCAGGACGCGCAGGACGGGATCCTGCCCGAACGTGGCGAGCGCGCCCACCGTCCGCCGCCGCACGAGCCAGCGCGCGGCGTTGCGCAGCGTGCGGCGGAGATGCCCTTCGTCGAAGAAGTTGGAGATCGCGTCCAGATACGCGCCCTGCCATACCTCGCGCGCCGTCTCCCAGTCGCAGACGGGCTCCTCGCGCGGCCGGAACTTCCACTCGACCGCGCGGCGATACAGCCGGTCGTCGCCCTGCGCCGCGAGCGCCGCCACGCGATCCGCGACGCGCCACTGGTAGAGCCCGCGCGAGATGAGGAAGGCGTCGTCCGCGCCCAAGATGCACTTGTTGATGTTGCGCGCGACAAAGTCCTTCGTCCGTCCCGGCTCCTTCGCCAGCAGCAGCCCGATGCCGCGGTTCATCATCAGCCGCGCCGCCTCCAGCCACGGCAGCTCCGAGGGCGCGCGGCGCGCGAGACCGGCGAACAGCGTCTCGCCCGGCGCGCCGCAGACGTCCACATAGCCGTGCACGAGCTCCTGCACCATCAGCCGCGCTTCGTCGTGCTTCAGCCGCGCGGGTGTCTTCACCGCGAAATCCACGTCCACGCCGAGCGTCTGCGACCACTTCGCGGCGACGGGCTGCAGCGCCGCGCCGATCGCGGCGACCGTCTCCGCCTCCGGCACACCCTCCTCGGTAATCGCAAAAAAGTCGAGATCGTTGGACAGCGCATTCTCCACTCTCAACTCTCCACTCTCAACTCTCTTGACGCCGCCTTCGCCGCGGCCGTAGCCGCCGCCGAGCACGACGCCCTGAAGACGGGGCACGGCGAGCGCCGTCACCTCGCGGCCGATCCCGGCGAGCGCCGAACTGACGAGCGCCTCCATGTCGGGCGCGTCAAGTACCGTGAATCGTCCCATCAGAACTTCCTCCGGATGGCGCCGCCGAACAGGAAGCGGGCGATGCGCCTGAAAATCCCCGCATTCTTCTGGTCGTCGATGAAGCTGGCGACGCCGGGATCGTCCACGTCGGTCCACACGCCCGTCTTGCCGTCGATGATGCGGCTGCCGACGACGATCTTCCCCTCCAGCTCGAGGCCGAGCCCGATGAAGGTGTTGTCGCACACGACCGTGCGGCGCAGCACGGCCCCCTCCGCGATGAACGAATTCGCGCCGATGATCACGTCGCCCGCGAGCTGGACGTTGCGCGCGCACCAGACGTTGTCCTGGACGAGCGCGGGCGCAGTCACGCGCGCGCCCTTCTCCAGCACGACGTTGCGGCCGAGATGGACGTCCTTTTCGGCGGAGTAGCCCGGCAGCGTGAAGCGGGAGGGCTGGCGCAGCACCGCGAAGTTGAGCGCGTGCCACGCCGGGACGCCGTCCACCGCCGCACAGTCGAGGTTGAGTCGCACCCACCGGCCGCCGTCGCGGCGGTAGACGCCCGGCGGCGTCTTGACGACCTGCGCGTCGGTGAGCGCCGTGACGGCCGCCGTGTCGGGATCGAGCGCGTCGAACCGATCGGTCGCGTTGAGGCACAGGCCCCACACGACGACAAGCCCGTCGGGCAGCATCTGCGTCAGCGGCGTCGACAGCCCTTCGATGCCGGCGAGGCCCCGCGGCCGGTCGCCCTCGCCCTTCATGTAGAAGACGGGATAGCCGGTGCGCGTCAGCTCGCTGAAATCGTCCGCGAGGCGTTCGGAGAAGCACCAGTCGAGAATCTCGGCGAAGAGGATGCCGCGCCGGCGGGCGCATTCGAGCGAATAGTCGATGATCCGCCGCCCGGCGACGGGCAGCTCGGCGGGGCTCGTGCCCGGCAGCACCTCGTCCACCCAGGCGGTGTCGCGCGTCGACGGGACGAACAGCACGTTCTCCATCAGTACGCCCCCTTTCCGCCGAGGATGGCGGGGATCGTCTTGAGCAGGATGACGATGTCCTTCCAGATGCTCGGCGCGAGGATGTACTCCTTGTCGAGCTCCACCTGCTCGTGGAACGGGATCTCGCTGCGGCCGTTGATCTGCCACAGGCACGTGATGCCGGGGATGACGTCGAGGCGCTTGCGGTCCTCGAGCGTGTACTGCTCCACCTCCTTCGGCACGGGCGGGCGCGGCCCGACGAGGCTCATGTCGCCGATGAAGACGTTCCACAGCTGCGGCAGCTCGTCGATGCTGGCGCGGCGGATGAACCGGCCGATCGGCGTGATGCGCGGGTCGTCCTTCATCTTGAAGATGACGCCGTCCTTCGACTCGTTCTGCGCGAGCAGCTCGGCCTTGCGCGCCTCGGCGTCCTGGTACATGCTGCGGAACTTGTAGAACTTGAAATGGCGGCCGTAGCGCCCGACGCGGATCTGGCTGAAGATGACGGGGCCGGGGCTCGTCAGCCGGATGGCCGCCGCGATGCCGAGAAAGACGGGCGACAGGAGGATGAGCCCGAGGCCGCTGCCGACGATGTCCATCAGCCGCTTGACCGCGTAGGTCGAGACGATGGTGGCGCGCCACGCCATCAGCCGGAGGCTGCGGCGGCGGTTGCGCCCTGAGCGGGCGGCCAGTTCCTTCACGAGCTGGTCGAGGTCGGCGTCCGGCGATCGATCCAGAAAGCTTTCCATGAACCCTTTACAGCTGCGCCTTGAACGAATCGAGCCGGGCGATCAGCTCCGCCGAACCGGCATCGTCGCCCAGCGCCGCGGTCTTGCGCAGCGCGATGGCGGCCTCGGCCATGTCCGTGTCGCCGACGGCGAGCGCGTTGCCCTTGATCGTGTGGGCGATGCGGTCGAGCACGGTGCGGTTCTGCGCCGCGAGCGCCGTCTGCGCTTCGGCGATCTTGCCGGTGACGGACGAGACGTATTCGTTGTAGATTTCGGCGATGAGGTCGGCGTCACCGCCGAACTGCTCGTTCATGTAGTCTTGACAGCACTTTTTCATGTTGATATCTTACCAATTTCCAGTTGTCGGGGCAAGCGTCCGCCCGACGGCTACGATTCGTGCGTGAACGGCACGTAGTAGACCGTTTCGTTCAGCCCGCTGTAGCGCATGCGGCGGATGCCGTGGCAGAGCTCGCGCACCATCAGCCGCCCGCGCCCGTGGTTGTTCATGTTCAGGTTCGCCATGTCGAACGCCGTGCCCGCGTCGCCCGCGACGACGCGGATCGACGGCTCGGGGCTGCCGTAGTCCCAGACCGTCAGCTCCGCCGCGTCGGCGCGCCGGCGCAGGCGCAGGCTCACGACTTCGCGCAGCCGGTCGCGGTCGTCGAAGCCATGGTCGTGGATGTTCATCGCCTTCTCCTCGAACACGACCATCAGCCGCCCGACGAGCCCGTCGTCCCAGCCCTGCGCGCGGCACCACGCGCCCATCGCCTGGGACGCCTTGTCGATGTCTTCGGGCGTCAGCGGGAACGTCGCCTCGTAGACGCCCTCGACCGGCGTCGAGGCGCCGAAGACGAGAATCGTCATGTCGTCCTGCGGCTGATTGTAGCCGAACGCCGCGCACGTCGACATGAAGCGCGCCGGCGCCGCCATCACCGAGCCGTCCTCGCGCAGGCCGGCGCCCACCTCGTGGCTCAGCTGGTGCAGCAGGTCCTCGGGCATCTTCTCGATGCCCTCCACATCGCGGGAGAGATCCATGAGACCGTCCGAATAGGCCGCGCAGAGCGCGGTCGGCGACACATGCGTGATCACGACGTCGCCCTTGGAATAGACCGTGTCCGGCATCAGGCCGATCGGCAGACCGCCCTTCCCCTCGGGGTTCACGACCTGGCGCACGCCGTTGTCCTCCACCACCAGATCGGGCGCGCCGCACGAGATCCACTCGACCTCGCCCAGCAGCGGACGGTGCACGCAGATGAGCGCGGTCATGTAGGAGACGTCCTTCAGATTGGCGCGGAAGAAGCGGTGGAGCAGGTTGGCGATGTCCGCCGGGCTGAGCGACAGCGCGGTATCGCGGCGCGCGAGCGTCTTGAGGAACGACTGGACGGCCGACATCGCCAGCGCCGCGCTCGTGCCGTGGCCCTGGATGTCGCCGAGCATGTAGAGGTAGCAGCCGAAGCCGAAGGGAACGGCCTCGTAGAGGTCGCCGCTGACCACGTCCTTCGGCAGCCACAGCGTCGTGTAGAAGCCGCGCACGGTGCGCAGCGCGCGCGGCGGCAGCATGCTGCGCTGGATGTGCGCGGCGAGGTCGAGCGACTTGCGGTCCTCTTCGTTCTTGTATTCGATGAACTGCTCGATCCGGCGCGACGCGACGATCTGGCGGATGCGCTTGAGAAGGATGTCGGTCGTGACCGACTTCGGCAGATAGAAGCTCTGCGGATCCTCCAGAATGCGCTTGAGAAAGCCGCCGCCCTCCTCGGGATCGAGCGCCGTGAGGAAGAAGATCGGGATGTTCGAATCGATGCCGCGCACGATGTCGCGGAAGACGAAGCCGTCCATCTCGCCCATCATGATGTCGGTCACGATGGCGCGCAGTTCGTCGTGGTGCGCGCGCACGATCACGAGCGCCTCTTCGACGGTGCCGACCGCCACGGGGTCGTAGCCGATGCTCTTCAGCTTCGCGCTGAACGCCAGGCGCATGAGCCGCTCGTCGTCCAGCACGAGGATTCGGGCCGAAAACTCAGATTTGTAGGTCATCGTCCGCCGCTCGCCCCCGGAGGTCTTACATCGCCGCCTTGAAGGCCGCCGCGTTCGTCTCCGGCCCCTGGTTGCCGTCGATCCGGCGCAGCAGCCCCTTTTCGGTGTAGAACGCGATCAGCGGCTCCGTCTCGCGGTGGTAGACGACGAGGCGGTCCTTCACCGTCTCGGGATTGTCGTCCTTGCGGATCGTCAGCGCCGTGCCGCAGCGGTCGCAGACGCCCGGCACCTTCGGCGGCAGACCCGTCACGTGGTAGCCCGCCTTGCAAGACGGGCAGGTGCGGCGGCCGGCGATGCGGTCCTGGATGATCGCGTCCGGCACGTCCACGAGCACGGCGCTGCGGATCGGCGCGCCCATCTCCTCGAGAATCTTCGCCTGCGCGAGGTTGCGCGGGAAGCCGTCGAGCAGCATCGTCACGTCGCCCGTCGTCTCCGCGACCACGTCCTTGATCATCTGCGCGATGAGCGCGTCGGGCACGAGATTGCCGGACTCCATGTAGCCTTTGGCCTCGACGCCCGCCGCCGTGCCCTTCGCCACCGCGCCGCGCAGCAGGTCGCCGGACGAAACATGCTTCAAGTTGTCGTTTTCGGCCGCCAGGCGGCTCGCGATCGTCCCCTTCCCCGAACCCGGGGCCCCCAAGAGAATAACAATGTTCATGATACGTATAGTATATCACAAATCGGCGTCCTGCGGCGCATCTAAACTACTCCACGCCCACGCGGTCGAGCACGACGCCCGGATCGACGGCGGTGACGGTCGCGGCCGTCGCGCCCTTCGGGATCGGGAGGCGCACGCGGATGAAGTTGTCCTGCACGGCGGCGTTGCGCACGGGGTCCTTCTCGCCGATGTTGCTGTCGGACTTCGGCACCTCGACCTCCTGCGCCGCGCCGTCGTCGAACGCGACCTTCACGCGGAGCTTCATCCCCGGCCAGAGGGCGAAGTCGGGCAGGAACTGGAGCACTAATCTTTCCATGGGCCGGGGTGCGGGGGCGCCCGAGCCCCCGTCCTTTCCGAGGCCCTTCAGTGAGGAAGAAGATTCGGCGGCGCACAGTGTTCCTGAGTCATCGGCGAAGGAACGCGAAGTCGCCGCCGCTCCACTAAGAGAGAACGCCAGCCGCGCCCCTTCGCCGACGCCCGGCTTGACCGGCAGCAGCGCGCGCGCGCGGCCCGAGGTGCCGAGCCCCTTCACTTCCGTCCACGCGCCGCCGTTCGCGCCCGTCACCGCGACCGGCTCCAGCCAGCGCGGCTCGGCCGTCGGCACCGGGCTTCCGCAGTAGGCGGACGCGCGGTAGTCGGCGCGCGACTCGCCGTGGCGGTCCTTGCGCGTCGGATCGTCCGGCTCGTTCCACGGCCACTGCATCTGCGAGCTCCAGCGATTGCCGGCGCCGTCCTTTTCCGTGATCGTGTCGATCCAGAAGCCGGACCAGCGGCCGCCGTCGAGCGCGTCCCAGCGCGCGTGCAGCGGATCGAGGACCGCGCGCGCGTCCTCCTTGCCGCGCCCTTCCAGATGGATGAGGCCCGCGTGCGCGAGGAACTGCGCCTGAAAGCCGACGAGACGGAAATAGCGGGAAGTGAGAGTTGAAAGTTGAGAGTTGAGAGTGGCGAGTTGGCGGAGGGCGTCTTCGATGGCCAGATCCTCCGCGAGGAAGGCGCGGTAGCGCGCGAGCAGTTCCGCCTTCAGGTCCGGCGGCAGATGGCTCGACCACTGCACGCACATGTGCTCCGGCTTGCGGATGAAGCCGAGCGCATAAAACTCGTTCAGATGCGCCACGAGGCGATCGACCGGCGCGTCCGCGCCCGCCTTGGAAAAAAGACGCTCCCGCACCCAATCCGCCAGCACCTCGCTCTGCGCGTCGGTGCACATCTTCCAGCGCTCCGGGTTGGCGGCGAACCGGCCGAGCGCGTAGAGGATGATGTCAGCTTGGAAGACGTCGCCCGCGTTCACCATCCAGACGTCCCGCACGCCGTTCTCCCAGCACTTCGCCACGAGCTCGTACCACATGAACGCGGGCGGCGTGGTGCACAGGTGCGTGTAGCTGTGCGGCCGCCCGTAGTAGCCCGCGTGCCAGTAGATGCCCTGGCCGTAGCCGTCGCACTGCGGGCCGCCGAGCCGCCGCACGTAGCCGAAGTTGTCGTTGACCCACATGATCGTCGTGCCCTTCGGCACCTTCAGCCCCGCGTTGTAGATCGGCAGCACTTCCTTGTACGGGACGAACAGCTTCGGCGCGTCGCCCGCGCCCGCCGCTTCCAAGAGACCGCACTGCGTCGCGAACACATCTTCCAGCACGGCGATCTTCTCCGCCAGCGTGTCGCCGTCCTTCATCTTGCCGTCGTGGATGCCGCGCAGGCCGATCGTCCAGAGAACGTCGTTCGTCGCGTAGCGGTCCACCGACCAGCGCCAGTAGTCCGTGATGAAATCCCGGTGCCGCGTCCAGCTCCACTTCTTCTTGTCGGCGTTCGAGAGGTAGCAGTTGTTGCGCAGCATCGGCTCGCAGTGGCTCGTGCCGATGCGGATGCCGTACTGCGCCGCAAGCGCCATGTTCTCTGGGCGCGAAACGAATTCATAGCCGCCCTCGTGCATCGCCGGCCACAGGAGGTTCAGCCCGTCCGCGCGCATCAGGTCGAAGATCTGCGCATAGGCGCGCTCGCCGATCTGCTGTTTTTTCCCGAAGTGCTTCACCGCCCACGGCCGCAACCCCCAGTCCTCGTCGTTGATGAAGAGCCCGCGGGACTTCACGCCGTAGAGCCGCGCGTCGAGGACCGCCGTCAGCCGCGCGAGCCGTTCGCGCTGCGCGGGCTCGTCCGCCAGATCGCGTTCCTCGAACGGATCGTGCACGACGTCGTAGAGCCGCACCTTCGCCTGCCCTTCGCGGATGCGCGTGCGCAGCGCCACGTAGTCCCCCTCGCGCACGAGCTGCTGCAGGCCGCGCACGGGCTTCTTGCGCGCCGCGAACGCGCGGTACGCCTCCGAGCCGCCGCCCCACGGGAATTCATACTGCGTGTAGACGAGCGAGGCGGGCGCGGCCGCGGCGTCGTGCGCGTCCCAGCGCGGCAGGAGCGAGACGCCTTCCGACGACGCGGGCTTCGCCGTCCCGGCCGCGTCGGCGAGCGTCGCGATCCAGTCGTGGAACTGCGAAGGCGCGCGGTCGACCGTCCCGGCGGGAACGCGCGCGGGCCAGCGCACGCACGTCGGCACGCGCAGGCCGCCTTCGAACACGTCGCGCTTGAGGCCGTCGAACGGCCCGGCCGAAGTGAACGCGCGCGGATCGGCGCCGTATTCGTCGGCGGGCCCGTTGTCGGACGTGAAGACGATCATCGTGTCGCGGTCGAGCCCGTGGCGCTCCAGATGGCGCAGCAGGTCGCCGAGCGCCTCGTCGAAGCGCGTGATGGCGGTCGCGTAGCGCGCGGCGTGCGGCGGCAGGTCGGCGTAGGCGGGATTGATCCACGTGTTGCGCGCGGCGAGCGGCTCGGGCGCGAGCGGCCACGTGACGCCGTCGGCGGGGTACGGGCGGCCGGGGACATGGAGCGTCGACTTGCACGCAAGCGTCGCGTCCGACTGGCCGGAGCCGTGGATCGTGTTGACGGCGAGGTAGAGGAAGAACGGCTGGTCGGGCCGACGCGCGGCGTGCTCGGTGATGAGCGCCTTCGCCTTCGCCATGAAGAGGTCGGTCGAATAGATGCCTTCCGCGCTTTTCGTCGCATCGGTGCGGTTCTCGGTGATGCCCATGTAGGCATTGCGGATGTGGCCGGCGTAGTGGTAGTACGTGTGGCCCGCCATGTGGTCGAGGAAGCCGTAGAAGTAGTCGAAGCCGCGGTCGAGCGGATGCGACGTGACCGGCTCGCCCGATTCGCCGCCGCCGGCGAGGCCCCACTTGCCGACGGCCCACGTCGCGTAGCCCGCGTCGTGGAGGACGCTGCCGAGCGTGTCCTTTTCCCTGAAGGGCTGGTCGAAGCAGTTGTCCTTGAGCGAGCACGCGCCCTGGACGCGGCCCGTCAGGAGCGAGGCGCGCGACGGCGCGCAGACGGGCGAGGCGCAGTAGTGGTCGGTCAGCACCGCGCCCTCGTGCGCGAGGCGGTCGAGATTCGGCGTGGCGATGCGCGCGGCCGCGCGGGCGGCGGCCTGGTGCTCCCAGCTGAAGCCGACGTCGCCGTAGCCGAGGTCGTCGGCGAGGATGAAGATGATGTTCGGGCGGTCCTTCGGGGCGGCGATCGCGACGGCCGTCAGCGCCACGGCCAGCGCGAGGAGCCCGCCGGCGGCGCGGTTCTTGTGGGACTTTTTCATGGTTCAAGTATATCAAAATCGACGCCCGCCCGCAACGCGCGCGCAGCGGCGCGCAAAAATGATATACTATTTTCATGCACGCGCTCTCACACCCCGACTTTCCGGTCATCGATGCGCACGTCCACCTCTATCCCGACGCGCTCGCGCCGAAAGTGACGCCGTCTCTCGCGGCGCGGTTCGGCAACGCGCCCGCGTTCGACGGCACCGTGGACGGCTGCCGCGCGAAGGATGCAGCCGTCGGTATCGCCGCCGCGCTCAATCTCCCCGTCGCCACGAAGCCCGACAGCGTTTCGCACACGAACGATTTCTGGGCGGGCGTCAACGCGGCCGAACGCACGCGCACGCCGCACATCCACTCGCTCGCCGCCTTTCATCCGCTCGTCGCGGACAAGGGCGCGGAGATTGAAAGGATTGCGGCGGCGGGGTTCGCCGGCATCAAGCTCCATCCCGAATATCAGCTTTTCCGCTTCAACGATCCGGCGATGGACGATGCGTGGGCGGCGCTGGCGGAATTCGGGCTCGTCGCCTATCTTCATGCGGGAGGCGAGCGCGTCTTCACGCCGCCCTTCCATTCGACGCCGCGCGAGATCGCCCGTCTTCAGGCGCGTTTTCCGAAGCTGACGATCATTGCGGCGCACCTCGGCGGCTTCGGGATGTGGGACGAGGCGGAGGCGACGCTTGTCGGCAGCGACGTGGTGCTGGATCTGTCGCACACATTCTTCTGGATGGATGACGCGCAGATCCTGCGCATGATCAAGAATCACGGCGCGGAGAAGATCCTTTTCGGCTCCGATGCGCCGTGGCAGGATCCGGGCGAAGTCCTGGAAGCGTTTCTGCGCCTGCCGCTCTCCGACCGCGAACGCCAGCGCATTTGCTACGCAAATGTGCTGGAGAGGTTTAGAAGTTTAGAGGTTTAACCTCGACGATGCCGGGCTTTTTTGTTTTTTGCGAATGCAAAAAAACAAAAAAGGCTGGCGGCGTCCTACTCTCGCATGGGCGGGTCCCACACTACCCTCGGCGATGGGGCGCTTGACTGCCGTGTTCGGAATGGGAACGGGTATTTCAGCCCCTCTATGGCCA
>Ga0256405_10009217_pt1 | contig 13613 bp, 16 predicted proteins | sample RumenRJG_02DNA_FD_189096 | JGI IMG/M metagenome (GOLD analysis project Ga0256405, IMG submission 189096) | Bovine rumen microbial communities from Lethbridge, Alberta, Canada - RJG_02 | ecosystem: Host-associated > Mammals > Digestive system > Stomach > Rumen | place: Canada: Alberta...
CACGCCTGCCGCGGTGAGATAGGGCGCAGGCGTATGGGCACTCTCCATCAGCGACCGCATCATAAAGCCCTGCGCGTCGCCATTGCCATTAGCTATGTAGTCCTGATAGGCCTCAAGCCCCGTCAGCGGCACACCTACGAAGTTCACAAGGTCGTTACCGGCAAACGCCATCGCCAGGGCAAAGGTACCCAGCAGCACCACAAACTTCAGTACGGGTAGTTTCATGGCACTCAGCAACGTCATCAGCACTGAGAACACGGCCATGCCGCCGCCGATAATCAGCCATGTGTTCTGACTAATCATCTCATTCACCTCGGGAGTCATCAGCGTACTGCCCTTCAGTCCTTTGATAAGCAGGAACCAGACGATGGCTGTCACCGACAGTCCACCGAAGATGCCAATCTTCAACGACGAGGAGAGCCTGCCGCCCATCTTGCCCGAATGGTCCGTAGTCCTTCCGTTCACACGAAAAGTAAAGGTAAAAACGATGCGTGCTATCCATTGTACGATGGTTCCGAGCACGAATGCGATAGCTACAGACAGGAATATGCCGAGGATGACCGAGATGGCTTTCTCCGTATTGAGCAAATCGCCCAATGTGAGCAGGACGCCGCTCTCTGTCGTAGCACCACCCGATATCTGTATCAAGGCGATGGCAAAGGCACCGCCGAGCAATTCGAAAACCATGCTGACGGTGGTGGAGGTCGGCATGCCCAGCGTGTTGAACACATCGAGCAGCACCACGTCTGTCACCATCACCGCCAAGAAGACACACATCACGTCATAGAACGAGAAGTAGGCCGGTGTCATGATGCCGTGTCGCGCCACGTCCATCATGCCATTGCTCAGCGCCGCTCCGGCAAACACACCGACGGCCGCCACCGTCACCACCGTCCGGTACCTCGCCACCTTGGCACCGATGGCAGAGTTCAGGAAGTTTACTGCGTCATTGCTCACCCCGACCACGAGGTCGAACACTGCAAGTACAATCAGGAATATAACTATTCCGAGAAATAATGTATCCATATCTGCGCGTTATAAGTTGTAAATGTATTCCGTAGTAAGTATATGGAGCATCTTGTCCAGACTGTCTGTTGATTTCTTCAGGTTAAGCATATAGCCGATGTTGACGGAATGGTGCAGACTGAAGCGATGTCCTGTACCGACTGTCAGCCGAATCTCGTCTATTGTGAATCCTTCTCCCATGTTGTTGAACACCTCGGCAGATGTAAAAGGCTCCCATTTCGACTGTGCCATTGCCATCACAGCTTTCATCCGACTGCGCAGATGATGCTCGTGACGGGCATCAATGTTGTGCTTCGCCGTCCTGTAGGTGTACTGATACCTTCCCCTGAGCGATAAATGAAGCGATCAATATACTCGCGCCTATGTTTTGTACGCAATTCCGTGCCGATGCCTGCGTTCCAGTCAGCACTGATTTTCTTTTCCATACCAGCACTATACCAAACACCAAAGTCATGCGTCGTTTGCGCCTTAGACAGCGCAACAAATACAAATGTCAGGAACACTGCGAGGATGATGTATCTCACCCAATTGACAATCTTGATGATTCTTTCTGCTTTTTCTTTATCCATACTTCTGTGTCAACGAGGAATATGGTCAAACCCTCCGTTGACGCTGCAAAAGTACAGCCAGGATGTTACAGACGTGTTGCACTGGTAATACATGGTTATTGCAACCTCACAATGTCATGAGATTGCAATAACCGTGAAACGGCAATGTCATACCGTTTATCGAATTGAATAAGGAAATAACTGGATTACGCTTGAAGTGTGAACATAAACGATAAGTCAGCCGCCAGAAGTAGGAAACGCCGTCCGACCTGCCAGTGTCACCTTGGTTCCTTGCATGCGAGACAATGCGCGGCCTCCCGTTGGTCCTATACCGATTCCTTTCATATCCTTCTCAGTTTTTCATTGGCAAAAGTACACAAAAAAACCGGTATTTCCACGCACCTTGAACCTTTTTCGTCTAAAAACACAGAAGTTTTAGAACGTTTTCAGAAATATATGCTAACTTTGCATCCCAGTATGAAAGCATCTACAGACTATATCGAGGATGAAGTCTATGGCCAGCGTCTGCTTATCAGTGTGAACGCTGACCCAAGAGAATTGCAGAGCAATATCCGTGCTGCTCGTGCCATACTCCATTCTTTTGCCGAAATCAGCATCATCATAAATGCCCATACGATGACGTTTGGCCACAAGAATCCAGAGTACACTATCGACGGAAAACTAGGCGACCGCAAGGGCATTATGGGAGAAAGAGGTGTGACAGCAGGCTTCAAGGCTGCAAAAAAACAAGGCTGTAAGATTGTGGTGATTGACCTTGACGAACACATCCTTCAGGTTCATTCCTTTGAACTCTCCAAATATATTTCTCGAAGAAAGGCCGACTTTGTTAGTGGAATGATTGAAGCTTGCTATGTTGTGTTTGATGGTGAAGCGGTGGTAGTCAACGCCAGCATACAGACTCGTCAAGAGATCATGTTGGCTATCGAAATGCTCAATCCTGGCACTTCCTCTTACTAAAAACTAAAGCCGCAAGTACTCGACCTGCGGCTTTGTATAAAGGGAACGGTTGCGGAGCTTGATGCCATCGCGCCTATATGCAACTCTCATTCGTGCTGCAAAGATAGGCATTATTTCTGAATCAAACAAATTTTTAAGGTAAAAAATTGTTTTTTCATTATCCTTTTTCAATAAATCATTTCCAACATAGTTTTCTTGTATGCCTTAACCACCTCGCGCATCGAGGCGACATACCTACTGAGTTGTCTGCCTACTGATACGTTGCCGGTTCCTCGCTCATGGCTAACTGCCTGTGAAGCATGGTCAGATGATACTTTCCATACGTTAGCGTCAACTTGGCAGCCAGCGTCACATCAATCGCACGACATTGGTAACGCTCTAACAAGCCTTGCTGTGGCTTCAGGTGGCTGAGCGTTTCTTCTGAGAAACAATCTCTACATAGCAGGTTCCAATCTTATGTTTGTTTTACCATATACAAATCGATAGAATCAATTACGAAAAATCTTTTTGTTTTATCGTTATTGAAAATGCCCTTGACGGGTTCTCTCTCAATCGCGATATTAACTGTGTATAATTTAAATGTGTTTTATTATGACTCAGAAATTATTAGCAGTTATCAATCGTGCCGCGGTGTTTGCCAACAACAATCCCGTCATGTTTCAACAAATCATGGATAGTCTTGATGATTTGCTCATTTGCGCCTATTCTATTACAGACGCTATCATTAATTGGTTTAAAATCATAGCGTTCTACATCTAACTCTACAGAAGTTGCATTAGGGAGGGGGCAGGAGCATTGGATAACCGATGCCCCTCCAACCTCTACGCCCCATAAAAAAACAATCTCCTCAATGTTCAATATGGATTTATTAAATTATGTGTATTTTAGGGACTAGTTGATTATACTTTCACAAAAAAGTTATATCTTTGTAGGCTATTTGTTGAGACTAATGAATATAGAAGAGTTGAAGAAGTATTGTAAGCGTGACGAATCGCTTCGCGATTATCAGTGCGTGAACAAGCAGAAGATTTACGATGCTTGGTCTCGCTGTCATTCTGTGATGCTTCAAATGCCTACAGGCACAGGCAAGACAAAGCTCTTTGTCTCAATCATAAAGGATTTGCATCTTTATAGCAGCGATATAAAAGAATCTATTAAGGTTCTGATTTTGGTTCATCGTACAGAACTGATAGAACAAATAGATGAAGTTTTAGGGTATCAATATGGGTTGGCACATGGGATTATCCAGTCAGGTGAGAAGGAAAGAAGGATATATCCCATACAACTTGCTTCCGTACAGACACTAAGCCGGAGATTAAATCATTGGACAGAAAAAAAATTTGATTTCATCATCGTTGACGAAGCTCATCATATTACTGCTGCAAGCTATAGGAAAATAATAGATACATTCCCTGATGCCCACTTGCTTGGGGTCACAGCCACCCCAGTACGGCTTAACGGTGAGGGTTTTACAGACATATTTGAAGAGCTAATCGTCTCTCCCAGTGTCAAAGAGTTTATAGAAAAGGGGTATTTGAGTAACTACGAATACTATTCCGTTGCTCGCAGTTCGTTCATCCAAACCGAAATTGATAGTATTCGAAAATTCAGCCAAGGCGACTATGCAGAATCTGAACTGGAGCGCATCTGCGACAATGACAGAATCAGGGCACAGGTTGTTCAAACCTATCTGGACTTTGCAAATGGTAAGAAAGGAATAGTATATACGATTAATAAACTCCACAACAACAATCTCTGTTCTAGATTTAATAAATGTGGCATAAACGCTGTTGCTATAGATAGCGACACACCCGGCTATCTAAGAGAGCAATACATCAACAGATTCCGTAAGGGCGAGATACGGATTATATGTAACGTGAACTTGTTTACGGAGGGGTTCGATTGTCCTGATATTGAGTTCATTCAGCTGGCACGCCTTACAAAGTCGCTTGCTTTGTATTTACAACAGGTTGGTCGCGGGTTACGCATATCTGCGAACAAGGAAAAGACCATTTTTCTCGACAACGTAGGTTTGTATAACCGCTTCGGTTTCCCATCTTCCAAACGTATGTGGAAACTTCATTTTGAAGGAAAATACCTGGGCAATGTCAGTGAGGAAGATGTAGAAGGGAAGAAAGATTGCAACACAGAAGACATCGTAAAACGTGATAAGCATCAGAATTTGGAAGAAGGTAAGGAAAAAGTACACCTTATTCAAACTACTGATGAGAAGAAAAGCTTTGAGCATAGGAAGGCTCAGTTCTGTGCGTGGATAAATGGCTACATCATGCAAAATGTTACCGCGATGAACTTCGCTTTCAAGAAAATTCGGATAGATGGACTTGGACTGAGAATAGATTTCTATCATAAGGCCTACTATTCCAACACGATTTATCCTTACGATATATTCCATGTTTACGTAAAAACTATAACAAAGAGCTTGAAGAAGCACCTGAAAGTTGAAAATTTTTATTTCTTTCTGTTTGAGGGCGACAAAGTTGTAAAGCAAGAATACCGCACTTGCAAAAGCTATGATGAATTGGCAGAAGAGTTGGACAGAAGGTTCCATGATATAAGAAAAGATTGCCTTAAAGACTATTTTATAGAGTATATACGCCAGTATAAAGAACTCCAGTTCTCTGAGGCAGAGCTATACGACATCATTAATGATATAGTTCAAAACAACACGGTTGAGAGAAATGTTCCTCTCCAATTAAAGGACAAAGGTGTAGCTTTGTTTGTCTATCTCTTGTTGTTTTGGAGTGATACATATCACTTCGTAAAAAGGAGAACCAAGTCCTTAGATTGGATACTACATGCCACTAAGGATGCCATACACATTTTGAATAGAAAGTAAAAGTACAATGGAAAATATAATCGTAGAAGCATACGCCTTAGGCAAAATAACAGAAACATTGACAGCAGTGTTGTCTGTCATAACAGCCATTTCAGCTCTTAATGCCTTTACACCAATGGAGAATAAGCGATGACAAAAATGAATAAAGTATATGACAGCACCTATCAACGTTATAAAAACTCTCAAAAAAGAGCTTGACAAGAAATACCTACATAGTACAGATAGCATCAACTATGGGCAAATTCTTAGTGGAGTTGCGAACAGAACCAAAGTGCACGACATCATCAAGGATATTGTTACAATTATGTCAGGAACATCTAAAGCCCCCTACTTTTTGTCCGAATACGAGCAGGTCCTGTATGGATACATGAATGAGTGCATAGCAGACTTATACGAGAAAAGCGGTGAGACTTCATTGGATAGTTTCTGTGAAGCTTGGATCAATATCCGAGCACACGAAAATAAGAAATCAACGAGAGAACGAATTGAACAGATAGCGAAGAGTAGAGGTTTGGAGGTTGATAAAACCATAAAAGATATTCACAAAACATTCCATGAGTTTGAGCACAACTATAAGACGTTAAAGCAATTCAGTTATGGTACTAACGGATACAATCAATTCTTGCCGCTAAGCAAGAATGGTGCCGCTGCACTGTTGAAATACAAATTCGACCCTTACGGGCTACCCTATGGACTCGGCTGGGGTAGCAACATTTTTACTGAAGTCGAAAAAGAGCAAAAAACAAATAAAAGAACGCAAGATAGCCACCTTAGTAATTGGAGACAAATAAAAAAGGGAGAATCTGTCCAAAATATAGGAAAAAAGAAAGAAAAAGACCTAAATAGTCTTACGACAGGACAAATAATTGCTCTTGTTATAGGAGGCTTGCTCATTGGAGCGATAGTCGCCTCCCCTCTTGGCCCATGGGTCATGGTATTTGTGCTAATGTATTGTCTTTTAGCATGGAGCTTGAAATAGAACTATACCACAAAGGCAAGCATTTTATTAAATATTGTGTTTTTTTCGTTTGGAAAGGAATGATTCTCGCGGAAAAATTGTAAATTTGTGCCCAAAATTATAAATAATCTGAAGATTCAAAATTATGACTAAAGAACAGAAACAGCAAATCATTGATAGCGGAAAGGATTTTTTCCGTGAGATAATTATACCTGCTCATCTGAAAAACCTGAATGAGTTGCAGTTGAAGGATTTCAATGTGAATCCTTTTTTGATAAACTATTTGGCCGCTTTCCTTTGTGGTAATACTGAGCCAGAATCTTTGGCTAAGGCTTTGGTTTATCCAAGAGTGTTGGGCACTAGCATCAATACTACTTTTGGAACTAGTTTGCAGTCATTTATCACGGAGATACAAGCTATAGTTAGCAGCGGTTCTGCTATCCCAGGAATTGATATTGAGTTTGAAGATGCTTTCGATGGGAGGAAGAAATACTGTCAGTGTAAAGCAGGGCCACAAACCATCAATCACGATGATGTTGACACCATTTTCACTCATTTCAGACAATTCAAGGGAATTGCACGTACCAATAAGCTTCATGTCTCTGATGATGATTTGGTGGTAGGAGTTCTTTACGGCTCCCCCAAGAAATTGTCAGCCAACTACAAAACAATAGCTACCACATACCCAGTTTATTGTGGTTCTGAATTCTGGGAGCATTTGACTGGCGACAAGATGTTCTACCACAGACTTGCTAAGGCCTTTGGCGAGGTTGTGGAGGAAGACAATATAGATGGTAGTCAGCTTATCACGAAAAAGGTAAAGGAAATCGCCAAGGAAATAAGAGAAAGAGGAGGCCTATAAACTATGCCAACATTTTTATCTGCAACAAACTTAGCCGACCTTACAGGAACATCACTCGCTACAGCACAGAAATGGGGAGAGAGTGGTGTATATCCATATCATAGAAACGAGAAAGGCAAGGAAGGCTTTTACATGGAAGAACTGACTGACGTTGAGCCTGTCAGAATGATGCTTGACACCAATTGGGACGAAGAATTCAATGTGGCTCCCTTGCGCGACTACACATCAGTAGAACTTTTTGCAGGCGCGGGGGGACTTGCACTTGGTATGCATCTGGCTGGTTTTCGTCATGTACTGTTGAATGAGATGGATGCGATGGCCTGTCAGACACTTAGACGCAATCATCCCGAATGGAATGTACTTGAAGGAGACATTCATCAGGTTGACTTTACCCCCCTGCGCGACAAGGTTGATTTCCTCTCAGGTGGTTTCCCTTGCCAAGCATTTTCTTATGCCGGTAAGAAGGGTGGACTGAACGATACTCGTGGTACGCTGTTCTTTGAGTTGGCTCGTGCCGTCAAAGAGATACGTCCCAAAGTGTTTATGGGTGAAAACGTTAAAGGATTGCTGTCCCATGATGACGGCAAGACACTAGAGGTGATACGAAATGCCATTAAAGAATTGGGCTATACACTCGTAGAACCACGTGTTCTGAAGGCAATAATGTATCAAGTTCCTCAGAAGCGTGAGCGTCTGATTTTAGTGGCTATACGTAACGACATCTACGAAAGAGGAGTACGTTTTAAATGGCCAGATCCGTATTGTCGTGTAATGACTTTACGTGACGCCTTCTTCAGCGGAGAACTTTTCGACAAGGATGTGCCGGAATCAGAAGGGCAACTCTATCCTGCCAAGAAAGCCCGTGTGATGGCGATGGTGCCTGAAGGTGGTGACTGGCGTGACCTACCTGTGGAGGAACAGAAAGAATATATGGGTGGTAGTTTTTATCTTGGAGGTGGCAAAACGGGTATGGCTCGTCGCTTGTCTATGGATGAACCATCGTTGACTCTAACCTGCGCTCCTGCTCAGAAACAGACAGAACGTTGTCACCCTATAGAGACACGTCCCTTGACGGTACGTGAGTATGCTCGTATTCAGACTTTCCCTGACTACTGGGAGTTTGAGGGTAATATGGCCGACCAGTACAAACAGATTGGCAATGCCGTACCTGTTAATCTTGCTTTTGCAATAGGCCGCTCGCTGATACGGCTTTTCAACGACATTGACGCACAGAATCCTGAGGAAAGCCAGTTTGAAGAAGCAGTTAAGGCAGCACACAACATGTTGCCGCCAACACTCTTTGAGATTGACATGTTCGACATGCATGAGAAATATCCCAAGGGCGTGAACATTATCAGCAATCCGTTTACACGCAAGAAGAATATCAATAACAGCAAACTCGATGACTCGAAGAATGTCTTAGTGAGCCTTGTGCCAGACAAGTATATCACTCTCTACACTAATCAACGTGCTAAGGCATACTTTACAGGCAAGAAGTTCCCATCGACGGTGAAGCTTAATAAGCTCTACTACTTCATGCCATATACCAAGGGTAAGGGCATCCGTGATTTGTATCAGATAGAAGTGGCTCGTGTTGGAACTAAGCATGAATTTGTGGAAGCAGCAGAAGAAAATGATTTCCGTTTAGTGTTCGAGATAAAGTTTGTCACGCAGCTTTTTGAGGACTATAAGCCTGTCAAGCTGATGATTTGGCGCACTTTTACGGACACTAATCTGAGGGCAATATTGGCGATGTGATATAGAATTGACTAAATCCTGCATATATGAACGATAATCCCCCAATTACCATCCCTGACTATGGCTCAATAATGAATTCTGCTTCTTTACAGAATCCATTCCAAAATTATACTCCGAAAACGGTTCTCGTGATAGGAAATGGATTTGATCTTTCCTTAAAGATGAAAACGTCTTACCATGATTTTGCAGGTAGTAAGTTTTGGCCATTTTCCGACAAGGAGAAATACACCGAGTCCTCACTTCCATATTTCTTAAACAACAACTATGACAAGGCAAACTCATGGTTTGACCTTGAGGAACTGCTTGCCATCTATGCATCTTCCAACAATATAGAGAATAGTATTCATAAAGGTGATAGCTCTTTTATTAAGAAAGATAAAGAATATTTCAATACACTTGTGTCCTCACTAACAGACTATCTTCTGCAAGAACAAGATAATTTTGTTGAAAGGATGAGAAATATATATGGAGCAAGACAGGCTTCTTTGGCTCACATTTTGCTCGAAACGTTGGTAAAGAAAGAGGATTTCTCGATTTTCTCCTTCAATTATACTGATCTGCGCCTTTTGGCCAGACAACTTATACTTGGTTTTGATGCCGACATTCATTATGTTCATGGTTCGTTGCGAGACAATGATATTATTTTGGGCGCAGGTGATTCTCGATTGTTAGATGACAACTACTTTGATTTCTATAAAAGTGTCAACGAGAGATATAAGAGCAATAACCTGATAGAAGAATTATCTGATGCTGATGAAGTCTATATCTTTGGACATTCCTTGGCTAAAAATGACCATGACTATTTTTCCGAGTTTTTCGACAAGGCCATTCATGAACGAAAGGGGGTATTCCATAATCGAAAAATAAAACTCCGAATCTTTACAAAAGACACAAAGTCAAGTTTAGAAATAAAAAAGCAAATAATGGTGTTGACAAATCATCATCTTACTGGTCTATATGCTCACTGCGATTTTAAGATTTACAAAACTGACGAACTTGATGGAAGCGAACTGATGGAAGATTTGCAAAATAAGAATTCTTAAAGTTAGCTTACGATATTTCACAGAAACTTAGTACCACTAAAGGCGCAATCATTAGTATTTTATTGACAACACAAAAACAATGATAAAGATTTATTTAGACTGGAACATCATTTCCAAATTGAAACGGAAAGAGGGCGAGGAGTTGAAAAATGCCCTCATGAAGAATAAAAACTCCTTTGTCTTTCCATTCTCCGCAGCGCACCTACGAGATTTAAGAAGGGGCGATCAGGCACACGAGGGATATGGCTTGGATAAAACTAAACTATCAGAGCTTTGCGGAACGCACCTTTTGGAATATAGCGACACTATCGACTCCGCCTACCCTTATTGCTGCACATCTGAGGATTATAATGACTTAAAAGACATTGACCTCTCCTTGTTCTCTTCAGGATTCACAGAAGAAGCATTTGTTAAATTCTTCGGCAACTTAGGCCTCGATTACCATGCCATTATGGATGCCTTGTCACATGTAGAGATCCCTCCCATTGAAGTACCCGTACTGAACATCACTGCAAGGAACCTTAAAGATATGTTCCTTACTATTACATACTTTGGAAAGCGTCTCACAACAGACAAATCGCTGTACACGCTTGTTAATAAGTATATAGATGAAACAACAGAGGATGGCCAGCATGACAAGATAAAATTCGCCAAAGTAGAAACCGTTTTTGATGTATTGGATAATATTACGGAGTCTCAGACTGGCTTAAAATTTATTGACATCATCGAGAAATTTCTACCAGTCAAAAGCGACTATAACTTCTTCATCGCTCTTTATCTGGCTCTTGACATGGTAGGATTCAGGAGCGACAAGAAACGAACAATAGAAAACAGATATGCCGATGCAGAGCATGCATATTATGCGTCAAAATGCGATGTTTTCGTTACGGGTGATGCAAGACTCGGTGAAAAAGCCCAAGCTATCTACAATAAGCTTGGCATTACAACTAAGATTATCTCAGATAGCGACTTAATAGCGTTATTGGAAGATATACCCCCAAAGGAGTACGATTTGGATTATTTCTTTGACGAGATTGCCCCTAAATATAGCCTCCCATATAAGGAGGAGGGTGACTTGCAGTATTATCACCCATTACCCTATCCGTTCTACGGTCTTTTTAATTTATGCGAGGAAGTCGAACTCCCCAAGTTTGGCCTCTATCCTTTGGTGTTCAGATGTGTTCTCCGGCCAAATGGCTATGTCTATTTCACAGAATTGGATAGATTCTTTAATTACATAGAGCGTATTTTGCCGGATGAGGAGATTCCCGTATTTCGATCTCAGTTCCGGGATGTATTCCTAACACGTAATAAAGAGAAAATACTGAAAACCCGCTATACATACAATTTTGGCTCCTATTTCATGGAGTTAATGGCAGATCCGGATACAAAAATTCCTCTGCCCATGATGATTTTGGTGTGATGTAAATAGTCTTAATCGTTAGATACTATATTATTTTTCAGAAGATGGCCGCAATGCGGCGAATCTGTTTGAGTTTCTCCATAAACGAGGCATCGCGCTCGGCTATCCAAAAGCCAGCGGCTGAGACACCTCAAAGCGAAGGCCAAGGGCGCTGAGGATTCTGAGGAACATACCTGCACCAGGCTCCACGCTGCCATTCTCTATGCGAGAGATATACGACTTATTGGTTCCCACACGCTGAGCCAACTCCTGCTGTGTGACCTTCTCGCGCTTACGAGCATCACTGATAATCTGCCCCACGCAATAGGCGTAAGCCTCCTTACGGAATGCCTCGCGCTCTGGTGTTCCCACCTTTCCGTAGCGCTCGTCCATCATAGCGTCAACGCTCATAATGTCATTTCTTTCCTGCATAATATTCCTTCTTTAATTGTATTGCCTTGTTGATTTCCTTCTCTGGCGTTTTTTTCGACTTTTTCTGGAAGCCATTGAAAAGCATCACCACGTCGCCATCGTCGAAGATGAAGAATACGCGAAAGATGTTGCCACCATGCTCAGCTCGCAGTTCGAATATCTCATCGCGCAAATACTTGACGAATTTTGCGTTCACCCGCTCTTGGGTCTTCAGCATATCAATGACATAGAATACTTTACGAGCCTCGGCATCACTCAGCGAGCTGATGAAGTCCTTGAAGTAATTCTTGTATGCTGATATGATTCTTTCACGATTCATGGATGCAAAAGTACAAAAAAGTTTTCATATCAAGCAACTTTTATGAAGAAAAGTTGCTAATTAGTGAAAAATAGTACATAGAATCTACCTATATGTCCACCATTTTCCAATTTTATCTGTCCATTGGCATATCTGTTTTAAATATTACACATTTATTATTATATCTCAGAAGATGATGGCATCCTACATCTTTCCTGTGGCAAGTTCTCTGTCAAGATAACTGTAGATGTAAACAGGGCTCTGGAAATAGAGGCCCGTTGCTGGGTCTGACAATTTTGCGTATGTCTCAGAGTTATAGACAGTGTCAAGCGCTTCATGAAGCGACAAGCTACGCTCTTCCATTAGCATAAGTACGAAGTCTCGTACAGTGAATTCGTTCATACAGTCTGAATCGTGGGGACAGGGTCATTGATTCATATTGATAAAACAAAAGCGGGAACCCGCACCGGCATCCTCGGCCTCTGTTCCCGCCCCTTGTTTCTCCACATTATTATATCTTACAGGCCGTCCGTCGTGGCGCTCTTTTTGGGAGAATATACACAGAAATTCAAACTAAAAGGATGCTATATAGAAAAAATTTTGTAACTTTACACCCAAAAGCATATGAAATATGAGAACGGAGTATTTTATGTCTGTCGTTCTATCCGCTCATTTTGCTTTTAGTTTATTCTTCTTATCAAACAGGTCGGAGTGAGTGCCTGTCCGCGAGAGTGAGATAATCTTGATGTCGGTGTTCTTGACGTATATGAGCAGCCAGTTTCAAGTCGCGCAGATAACGTTTGGTGAGTTTCAGCGAGAACTTTGCCATCGTCGGTTATAAGTTTTTTACCAACTCCAGATATTCATCCATCAATCCGACCTCTATGACATCCTTCCCCTTCCGTGCATCCTCAATGACCTTCATCGTTGCATCGTTCAGACTATCGCCCGTCTCAGGGTCGTAGAGACGAGGCTTTGCCGAACGTTTGCGCTCAATCTTCCAGCCCATCTTCTTGGCAATCGACTTGAAGAGGCTCACATCGGCCTTCGGCACGGTCAGCGTGAGCGTGTCGGGGCTTACACTTGGTGTTGCTGTTCCTATCATAATCGTCTTCATTTTATAATCTGGCGACAAAGATACAAAATCTTTTTGATAAATATAACTCTTTGCCTATATCTTTTAAATATTATTGCATTAGAGAATAGGATCAGCAATTAGACTTGACATTACATATACCGTTTCATTTCTTCACCCTCAACTCCTGCATACAACTCCAACAGGCTCTTGGCAGGACTTGACTGAATCTTGGGAATCAGGACTTCTTCGACTTGGAAGAAGCCTACCTCTGCCCGCATGTGTATCTCAATCTTCAAGGGGCGTTCATTCCCCTGCCCTATTTTAACCTTTTCAATAGCGTTTGCAGAATACTTGTGGATATCGCCTTCAGCCG
>Ga0256405_10009219_pt1 | contig 13612 bp, 12 predicted proteins | sample RumenRJG_02DNA_FD_189096 | JGI IMG/M metagenome (GOLD analysis project Ga0256405, IMG submission 189096) | Bovine rumen microbial communities from Lethbridge, Alberta, Canada - RJG_02 | ecosystem: Host-associated > Mammals > Digestive system > Stomach > Rumen | place: Canada: Alberta...
TCCGGGACGGCTGGAGGAGGCCAGCAGATACCGTCCGTAAGCGAACATATCCGCCTCCAGGCCCCGGTCGGGACAGCCTGCGCGGACCCGCTCCAACCTTTTGTCGTAAGGCAGGGCCTCAAGCTCCGGATCCCGCTCCAGCTCCAGCCGGCAGGCGTCCATGATGGGGGTGAAATCCTCCCGATGCTCTCTGAGCAGTCGGTCCCAGCCCGCGGACTCCGCCCGGTCCAGCCGCGCCAGAGCTTTGGCGAAGAAATCCTCTCCCTCCCGCAGGCCCGTGGCGGAGGCGATATAGAGAACGGCGGATCCGGTCCCCTTCAGCATGTCCCCGGCGCAGGTGATCCCCTCTCCCACGGCCCGCATGACGCAGCAGTACCGGGGGCCTCCGTTGGCGGTCTGACCCTCCAGGCTCACGGTACGCCCGTCCAGCCTCCGCTGGGGACCGTTCCGCCCCGCCCGTCTGAGGAACGCCCGTCATTCCCCGCCCTCCAGCCGGACCGCCATGACCCGGGCGGGGTAGGAAATGAAGCTCTCCCTCCGGAACCGGATCCCGTCCAGAGTATAGCTCACCCGGCAGATCCCCTCATCCGTTGAGAGGGACCGCCGGTAATCCGAAACGCCCTCCGACGGCTCGTAGCCCTGCATGTTCCGCCGCTCGAACCAGAGGGCCTGATGGGGCGTGATGAAGCGGGGATGCTCCGGCGTCCGCACCTGCACGGTCAGCTCGCAGAGCGGCTCGTAGGCCCTCTCCCCCTCGGGAAGCGCCAGCAGAGTCTCCTCCGTGACCACCTCCGCCTCCGTGAACCGCTCCTCCCGCAGAAGGCGGCGCACCGTATCGAGATTCTCACGGGCGTCGGGATTGATCCGGTCCAGATACCCGCCGGACCAGAGGGAGTCGTCGTTGAGAGAGAACCGGTCCTGCACCGTGCCGCCGAAGCACATGGCCCCCATGAAGCCGTTCCCGAGAGGCAGGGCCGCGTCCCAGTCCGCCGCGGGCGTGCTGTACCAGAGCTCAGCCATGGCGCTCCTCCTCACTGTCGTAGGTCCATTCCTCCGTCATGACCACCGGCAGGATGTCCCCGTTTTCGTCCAGATCCATCCGGTCGATGCAGAGATACCGCGCGTTGCCGTCCCGGTTCCCCGGCTTGTGGCGGTGGTAGACCATCAGGTATTGATCCTCCTCCGGCAGGTACAGGAACCCGTTGTGGCCGGGGCCGTTGGCGATCTTCGAGTCCCCGGTGGAGAGGATGGTCCGGATGTTCTCAAAGGGTCCCCAGGGCTTGTCGGCCGATGCGGTATTGACCCGGTAGGTGCCGTCCGTCCAGCCGCCCGCGGACCACATGAAGTGATATTTGTTCCCCCGCTTCATCATGCAGGGTCCCTCCACGTAGTCCGGCGGGGTGATCTCACGGAATACGACGCCGTCCTCAAAGGGCACAAATCCCGTCATGTCGTCCCGCATCCGGGCGATGTTGCAGTGGCCCCAGCCGCCGTAATAGAGGTACATGGTCCCGTCGTCGTCCTTGAAGAGATGGGCGTCGATGGGCTGCGCCCCGTTGTGGAACTCACCCACAAGCGGCCGGTCCAGAAGCGCCTTGAACGGACCGGCGGGCGAATCGGACACGGCGATCTCCAGCCCTCCGGTCCTGCTCATGTGGGGAATATCGTTGTCGGCAAAGATGTAGTAGTATTTCCCGTCCTTCTCCTCCACCGTCGGGGCCCAGACCGCTCCCACGGTCCAGGGGAAGCCGCTCATGTCCAGAATGTTCTCGAGCTTTTCCCAGTGGGTCAGGTCATCCGACACGAAGCAGGTGTGGTTATGCTGTTCCCGAAAGGGAAGCGAATGGGTGACGTAGATCCAGTACCGCCCCTCGTAGAAGCGGGCCTCCGGATCGGCGTACTGTCCCCCGTCCAGGGGATTGCGGATGGTGAATTTCATGGCGGTCCTCCGTATTCTTCCGGCTGATTTCCGGCTCCAGTATAGCACGGGATCCGGAGAAAATCAAGCCGGAACACCGCCCCGCCGCTTGCGTTTTTTCACGGAATGTGCTATACTTTCAAAAAAAGCACGGGAGGGACAAGACATGGATCAGCTGAACGAAATCCTGAACGGCATCGCCGTCAACACCCAGAGCAGTATCCGGATCACCGCCGGAGGCCGCACCGTATACGTGGATCCCCTGGAGATCGCCGGAGAGCCCCGGGACGCGGACGCGGTATTCGTCACCCACGCCCACGGGGATCACTTCTCCCCCGCGGACATCGCAAAAGTCATGAAGGACGGCGCGGTCCTCGTACTCCCGGAGTCCATGGCGAACCGGGCGGGAGAGGTCCCCGGGAATTTCTCCGTCCTGACGGCGGTCCCGGACGGACGGTACGAAGCCGCCGGAGTTTCCTTTGAGACAACTCCGGCCTACAACCGCCTCAAGCCCTTCCATCCGAAGAAAAACCGCTGGGTCGGGTACATACTCGTTCTGGACGGGATCCGGATCTGGATCGCGGGAGACACCGACGCCACCCCCGAGGCCGCGTCGGTGAAGTGCGATGTGGCTCTGGTGCCCGTGGGAGGGACCTACACCATGACGGCCTCCGAAGCCGCCGCGCTGGTGAACCGCGTGAAGCCCGCCGCGGCTATCCCCACCCATTACGGCACCATCGTCGGACGGGCTGAGGACGGATCCCGCTTCCTCTCCCTGCTGGATCCCGGCATCCGGGGAGAACTGAGGCTGGGCTGAGCGCAGAATCCCGATTGAATCAAGCACAGGAGGTGTTTCCATGACCATCGCGGCAAAAGACAAGATACGCGGCGTCGTGTACGCCTATTCCCCCCTCGAGCGCTGGGACCTGGTCCGGGAGCTGGGCACGAACTGGATCCGGCTGAACGTCCCCTTCCCCTGGGCGGACCGGATGAACGGAACCGTCAGCCCCCGCTGGGAGAAGGTGAAGGCCACCATCCGCTCGGCTCACGAGGCCGGACTGAAGGTCATGCCCTCGACTCCCACCATCTTCGGCTATCCGGAGGAAATCTGCGGGAAGATCGGCACGCCGGAGTTCTTCTCGAACGTGGGCCGCGCCGCCTCCTTCATGGCCGGGAATCTGGGAGAATGCGCCCCTTCCCTCTGGCAGTGCATGAACGAGCTGGACGGCGCCACCTTCTCCGGAGACGTGCCCCTTGAAATCTGCACCGAGGCCTGCCGCCGGACCGCTTTCGGCATCCGGGAGGTCAATCCCCGCGCGGTCTGCGGCACCAACTTCTCATACTGGTGGGAGGGCAGCCGGAGAGCCGGGGAGATGCTGTTCCGGGGGGATCATCCCTTCGGGTATCTGGGGGACGACGGCTATTTCGGCTCCTGGAGCGGCGGCACCGTGGAGGACTGGCCCCCCATCATCGACGACATGTGGAATACCTTCGGCCTGCCGATCCTCATCAGCGAATGGGGCTATTCCTCCGGCGGCGGCACCCTCACCCCTGAGGAGCTTCACCGCATTCCGGACAATCCGGAGGGGCTGGAGCCGGTGTGCTATCACAAATCCTGGGGATACGAGCTGCCCGGAGGCCATTGTGAGGAGGTCCAGGCGGACTACATGCGACGGGGACTGGAAATCTTCGCGGCCCATCCCCATGTGATGGGGAACTTCATGTTCTGCTTCTCCGACGCCGTCACCTGCTGGCACTGCCATCACGAGAACTGCCCCGCCGAATGCTACTGGGGCCTCTGCGATACGGAATGCCGTCCGAAGAAGGCGTACTACGCCGCCCGGGACGCCATCCGGAGACTGTACCTCTGACGCCGCGCGAACAAGATAATGATATGAAAAAAAGACTTCAATCTGTTCTTTCGGCGCTGGGAGCCCTGAGTCCCGTCAATCTGGCGTTTCTGACCCTGGCCGGGATCATCAACGCCTTCGGGGTGACCATCTTCCTCTTCCCCGTGAAGCTCTACGACAGCGGCATCTCCGGCCTGTCCATGCTGATGGATCAGATCACCCCGGACTGGCTGACCCTGCCCCTGTTCCTGATCCTCTTCAACCTTCCGGTGTTCCTCTTCGCCGTGAGGAAACAGGGCTTCGTCTTCACCGTGTATTCCCTGTGGGCCGTAGGCGTCTATTCCTTCGTGTCCTGGCTCATCATGAACGTGCTGCCCGTCGACGTGTCCTTCGTCTCCCCTCTGGCGGGCTCGGATCTGTTGCTCTGCGCCATCTTCGGCGGAGCCGTATCCGGCGTGGGAAGCGGCCTGACCATCCGGTCCGGGGGAGCCATCGACGGCATCGACGTGCTGTCCGTGACCTTCGCCCGGCGGATCGGCGTCTCCATCGGCTCCTTCGTGCTGGTGTTCAACACGGTCCTGTATATCGCCTGCGGCATCGTGCTCCGCAGCTGGATTTTGCCTCTCTACTCCATCGTCACCTACTTCGTGGGCTCCAAGACCGTGGACTTCGTGGTGGAGGGCATCGACCGCTCCAAGTGCGCCATGATCGTCACCGCCCGGGGAGAAGCCGTTTCCCGGGCCCTGTCGGAGTCCTTTTCCTCAGCGGGGACCGTCCTCGAGGCCACGGGAGGCTATTCCGGTGAGGCGAAATCCGTCATCTATTTCGTCACCAACCACTTTCAGATCAACAAGCTGAAAACCGTCGTACACCGGGAGGATCCCGCGGCCTTCATTTCCCTGATGGACGTGTCGGACGTGATCCGGGCGAGGACCTGACCGGAACGCAGGAGGATTTGTAATGCGACCGCATTCGAAACGTTGGGTTTCAAACGTGCATCTGACGGAGCCCCTGACCGGCCTGATTTTCAGCTCCAGGATACCAGTTCCGAAAAGCTTTTGTTTGTCGGCGGAGGAATAATCCATGCAGAATCAGTTTTCGAGAACGGAGCTTCTTCTGGGCCGGGAGGCCATGGAAAAGCTGGCCCGGGCGCGGGTAGCCGTATTCGGGGTGGGCGGCGTCGGAGGGTTCGCGGCGGAGGCTCTGGCCCGGTCCGGGATCGGCGCGCTGGACCTGATCGACAACGACACGGTCTCCCCATCCAATCTCAACCGGCAGATCATCGCCCTGCACTCCACCATCGGCATGAAGAAAACGGACGCCGCCGCCGCGCGGATTCTGGACATCAACCCGGACATCCGGCTGAAGACCTGGCCCCTCTTCTACGGTCCCGACACCGCCGGCCTCTTCGACTTCCGGGAATACGACTACGTGGTGGACGCCATCGACACCGTCACCGGCAAGATCGCCCTGGTCATGGCGGCGAAGGAGGCGGGAGTCCCCGTGATCTGCTCCATGGGAGCGGGCAACAAGCTGGATCCCTCGGCCTTCCGGGTGTCGGATCTGTTCTCCACCTCCGTGGATCCCCTGGCCCGGATCATGCGGGTGGAGCTGAAAAAGCGCGGGATCACAAGGCTCAAGGTGGTCTGGTCCCCCGAGAAGCCCATCCCCGCCGCGGTGGACGTTTCCCCGGGCGAGGATCCCGCCGCGGGACGACGGAGCGTACCCGGGAGCATCGCCTTCGTCCCCTCCGCCGCCGGTCTGATCCTGGCCGGAGAGGTGGTCCGGGACCTGGCGGGCGTGAAGCCGCAGATGGGGATCTGATCCCCCGATTTTATTCACCAAGGAGCAGTATCCCCATGAAAGAACCCCTGGACCCGGTCCGCCGGGCGGAGCACAGCATCACCAAAACCTACCGCGCCTCCCTGTGGACGCCCTTCATCGCCGCCGTCAAGCGCTACGAGCTGATCTCTCCCGGAGACCGCATCGCGGTGTGCGTATCCGGCGGGAAGGACTCCATGCTTCTGGCGAAGATGATCCAGCTGCTGGAGCGCTACACCGAAATCCCCTTCGAGGCCGTGTACCTGACCATGGATCCGGGCTACAGCGAGGCCAACCGGAAAAAGATCGAGGAGAACGCCGCGCGGCTGGAGATCCCCCTCCAATTCTTCGAGACCAACGTCTTTTCCGTGGCCAACCGGCAGGAGAAGAACCCCTGCTATCTCTGCGCCAAAATGCGCCGGGGCCATCTGTACAGCCGCGCGAAGGAGCTGGGGTGCAGCAAGATCGCCCTGGGCCACCACTTCAACGACGTCATCGAGACCACCGTCCTGGCCATGCTGTACGGCTCCCAGCTCCAGGCCATGATCCCCAAGGTGAGGAGCCTGAACTTCGAGGGCATGGAGCTGATCCGGCCCCTGTACTGCGTCCATGAGGACGACATCATCGCCTGGAGGCGGTACAACGGGCTGGAATTCCTCCAGTGCGCCTGCCGTCTGACGGAAGCCGGAGCCATGAGTCCGGACGGCATCGGGACCTCCAAGCGGGCGGAGGTGAAGGCCCTGATCCGCACCCTGAAGCAGACCAACCCGGACGTGGAGAAGAGCATCTTCAACAGTATCCACTCCGTCTGCCTCGACACCTTCCCCGGCTACAAGTCCGACGGCGTCTTCCACTCCTTCCTGGAGCGCTACAACGAATCCGGGACCGGGGCCGAGGAATGATCCCGCGAAAAAAGGCTGACGCATGATCCGCGCCAGCCTTTTTTGTGTATAATACTATTCTCAACCTAAAAAGACAATCTGTCAAAGATGTGCAAAAAACAACGTCAGAAAAAGTGCACTGCACGTTACCCCGTGCTGCACGAAGAGAAGAATGCTGCACCAGTGTATTTATAAAGTTCTTGCCAGGCATTTATGCCTAGGACTTCCTTTCAAGAAGCCGCGTTTTCCCTTTTAGAATGAGATTGGTATAAACCCTTCTGCTTTCGCCGGGGAGAATTTCCCTCAGGACAGCAGCCATTCCGGGTCGAACTCCGCCGCGGCCACGCCTCCGTCGCAGGGATCCTCGGTTCCCCGCTCGTACAGAAGCACGAACCGGTTCCCCTCTTTTGCGTAATCCAGGCTGGAATAGGAGCAGAGCCCGGGGAACACCGTCTTCGTTCCCGCCCAGGTGTCCCCGCCGTCGAAGGACCAGCAGACCGTCATGTTCTCCCGCTTCTCCGCCCTTGGATTGGCGAACAGCGTGATCCCGTCCGCGTCCTCCGGCAGGATGGAGGGATCCGCCAGCTCGTCCCGCTCCACCCGCAGGAAGGAGGCGTTGCACCCGCAGAATACCTCCTCCCTGAGGAAGGGATCAGCCCGGAAGTCTCCCCAGCTCTCCCCGCCGTCGGAGGAGGACGCCAGATACCGCAGGCCGTCCCTGAAATAGGCCCGGGAATTGTAGAGGAGGGTGCCGTCCGCCCGCTCGATGAGGGTCCCCTCTCCGGTGCCCAGCTGGACCGGTCCGGACGCACGCCAGGTCTCGCCGTGGTCGTCGCTGTACAGGGCGTTGTTGTAGACGCTCCCCCTCAGCTCGTCCCAGTTGGCGTACTGACCCGCCTGAGTCCGGGAAGGACACACCAGCCGCCCGGCATGAGGACCGTGGCGGAGCCGGATCCCGTGGGCGGAGCCGTGGCAGCTTCCCCCGAACAGCACCGTGCGGCCGTCCGTATGCACGTATTCCCGCGGCTCGATGCGGTGGGGCTTCTCCTGCCAGGTCTCCCCGCCGTCGGAGGAGCAGAGCAGGAACCGTCCGTACCGGATCCCGAGCTCCGCCGCCCGCTTTTTCGCCTCGGCCTCGTATTCCGCCAGCTGATCCTCCGAATAGTGGCCGAACTCCCGCCGCTGGACCGGGATCTTCTCCCCGGAGCACATGACCGTGTCCGTATCCGGATCATACACCGCGCTGCCCATGGAGCAGGCCCATTCCGGAATGCCGATCAGCGGACGGGGCGACTCCCAGTCTCCTCCGGCCGGCTTGCGGGCGAACATCAGAAAGACCTCCCCCGCCGCGTCGGACAGGGTGCCCCGCCGGTCGTTGCAGAAGGCGTAGAAATTCCCCCGCCCGTCCGCCACGACGCTGGGGATCCGGTAGTTCGAGCGTCCGCCCGACTCAAAAAGATGGGTGTCCCTGAAAAACATGGGTGCGACCTCCGACTGTCCGTTGATGGAAAATGATACGGGCTGATTATACCACATTTTTCCCCGCCGTGCAACCTCTCCCCATGCCGGGAAATTCTTCTTTTTCCTTCCCGTACCGCGTCCGGCTTGCAAATCCCCTCCGGCTGTGGTACAATGTCGGAAAACGGCTGACAGGGGTGCATATATAAATGGAAACCTTTCTTCTGGTGGACGGACACAACCTCCTTTTCCGCATGTTCTACGGCATGCCGGATCACTTCCGCACCCGGGAGGGAGTCCGGTACAACGCGGTATACGGCTTTCTGAACGCCATGGCCGCCGTGGTGAGCGAGCTCGAGCCCTCCCGCGCACTGGTCCTCTTCGACACGGAGGACTGCGGGGACCGGCGGTCCCTGTCCGCGGAGTACAAGGCCAACCGCCCCGACTGGTCCGAGGTCCCGCCGGACGAGCTGCCCTTCACCCAGATCCCGGCCATCCGCCTGGCTCTGGACGAATGCGGCATCCCTCACGCGGAGGCCAGGGGCTGCGAGGCCGACGATCTCATCGCCTCCTACGCCCTCTCCGCCGGGGAGGACTGGCGGGTCATGATCCTGTCCACGGACCGGGATTACTGGCAGCTGGTTGGGGAGCGGATCTTCGTGGTCCGGTATACGAACGGAGGCTGCGGGCTGGTCACGCCAGACGAGGTGTATAATAAATACGGCGTGCGGCCCGATCAGTTCGCGGACTGGAAATGCCTGGTGGGGGACGCTTCGGACAACATCGCGGGCGTTCCGGGCGTGGGACCGAAGACCGCCGCCGCCCTGCTGGGGGAATTCGGCACCCTGGACGCCCTGATGGAGCGGCTGGAAGAGGTTCCCCGTCCCAAAATCCGGGGGGCCCTCCGGGACTGCCGGGAACGCATGGCCCTCAACCGGCGGCTGATCCGGCTGGAGGGCTTCTCTCCCCTGCCGCGTCCCATGGCGGAGCTGGTCTGCGCACCTCTCTTCCCGCGGAATCTGCTGACCCTGGCCCGTCAGTCCGCAGACGAAGCCCGGGAGAACGACGGGGAGAGAGATTGATTTCCCGTACAGAGAATGTATACAACCGTCGAGAAACGACAAAAATAACGAAAAATTGATGCATATATACGCCGATCAGTGAATTTTTATACATTCCCGCGGCGTTTTTTTCAAACAGATTACACTTTTTTCATTGACTTTAGTTTCTCCGGATGATATAATAGGCGCAGACAGGCCAACTGAGGGCAGAGCGTCTCCCGGGATCGGAGACCTCTCCGCGGGCCGTCCATTCATCCGGCGGCGGGATTAATCTGCCGCAGTCTATCAACATGGAGGTACACTTATGAAGAAGCTCCTCTCCATTCTGCTGTCCGTCTTCATGATCGCGGCTCTGGCAGCCACTGCCAGCGCTGTGGTTCTGACATGGGACGAAGGCGACCAGACATGGTGGTCCCCGGAATTCGACTACAACATCGATCCCGGCACCACGGACGAGTACATCGTCGTTCTGGAGGACGGCACGGTCAGCGGCAACCAGGGCAACCCCTCCTGGAACCCCGATTCCGCTTCCACCCCGACCGGGCTTGCGGAACAGCCCATCGAATCCTCTCTGATCACCAACCTGAATCCCGGCTGGTATGAGGCCGCTTTCTTCGACATCGGCGAGGACTGCACCGGGGCCGAGGGCAAGATCGCGCTGATCTCCCGCGGTTCCACCACCTTCACCGTGAAGAATGAAAACGCCAAGGCCGCAGGCGCCTTTGCCACCATCATCATGAACAACGGCAACGGCGAAACCATCGACGACACCACCTACTTCATGGAAGGCAACAACGGCGCAATCGGCATGTACGAGGACTACGAGATCATGCCCAACTGCTCCGTCTCCACCGACGTCTCCATCCGCATCCTCGCCCAGATGTATGGCATCTCCCTGGCGGATGCTTACGACGCCGTTCTGAACCTCCAGATCGAGGGCGTCTCCGGCCTGGACATCGGCAAGACCACCCACGTCTTCCTGGGCACCATGGCCGACTATGAAAAGATCGGCGCGTACGACGCTTCCAAGCTGATCACCGCCGAGAACGCCCTGAAGGCCGACGCGGTCAAGCCCGGCTCCACCGAGGCTCCCCCGCCGCCGGAAGCTGCCGCCGAGGAGCGCGAGATCCCCGAAGGCACCGCTCTGAAGAACGACGGCAAGTCCTATGACGATGCCGAATCCGCCGCCAAGGCGCTGGGCACTCAGCCCATCATGAGCTACACCTACGTCAGCGGCACCTCCGGCAACGGCGGCGAGGGCGCGATGAACCTCTGGGACAACGACACCGCCACCAAGTTCTGCACCTCCAACTTCCCGGCCATCTCCATCGCCAAGACCGACGCTCCCGTGTCCGTCAACGGCATCATCATGGCGACGGCCAACGACAACTCCTCCTACAACGGCAGAAGCCCCAACGAATGGGCCATCTTCGGTTCCGCCGACGGCGAGAACTGGACGGCCATCGCCCAGGGCGACGATGCCTTCTTCGAGGAAACCGACTTCACCTACTACGCCGCCTCCATCAATCCCACCGAGGCGTATCAGTACTTCCAGTTCCAGGCCATGGGCACCGACTCCGGCACCTTCCAGGTCTCCGAGCTGGTTCTCTGCTCCGCCGACATTCCCGCCGCTCCCGTCGAAATCAACGACGGCGCGGTGGAGGTCAGAGGCGAATACCGCTTCTACACCGAGCAGCCCGAGATCAAGGGCGAGTGCCTGGTGGACGTGAACTCCGACATGGACGAGATCTCCGGCTACCGCGGCGAGATCGGCACGGACCTCTTCAACCTGGCGTCCGGCGGCTCCGGCTACTGCGTCAAGCGTGACACCTGCGTGTGGTACGACTTTGAGGCTCCCGCCGACGGCACCTACCTCTTCATGATCGAATACGTGGCCAGACAGGGCGCCGAGCGCGGCGTCGACTGGGCGCTGGACGATGCAGAGGGCACCAACCGCCACTTCATCGACCTGATGGAGAGCGACGATCACACCTTCGTGGTCTCCACCTTCGAAACCACCAAGGGCAAGCACAGCTTCTACGTCTACGCTCCCACCGACATGGACGACAGCACGCTGAAGTCCTGCGACACCTACTGGGTGTATGTGTACGCCATTCCGGACGGCCTGGCCGCCGCTCTTCCGACGGTTGAGGCCACTTCCGCCGCCGCTGTTCCCGCCGGTTATCCCGCTTCCGGCGAATCCGGCAACGCCATGATCGGCACGATCATCGGCAACGAGACCGGCTGGGACGGCACGGCTGCTTCCGGCGCGGCTTCCGCGTTCGACGGCAATCCCGCCACCTTCTTCGACCCGCTGGGCGTGGGCGACGGCTACTGCGGCATGCAGTTCGACGAACCCTACATCCTGGAAAAGGTCGCCATCCTGTCCCGCTCCGGCTGGCTTGACCGGTTCGCCGGCGCCTGCATCGAGGGCTCCAACAACGGCGAGGACTGGGAGACCATCTGGGAATCCGATGAGGCCGCCGCCTCCGAGACGGAATACACCGTCGTGACCGAGGGCGACTTCGAGAACAACTACGGCTACACCATGTTCCGCTACTTCAACTACCTGAACCACGGCGACGTGGCCGAGGTCGAATTCTACGGCAAGCCCGGCAAGGTGGATCCTCCGGCCAAGGAAGAGGAACCCGCCGCCGAGGAGCCCAAGGAAGAGACTCCCACCACCGTGGAAGAGGTTGTTGAGAACGCCGCCGAAAACGTGACTGAGGCTGCTGAAAACGTGGCTGAGGCCGCCGGCGACGCTGTGGAGAACGCGGCTGAGGCCGTGACCGGCGCGGTGGACAACGCTGCCAAGAAGTCCGGATGCGGCTCCTTCATCGGCGGCAGCATGATCGTACTGGTCACCGTTCTGGGCTCCGCCTGGATTGCCAAGAGAAAGTAATCCCCTCCGCTGATTTGTCAGCGAAGCCTTAAATCAGAACGTCCCCCGGATGCACGCCGTCCGGGGGCGTTTTCGTGTTTGAAGAGATCCTCGGAATTTGTTCTTCCTCCTTGCAATCCGGCGGGAAATCATGTATAATAATCCGTGAACAAAACCATTCGGAGGCCGCGTATGAAATCCATCAGACAATACGTCTCCCTGGCCCTTCTGATCCTCTTCGAGATCGCGGCGGGGGTGCTTCTGCTCATCGATCCGGAGAAGGTGGCCCGCGTGATCCTCTTCCTCTTCGGCATCGTCATGATCGTCATCGGCGGCATGAACCTGATCCGCTTCTACCGGGAAAAGCCGGAGGGCATCACGGGCTTCATCACCTGCATGGTGGGCGTCGCCGCTCTGCTCATGGGCATTTTCAGCGTCATTCCGGCCACCATGGACATGATGATGGAATACCGGACCATCTTCTACGCGCTGATCTTCTTCGTGGCGGGTCTCTACGAGGCGCAGATGTACTTCACCGCCCGGAAGAACGGCGCGCCCGTGTCCGTCATGCTGCTGCTGTCCGCCGTCATGGCCATCGTGTTCGGCGTGCTGGTGGCGGTGAACCACAACGGCGGTCTGGTGTCCTTCCTGGACAAGGACCAGCTGCCCGCCGTCTTCATGTTCTGCCAGGCCCTGACGGATCTCGTGGCGCTGATCCTGGCGGCCCGGAGCAATGGGAGCAAAGGAGGGGAAAAGCATGAATCCCACGATATCGAGCCTGCGTCCTGACACCTGGCGCATCGACGACGGCGGCGTCCGGTTCTTTCTGCTGTGCGGAACGGAGCGCGCCCTGCTCATCGACAGCGGCATGACCGTGACAGGCGCCCGGGAGATCGCCGGAGAGCTGACCTCCCTGCCCCTGTCCCTGCTGAACACCCACGCGGACCGGGACCACACCGGCTCAAACGAGGAGTTCGAGTCCTTCTACATGCATCCGGACGAGGAACCGCTGTACCGGCGGAGCGGAAAATCCGGGCGGATCCTTCCGGTGCGGGGCGGAGACGTCCTCGACCTGGGGAACCGTCCCCTGACCGTGGTGGAGCTTCCCGGACACACCCCCGGCAGCATCGGGATTTACGACGCCGTCAACCGGGTCCTCATCAGCGGGGATCCCATCCAGCAGAACGGCAATATCTTCATGTTCGGGGACCACAGGAGCCTTCCCCGTTATGTGGAAAGCCTGAAAAATCTCCTGCCCATGCTGGACCAAATCGACGAGATCTGGCCGTCCCACGCGGATTTGCCCGTACCTCCCTCCGTGGTCCCGGTTCTGATTGAGAAGACCGAGGCCCTGCTCCGGGGAGAGATCGCCGGGGAGCCCTTTGAGATGCACGGCCGCACCGTTCTGCGCGCGGATCTCGGCGTCACGGGCATGCTGGTGGAGTGAATCCGGGACCGGATATGATACTATTCTCAAGCTAAAAGGGAAACGCGGCTTCTTGAAAGGAAGCCCTGCTCAACAAGTTGAGCGGCAAGAACTTTTATAACTTCCACTGGTGCAGTTCTCCTCTCAACGTGCAGCACGGGGTAACGTGCAGCGCATTTTTCAGCTTCTTTTTCACACTTCTTTGCAGATTGTCTTTTTATACTAATCTCATTCTAAAAGGGAAAACGCGGCTTCTTGAAAGGAAGCCCTAGGCATAAATGCCTGGCAAGAACTTTATAAATACACTGGTGCAGCA
>Ga0256405_10009220_pt1 | contig 13612 bp, 7 predicted proteins | sample RumenRJG_02DNA_FD_189096 | JGI IMG/M metagenome (GOLD analysis project Ga0256405, IMG submission 189096) | Bovine rumen microbial communities from Lethbridge, Alberta, Canada - RJG_02 | ecosystem: Host-associated > Mammals > Digestive system > Stomach > Rumen | place: Canada: Alberta | collected...
CATCTTCAAGCCGGCGGTGAAGACCGCGACCGTCACGATCCGCGTAAGATAGTTTCAGAACAGCAGAAGAAAAGGGACGAAGGCAGCTGCTTTCGTCCCTTTTTATGAGCATTCTTTTTCTGTCTTTTTCCTGCGGCTACCGCACGCGGATCTTCACCCGCACGATCTTGCTCTTCGGCAGATAATACGCGGTGCCGGCGACGCGGACGCGGACCCGCATGAAGTACGTGCCGCGCTTCGTGTATCTCCGCACTTTCACCTTGCCTCCCTTGAGAAGTTTCAGCCGGCCGGAACCGGACAGCCGCTTGTACGTCACTTTGCCGCCCTTGGCGTTCTTCACGCGGATCGCCTTGACGGTCACGGCGCGGCGCCGCAGCGTGCGCCGTCCCGCGCGCTTCACGATCCTGCTGATCTGCGCCGGGCTCCTCTTCCGGTTGACCTGTTTGTACCAGCCCGGGTATTTCCCGGTGTATGTTGTCAGGTCGCTATAAAACACGCCGCTCCCGGTCGCTTTTCCGTTCAGATCCGAATAGCGCACCCAGTTCTTTTTGAACAGCGTCTCCTTCGAGATCGTATTCTTCCCGAGCGCGATCTGCCTGAGCGCGTCGCAGTTCCGGAACGTATACAGTTCGACCGTATACGGTTCGTCGTCGTCATCGTATTCGATGTCGGTCTCCACTTTGCATCTGCGCGTATCAAAGCCGGAAATATCGAGTCTGGCAAGCCGGCCGCACTCATCGAACATCTGGCTCCATTTCTCCAGGCTGTCCGTTCTCATCGAAGACAGATCGAGTTCGGCGAGCTCCCGACAGCCCCGGAACATCTTGGACATGTCCCGCACTTTGCCGGCGCCGAGCCCCGCCGCGTTCACGCGTTTCAACGCGGGGCACTGATCGAACATGCGGCTCATGTCTGTAACGTTTTCCGTATCGAATCCGGAAACGTCGATCTCTTGAAGCTCCCAGCAGTACTGGAACATGCCGCTCATGTCCGTCACGCGGGACGTATCGAACCCGGAAACGTCGAGCGCTTCCACGATCGTATAGTCGAACATTTCCCGCATGCTCGTCACCTGCGACGTATCGAATCCGGAAAGATCGATCGTGCGGGCGGCGTGCATGTTCGCGAACATGCAGGCCATGCTGCCGCTGCCCTTCACCGTTCCCTCGAACCGGACAGCCTGGATGCTCCATTTGAACGGATCCCACGGATACCGGTAGCCCGCGGTCACGAATCCCAGATCGTCGACCGCGTCCGGTTCTCTTTTCTCCACCGGATCGAAAGTCTGGGTCTCCCCTTCTTTTCCGAGCACGAGCACGTCGTCCTGATCGATGCGCCAGTCGACGCCGTCGCAGTTCCCGTCCACTTCATCCGTGTACGGCTCCGCCGCGAGCGCGTCCTCCCGCTCTCTGTAGACCGCGATGGAATGGATCAGGCCGGCGTTGATGTGCCACGTTTCTGCGCCGCCCTCTAAATACAGCGCCGTGCTTTCTCCGGGCGCAAGATCGTCCGGATTCTTCGCGAAGGAAAGATCTATGCTGACGCCGCACGCTTTCGGGGAGATGATCTTCCGCGGGCAATGCTCGAGAAACAGGATCCCGCTGGTGTCGCTCTGCACGCTTTGGAGCAGGAAATTCGACAGGTCGAGCACTTCGATCGCCCCGCAGCTCCCGAACATGCCATAAACGTCCGTTACCTTTTCTGTATTGAACGACGTCAGATCGACCCCGGTCAGTTTCCTGCAGCCGTTGAACATGTCTCTCATGACGGTCACGTTTCCGGTATCGAAGGACGTAAGGTTCAGCGTCTCGAGTTTCCCGCAGCCGGCGAACATGCCGGTCATGTCCGTCGCATTCCCGGTCTGAAAACCGGAAAGGTCCAGCGTCTGCAATTCCGCGCAGCCGTTGAACACGCCGCTCATGTCCGTCGCATTCGACGTATCGAAGCCGGCAAGGTCGATCGAAGTGACGAGGGGCAGATCCGCGAACAGGCGGGCAATGCTGTCCTTCGCCTCCACTTGCCCGGCGAACCGGACCGAAGAAACCTTCTCTGCGACCGCCTCCCCGCACCACGGCGTGTATTCGAATTCTCCGCTCAGGGCCTGCGTTTCGCCTTCGTGTCCGAGCAGGAGCTCGTTTTCCGCCGTGATCCGCCAGTCGACGCCCTGATATTCACCGCCCGCAATGTCGTCCGGTTCCGCGTACGCGAACGCCGGGATCAAAGCCGCGATCAAAACCGCCGCGGCCAGCAGCAATGACTTTTTCATCACATGGCCTCCTTGCATTTCTGTCATCAGATGTCTGTATCTTTATTTTATCACGCGGCTATGGAATCTACAATTGGACAAAAAAAGACCCGTTGGAATACCAACGGATCCTGTATGTACCTGTCTGCCGGCATTACTTGAGTCCCTTGATCCAGGAACGGAGCTCCTCTTCCGATACGCCGCTTTCAAATCTGTTTCCCTCGAGCCAGTTGCCGCTTCCGGCGGCTTCCGCGGCTCACTCTTTCGGGCTCGGCTTCATCACCGGGAACAATTGCACGTCGCGGATGGTGGCGCTGTCGGTGATGAGCATGACCAGACGGTCGATGCCGATCCCGATCCCGCCGGTCGGCGGCATGCCGACCTCCAGGGCGTTGACGAAGTCGCGGTCCATCGGATGCGCCTCGTCGTCGATCCCGAGATCGAGCTCCCGCTGCTGTTCTGCGAACCGCTCGTACTGATCGATCGGGTCGTTCAGTTCCGAGAACGCGTTGGAGAGTTCCCAGCCGTTGATGTACGCCTCGAACCTTCTCGTGATCCTGGGATCCTTCGGGTCCTTCTTCGCGAGCGGGGAAACGTCCACCGGATGCCCGGTCAGGAACACCGGCCCGTCGAGCAGGCCCGGCTTGTCCTCGCAGTAATCGTCGAACATCTCGGCGATGATCTTGCCGCGCGTCCAGTCTTTGACGGAATCCGCATCCATGCCGTATGCGATCGCTGCTTTGCGCGCGTCTTCATCCGATTCGATCGAAGCAAAATCGATGCCCGTGACTTCGCTCACGGTCTCGGTCATGTCGATCCGTTTCCACGGCGGCGTGACGTCGAACTCTTTTCCTTCATAGGTGATGATCGGCGTTCCGTTCACCGCCATCGCGCACTTGTATGTGATCTGCTCCATGAGCTCTTCCATGCTCTCGAGGTTTCCGTACGCCATGTAGCATTCCATCGACGTGAACTCCGGGCTGTGGTTCTTGTCCATGCCCTCGTTCCGGAAGACCTTGCCCATCTCGTAGACGCGGTCCAGCCCGCCGACGATCAGCCTCTTCAGCTCGAGCTCGAGCGAGATCCGGAGGTGCAGGTCGAAGTCCAGCGCATTGTGGTGCGTGTTGAACGGCCTCGCGTTCGCGCCGCCCGCGATGTTCTGGAGCACCGGCGTCTCCACCTCGAGGAATCCGTAGTCGTCCTCGAGCACCTTCCGTACGGTGCTGATCACCTTCGCCCGCTTCTTGAACGTTTCGCGCACGTCCTCGTTCATCACGAGGTCGACGTAGCGCTGGCGGTATCTCAGGTCCATGTCCTTCAGGCCGTTCCACTTCTCCGGGAGCACCTGCAGCGACTTGGAGAGCAGCACGAGTTTCGTGACGTGCACCGAGATCTCCTCCGTCCGCGTTTTGAACACAAAGCCCTCGAACCCGACGATGTCGCCGATGTCGTACTTCTTGAACCACTGATACTCTTCCTGCCCGATGTCGTCGCGCTGGACGTAGCACTGGATCTGTCCCTGCTTGTCCTGGATGTGGAAAAACGACGCCTTGCCCATGACGCGCTTGCTCATGATCCGGCCGGCCATCGAAACGGTCTCGCCTTCCATCGCGTCGTAGTTGTCCTTGACGTCTTTGCTGTGCGCCGTCACGTCCCACGTCTCGATGACGTACGGGTTCCGTCCGGCGTCGATCAAAGCCTGCAGCTTGTCGCGGCGGATCTGCCGCTGTTCGTTGACGGCTTCTTCGCCGGCCGCTTCGTCCGCGGCGTTTTTGATTTCTTCGTTACTCATTTCTACCTCTATTCGGCCTTCGTCTTCTTGATCTTCTTGACCTCAAAATGTCTGACGCCGTTCGGCACTTCGATCTCGACGACGTCCCCGACGGCTTTTCCGTTCAGTCTGCTCGCGATCGGCGAGGAAATGGAGATCCTCGGCGGCTCCGCGAACGGGTCGACTTCTCCGCCGACGATCGCGTAAACGAGATCCTTCTTCGCGTCGAGATCCTTCACCGTCACCGTCTGTCCGACGCCGACTTTTCCGGAGTCGACCTGCACGATGATCGCGTTATTGAGACGGTTCTCGAGATCGGCGAGCTCTTCGCGGAACTTCGCTTCCGCTTCCTTGGCCGCGTCGTACTCGGCGTTCTCGGAAAGGTCGCCGTAGGAGCGCGCTTCCTTAAGCTGCGCGGCGATCTCCTTCTGTCTCACGTTTTTCATTTCAGATAATTTCGCTTCGAGTTTGTCGTACTCCTCCTGCGTCATCTGATTGTTGTTTTCGTTTTCCGGCATTTTTTACTCCTTTTATCGAACGGCCTTCAAGACCGTAAAAAATAGCACGCGGGACCCGGCCCGCAGCACAATAACTATCAAAAAGTGTACTCTCTCCCCCTGTATCTGTCAAGAAACCGGGGCGCGCGTCACTGCCCGATGAAGCGGATCTTGACGTTCCGGCTCTGGGTGATGTAGACCATCGACACGTAATCGATCCGGAAGTCGATCATGTCGCCGACTTTGATGTCTTCCGGCGCGTCTTCGATGTCGATCAGCGTGTGGTCGCTCGAAGCGCCGATGACTTCGATCCCCTCCTGGACCGGGAAGATGTCCGACTCGCTTCCGTAGTCGACTTTCCCCATCGCGACGAGCGCGCGCCTTCTGAGGCCGCGGTCCACATAGACCTGCTCATTCGCGAACGCGTCTTTTCCTTTTTCGCCGATCGGGCACGTGGGCTTGAGTTTCGCTTCGATCACTTCGCCGCTGACCCGGAACACGTCCGCGTTCAGGTCGTCGAACTTCATGGCGCGGTTGGTGTCGTATGCGAGCAGCATCGCTTCGCCGATCCGGAGATGGTTCACGCGCTCCGGCATGATCCCTTCCTTCACGAGCAGGAGCGAAGACGTCGCGCCGCCCGAAATGACGTCGAGTTTCCGGCCGATCTCTTTTTCGACCGCCTCGGCGAGCCCGACGAACTCGTCCATCTTCTCCTTCGTCGGCAGGATCGAGCCGTAGCAGCCGACGTTCATGCCGATCCCGGCGAGGTAGAGGCCGTCCAGCTCGTTCTCGACGAGGAGCGCCGCCTCGATCAGGTCGTGCATGCCCCAGTAGCCTTCCCGGAGGTCGCCCATCTCCGCCATCAAAATGACCTTGTGGACTTTTCCGATCTCCAGGGCTTTTTCGTTCAGCGCGCGCAGGACTTCGTTCTCGCTGTTCAGCGAATAATCCGCGTACTTCACGACTTCCCCGGCTTCGCTGAGGAGCGGCGTCCGGATCAGAAGCGTCGCCTTCTGCAGGCCGAGCTTCTTGATGTCCCGGAGCTGGTCGGTCCTGGACGAACCGATCATGCAGACCCCGCTCTTATCGTACTCCTTCATGATCGAAGGCACGCCGTTCACGCCTTTTACGATCCCGGCGACGTCGATCCCGTGCTCTTTGCAGAGCCCGGTCACTTTCCGGATGTTCTCTCCGAGTTTCCCGAGATCGACCGTAAGCAGCGGGTATTCCCCGATCTTCGCTTCCGAAATGTGCCCGATCCCGGCTTTGTTATCTGTCATTTCCGTTCTCCCTTTCGGTTCCCGGCAGGATCCGCGTTCGTTATGCTTCCGGCGCCGGATCTTCCGCGCCGGCCGTTTCCGGTTCGCCCGCCGCGCGGTCGCTCATCCTTCCGGTGAGGTAAATGAAATCGTCTTCGTCGATGAAGCCGGCGTCTCCCGTATGGAGCCAGCCGTCCGAGACCGAAGCTTCCGGCTCTCCGGCAGGCGCTTCGGCCGGCGCTTCGGGTTCCTGTTTCGCGGCTTCTTCCGCGGCTGCCGCCGCGGCCTTTTCCGCTTCCGCCTTGTATTCGGCTTCGAACTTCTCCGCGTCGAATTCTTCGCCCGCTTCTTTCGCGGCCTTCTTCGCTTCGCGCTCGGCCTTCTTCATCGCCTTTTCGGCTTCTTTCGCCGCCTTCTTCGCGGCCCGTTCGGCTTCCTTCGCCGCCTTCTTCGCGTCCTTCTCCGCCTGCGCCGGATCCTCCGCCGCGCCGCTTTCCGGAACGTGATAGCCCTTCATGACGTTCTCGCCCTTCAGGCAGATCTCGCCGATCCCGTCTCTTCCTTTGTTCACGACTTTGACCTGCATGCCCGGGACGAGATGCCCGACCGAGCCGAACCGGATGTCCTGCGGTTTCTCCGGATCCACCGCCGCGACCGTCGCGCACTCCGTGAGCCAGTAGCTCTGGAGCGCCGTGACGCCGAACATCCGCATGTATTCCATCGTTTCCTTGCTGACTTTGCCGCCGCCTGTCACCATCAGGCGGACGTTTCCGCCGACCAGCGCGCGCACGCTGCCCGCGAACGGCTTCATGATATTGATCCCGAGTTTCTTCGTCACTTTGTTCGCGTTCATCAGGCTGTAGATCGTCGCGCTCCCGCGGCGCTCTTCCACGGTGTCCGCAAAGAGCTTCTTCATGAGCCGGAGGTCCTCCGGCGTCATGACGAGCACCGTCGGGCTGACTTCTTTCATCTCTTCGCACATCTTCCTCGCGGAAGCCGCCTTGGCGAGCGGCGAATCGCCGACCGCGCCCTTGCCCGAATACGCGCCGTTCCTCGAACTGATGCAGGTCGCGCCGCGGTAAAGCGGAAGCAGGAGCCCGCAGGTGATCTCATACATCACGTGCGCCGGAAGCGCCGAGTAGATCACGTCGGAAGGATCGATCCGGATCGAGGACGCGCACGACATCACGCCGTACGCGATGTTCGCGTGCGTGAGTTCGACGCCCCTGGCTTCGCCGGTCGCGCCCGACGTGTAGACGATGCTGCAGACTTCGTCGCCCGCGATCTCCCGGTCGATGAACTGCCGGTCGCCCTGCGAGACCTGCGCCTTTCCTTCCTCGACGAGGTCGGGGAGATACAGCGCGTCCGCCCCGGACTCGCTCCGTTTGGTCTTGTCCGGCACGTCCTTCTTATGCAGCTCGCCGAATCCGAGCGCCTCGCCGTAATCGATCAAAACCTTGAGGTCCGTCTTTCCGGATTCCTTGACGGCCGTGATGGTCTCTTTCAGCGGCGCCTCGAAGATCGCGATCTCGCAGCCCGCGTCTTTGATCCTGCGCGCCATTTCGTCGGCGTTCAGGTCGCACTCGATCGGGCACGCGACGCCGACGCCGCACGTCACCGCAAGGTAGGAGATCTGCCAGCGGTAGCAGTTGTGGCCGATGATCGCGACTTTCTTCCCGCCGAGATCCCGGTTGAGAAGCGCCGTGCCGAGCCCGTCCATGTCGGCGGTCAGCTGTTTGTATGTGATCGAAAGGTATTCGTGTACGTCTTCGCCTTTGATCTTCTGGATGCACGCCGTCCGCGATTCGTACCGGTCGGCGCTCGTGTAGATGATGTCTTTGATGTCGGCCACCGGACGGATGTCGGGGCACGTCACGAAGCGGCCGGACTGCTGCCGGATCTGCTCGACCATGTCGCGCGCCTTCCGGACTTCCGCGAACTTCTTCTCGTGCTCGTCCATGCCCTTCGCCTGCTCCGCGCCGGAAAGCTTGTTGCCGAAGCGCTTGATCTTTCCGGTCGTCGTCTTGATGAACGGCTCTTTCCGGATGTTGATCCGCTTGACCTGCTTGTACGGCGGCAGCGATCCGTTGATCTCTTCGATCAGGTCGCGGAAGAAATGGTACACCGCGCTCTCGCCTTTGAGCTTCTTTTTCTTCAGCGCGTCCGCGTGCGGATAGATGTCCGCCGTGATCATCACGTTCCCGACGCGGTCGTCTTTGACGCCGTGTACGATGACTTCCTCGATGTAGTCGCTCTCCATGAGCACGCTTTCGACTTCCTCCGGGAAGATGTTCTTCCCGCCTTTGGTCACGATGACGGTCTTCGCTCGCCCCGTGATGTGAACAAAGCCGTCGTCATCGATGTATCCGAGGTCGCCGGTGTGGAGCCATCCGTTCACGATCGCTTCATCGGTCGCCTCCCGGTTGCCGTAATAGCCGAGCATGACCGAAGGGCCCTTGGCGATGATCTCGCCGATCCCGTCTTCGTCCTGGTCGATGATCCGGACCTTGGTGCCCGGGAGCGGTTTCCCGACGGCGTCCGCCTTGCGGTACCGGTCGGGGTTGAGGCAGATGATCGGGGCGTTCTCGCTCATGCCGTAGCCCTGGATCATCGGAAGCCCCATCGCTTCGAATTCTTCTATTATATACGGGTCCGCCGCGGCGCCGCCGACGATGAAGCTCTGCATCGCGCCGCCGAACGACTGGTGGATCGCCTTGAAGAGCCGGCGGATCACGGTCTTGTTCTTGTACAGACCGAACCGCTTGGACAGATCGATCGCGCGCCGGAGCTTGTTCTCCTCGCCGCGTTTCTTCGCCTGCTTCCACATGCCCTTGTACATCTTCTCAAAGACGAGCGGCACGCCGAGCATGACGTTGGCTTTCACCTCGACCATGTTTTTCTGGATGTATTTGATGCCCTCGCAGATCGCGATGGTCTTTCCCTGATAGAACGTCGTGAAGATGTCGCACGTCATCTCGTATACGTGGTGGATCGGGAGGATCGAGAGCACGATCCCGGGATCCGGGATGTGGAAGAACTTGGACATCTCGTAGCAGTTCGACACGATGTTCCGGTGCGAGAGCATGACGCCCTTCGCGGCGCCCGTCGTTCCGGACGTGAAGAGCAGCGTCGACATCTGGTCCGGGTCGACCGAACGGTCGAGATACGTCATGTCGCCGCTTTCGAGCAGCTCCTTTCCGGCTTCGATCAGATCCGGCAGCGAAAGCACGCGGACTTCTTCGGAATTCTTGTCTTCGGTCAGCGCGTCGTTTCCCGCGTCCGCGATGTCCGCGAGCCGGGTGGGTTCTGCCGCTTCCTCCGCGGCCGGCGCCGCGCTTTCCGCCGCTTCCTTCTGCTCCGCCTTCGCAAGTTCCGCCTTTGCCTTCGCCGGCACGTGCTCGCCCGCATCCATGCGGATGAAGTGCTTGACGGACCCCGGCTTTTCGAGCAAAGGCCGGATGGACCGCTCTACCTTTTTGGAGAAGCAGATCGCCTCCGCGCCGGACCGCTCGATCAGCCCCATCAGTTCCACGTCCGGCAGGTTCTTGTCGAGCGGGACGATGACGCCGACGCCGCACACGGTCGCGAAGTACGTGAGGAGCCAGTAGTAGCTCGTCTCCCCGATCACCGCGATCTTCTCATCCGCCAGGCCCATTTCCATGAACTTGGTGCCGAGCGCGTCGATGTCGCCTTTGACCTCGGCGTACGTGATCGGCTCGAACTTCCCGGTCGCTTTGCACTTCTCGAGATACGCCGTATCCTCCGCGTAAAGTTCCGCGCTCTGCTCGATCAGGTCTTTGATGTCCGTGACTTTGCGGACCTTGTAATACACTCCGTCGTATTTCTTGTCGTTCATACTGATTCTCTTCCTTTGTTAACCGCATAATACTGCATTTTCATTTTACCAAAAACCCCGCGCATCATCAATAATCTGCGCGGCAAAAGAAAAGCCGTAAGCACCGGTGGGTTGTGGTGCTTACGGCAGGTGGGATATTATCGGGCGGGAGGGGTTCCCCATATAAGGAGGTGATTACCGCCCGTGCTTGATTACGCCTTCTGACGTTATTTGCCGATGTTTCCGTAATAGCGGAACGCTTCCGCGTAGCCGGTCCAGGACGGTCCGATGCTGATCTCGTGTCCGCTCGGGTCTCCGGATCTTCCGCTGTAGTCGTTGTGGGCTCCGACGTCTTTTCCGTTCCCGACGTGGATCTGGATGTGGCGGTGAACGTCGAGCACGATGTCGCCGCGCTTGAGTTCGCTGACGTACGGCTTTCTGTAATAGGTGACCTTCTTGCCGCCGCTCCAGTAGTAGGACTTGATCTTGATCTTCTTCCAGCCGTTCCGGAGCATCAGGGCCTTCACGCCGCCGACGACCGGCGACGGTTTGTGCGTCGCTCTCATGAAGTCGTCGCCCATGCCGCTGAACGCGAGCGCCGCGTTGACGAACGTCGCGCAGTCATAGTCTTTGGACGCGCCGGCGTTGGTGTACGGGCAAAGCCGGTCGAGGCCTCTTCCCGTGTAGACGCCCATGCTGTAGCCATAGCTGTCGTCTCTCGCGACGGCTTCCGCCCAGCGGACCATGTTCTCCACGCCTTTTCCGAAGTAGTAAAGCTTCTCGGCGTAGTAGAGCTTGATCGTCGTTCCCTGCTGCACGGTCGTTCCCGCTTTCAGATTCTGACGATAGATCTTTCCGTATTCAACATTCCCGTATTTCTTTTTCATCACGGATTTCTTCACGAATTTTCTCGAAATAGAAACCTTGAATCCGGCCTGGTTCATCACCTTCTTGGCCTGACTTCTGGAAAGGCCCCTGACATTCGGTACTTCTTTCGGGGTCGCGACTCTGACGCGCAGCGTCTTCGACACTTTGAAACCCGCATGGGATCTTCCCGTGATCACGGTCCTCCCCTTCTTGAGTGCAGTCACGACGCCGCTCGTTCTTCCGATTTTCGCGACCTTCCTATTGGAAGAAGTCCATTCTACTTTATACGTCTTCAACATCGAAGCGCTGCTGTTCGACACGTACTTCCCGGTGTATCCCGCGAACAGGACCGACGGTCCTTTGGCGATCTTGATCTTCGTCGCGTTGACGTAGGAACCGTATCCCGGCCAGATCACGACGGATTCGGAGAACTTCCCGGTCCTCTCGTCGGTCGCCGCCTTGACTTTCAGGAAGACTTCCCGGTTATCTTTGAAAAGCATCTTTTTCTTGTAGCAGGTCGTTACCGCGGATCCCTTCTTCTTGAATCCCTTTTTGCCCATGATGCGGTAGTACACAAAATACTTCGTTGCGTTCTCCGTGCCCTTCCATCTGAGCGTGACGTAACGATACCCGTCTTTGATCTGTTTCTTTGTGAGTCCCTTGACGGATGTCAGAGTGGTCGCTCTGAGGTTCGACGCTTTCCCCGGATTCAGCTCTTCTTTGGCGATCTGTTCGTCGACCTGCTGCTCCGCGTCCTGCTGATCGAGTTCCCGCTGGGTCCGGGCTTCTTTTTCCCGGGCTTCCTGGTCCGCGATCTGCTGCGCTTTTTCCTGCGGCGTTAACTTCCGCGCGGTGACTGCGCCTGCGTCAAAAATAGAAATAAACATCATTGCTGCCAGCACGCCCGCGATGATCCTGGCGGGGCCGGCCATCTTTGTAACCAATCTCATACCCATAAATCTCCTTCGACAATAATTCTAAACGGCTGAATTACAGGCCTCAAGAAATTCTTAAGTTTCCTTAACACGATTTGGTTTACAAGAAAATTTCTCCCCAAGATATTGTTGTCGTCAAAAATAACCTTCCACAATTCCGTCCCGCGGGCCGGATCAAAGATATGCCAAAAAACAAGTCCTTAAGAAGTCTTAAGATACTACATCTCGTGGAAAGGCGGATCGTATGGGGAAAAAAGAGTTTACAATAAAACAAATTCTTATTATTCTTTAAGAATTTCACCGGGTCCGGCCGGATCGAAAGGCGTTCCGCCGCGCAAAAGGAACGCGTGCGTTCACTCCGGCAGGACCGTGCTATAATGAAGACAGACCGAACAGATCATCCACGATGGAACATAAACTACATATTATATAAAGAACCAGAAAGCAGGTGATCGATATGAGATCAGCACCAGCGAAACAAACAGCGCGGCTAGCGGCGGTCCTTCTCGCCCTGTCGGTTTTGATCGGGATCGCGGCGCGCGCGGAAGCTCCGGCCTATGCGGCAAACGGCGATCCGGCGATCGCATCAGGGAGCGGCGTCCTCGCGCGGAACGCCGGCCAGGATAGCTGCCAGCGCGTTTTCTACGGGGATCAATTCTGGTACGTCATCGCCTTTGACGGGAAAAACGGAAGCGGCGAGACGCTCCGGTACACGGATCCCGCGGGCGCCGAGCAGCAGCTCTATCCGGAAAGCGCCGTCACGCTTCTTCCGGTCGGCGTCGGATGGCACTCCGCATTCAATTCCAGCCAGTCCGGGGCTTACGTCAACGCTTACGGCTGGACGGATTCCGACGCGGCGGAGCCGCAGACCCCGTCAGACCTCCGGTCGTTCATCGAAAGCCGTTACCTGACCGGATATGAAGACAACGGAGAACCGGTCGCGGCGGCGCTGGACGGCCGCGAACAGGCGGCGATCCTTCCGCGCGTTCTGGCGGGCGTCATGGACGGGGAACCTTACGACAGCAACAAGATCCGGGGCGCCGCAATAGAGAACGCGCTCCTGTGGCCGCTTTCCGAGGCGGAAGCAGGCTGCCTGCCGGATTCCATCCGATACGTCTGGCAGGGCATCTACTGGTGGCTGCGTTCACCGGGAGACGCTAATTCACTGGGGACGTCCGTACTGGACGATTGCACGATCCTGCGCAATTTCCATTTCGTCCACACCGTTCTCGGCGGACGCCCCGCATTCTTCCTGGACCGGAACGCCGTTCTCTTCACCTCCGCCGCCAAAAACGGCAAAGTCTCCGGCGCACTCGGCGCGGACGCGCTGAAGCCGGCCGGAACGAATACGACAGACGACTGGAAAGTGACGATCAAAGACGCGGCCCACGCGGATTTCGCGGTGACCTCCGTTTCGAGGCCCGCCGGCAGCAAGGTCGTGACGATCGGGTACAGCGGCGCCGCCGAAGAGGAAAACGGGACCATTTCGGCGGTCATCAAAAACGCTTCCGGCGCGGTCAGATACTACGGCAGGGTCGCCGCGGCAAACGCTTCTTCCGGCACGGCGAAGATCAACCTCGCGAACCGGATGAAGAACGGCGACCGGCTGTACGTCTTCAACGAGCAGTATAACGGGGACGACCGGACCGATTACGCCTCGCCGCTTGCGAGGGTCGCGATCACCAGATCGGCGAATCCCCTGCGCGTCAAAGGAAGATCCTTCGCCGTCCGGTACCGCAGGCTGAAGAAGAAGGCGCAGAAACGGAAACGGGCGCGGGTGATCCGGTTCGTGAAGACGGGGAAAGGCACGAAGACCTATCGGCTCGTTTCCGCGAAGAAAGGAAAGAAGAGCTTCCGGAAGCGTTTCCGGATCAACAAAAAGACCGGGCTTCTCACCATCAGAAAAGGCCTCCGGAAAGGCCTCTACCGCGTGACGGTCAAAGTCCGGGCGGCGGGCGGCATCTTCTATAAGAGATCCGCCTGGAAAAAAGCGGTCATCCGCATCCGGGTGAAATAGACGGCCGGACAGGCCGGCTGATGTTTAAACGTTGTATTTATGCGCATACCACTGGTACATCGTATCGAAGTCGCCGTCTTTCGTCTTCCTCTTCCTGAGGACCTCGTGCGACTTGAGCGAGTGTTCCGACTGATCCAGGACGCAGGCCGCCACGTTGGACGCGTGGTCGGAAACGCGTTCGAGATT
>Ga0256405_10009221_pt1 | contig 13612 bp, 9 predicted proteins | sample RumenRJG_02DNA_FD_189096 | JGI IMG/M metagenome (GOLD analysis project Ga0256405, IMG submission 189096) | Bovine rumen microbial communities from Lethbridge, Alberta, Canada - RJG_02 | ecosystem: Host-associated > Mammals > Digestive system > Stomach > Rumen | place: Canada: Alberta | collected...
TACAACACCAACAACAGGTGCATATTTTTGGAATGCAGGGTTAATAGCAATTTCCATTGCCAATAAACCAAATAGAGTTGTAAATTTGATGATTGGATTCATAGCAACTGAAGAAGTATCTTTGAATGGGTCGCCTACTGTATCACCAACAACTGTTGCGTCATGTAAAGGTGTTCCCTTTTCAGCCAAATCAACTTCAACTATTTTCTTAGCATTATCCCAGCATCCGCCTGCGTTAGCCATAAATACAGCTTGGAATAAACCAAATACTGCAATTGCAATTAAGTAACTTACGAAGAATGATACAGGATGTAAGTTTTCGCATAAAGGAGCTGATAAGAATGCGAATGCCAAAGCGAATGAGAACAATGCAATAAAGATGTTCCACATACCTTTTTGTGCATATTGAGTACAAATCTTAACAACTTCTTTTGAATTTGAAATGTTAGCAGATTGTTCTTCTGAATCCAATTTAATGTGTTTTCTGATGTATTCAACTGCAGAATATGCACCTGTTGTAACAGCTTGCATAGATGCACCTGAGAACCAGTAAATTACAGCACCACCGGCAATGAAACCAAGTAATGTGTATGGATTTAACATATTCAAAATCATTTCAGGTTCAATACCCAAAACGTTTTGTATAACTAAGATTAGAGAGAAAATCATGGTTGTAGCACCAACTACTGCTGTACCGATTAATACAGGTTTAGAAGTGGCTTTGAATGTGTTACCGGCACCATCATTTTCTTCTAAGAATTTTTTAGCGTTTTCGAAATCAGGTTTGAAATTGTATTGTTTTTCAATTTCTTCACCAACATTAGGAATAGCTTCTATCAATGATAATTCATATACTGATTGAGCATTATCTGTTACAGGACCATAAGAGTCAACAGCGATTGTAACAGGTCCCATTCCTAAGAAACCAAATGCTACTAAACCGAAAGCGAATACTGACGGATAAACCATTGTTCCTTCAGGAATGAATAAGCTTGCTGCATAAGCCAATCCCATTAACAATACGATAACAGCACCAATCCAGAAACCTGAGAAGTTACCTGAAACGATACCTGAAAGGATTGTTAATGAAGAACCGCCTTCACGTGAAGCTGTAACAACTTCTTTTGTATGTACAGCTTGTGGTGATGTGAATTTTTTTGTAGCTTCAGGGATTAATGCTGCACCAATAGTACCGCAAGAAATAATTGTTGATAAAATCAACCATAATTTTCCGCCCATTGGAGCTAATAACCAGTAGCTTACACCATAAGTCATGATGATAGAAAGGATTGATGTAATCCAAACTAAATTTGTTAAAGGTTGTTCAAAATCGAATTTTTCTGTGTTCTTAGCATAAACATTAGTGAATAAGCCATTAACCCAGTAAGCAACGATTGAAGTAACAATCATTAAGAATCTCATTGTGAAAATCCAAGCCAATAATTGACATTGGTTAACATCACCTTGTACAGCTAAAAGAATGAATGAAACAAGAGCAACACCTGTTACACCATAAGTTTCAAAACCATCAGCCGTAGGTCCGATAGAATCGCCAGCGTTATCACCGGTACAGTCAGCGATTACACCAGGGTTTCTAGGGTCATCTTCTTTAATACCAAATTGGATTTTCATTAAGTCTGAACCGATGTCAGCAATTTTTGTAAAGATACCACCGGCTACACGAAGAGCAGAAGCGCCTAAAGATTCACCAATTGCAAAACCAATAAAGCAAGCACCTGCAATGTTACCAGGAACAAATAATAAAATTACCAACATTAAAATTAACTCGATTGAAACAAGTACAACACCAATTGACATACCTGCTTTCAACGGTAGATTTAAGATATTTAACGGATTACCTTTTAGAGCAGTAAATGCAGTTCTTGAGTTAGCTAATGTGTTCATTCTGATACCGAACCAAGCTACCGCATAAGAGCCTAAAATACCAATAACTGAAAAAGCTAAAATGATTAGAACGCCTGTCCAACCCATTTTAGCCAATCCGCCAAAATAAAATGCGATACATAAACCGATTAGAATTTCTAATGCGATTAAGAATTTACCTTGTTGTACAAGATAAGTTTTACAAGTTTCAAAAATTGTGTTTCCAACTGCAGCCATGCAATCGTGAACTTCATTTTTCTTAACTTGTAAGAATGCGATTAAACCAAAAATCAAGCCTAAAACAGAAACACCCAAGCCCCATAATAATAATGTGTGGCCTAGAGGGTAATGTTCAGCGATTTTTGGAACTACAAGGTCTGCTTCGCTTGCAAATGCAGGAGCAGCACAAGTCAACAATGAAAGCAACATTGCTGACATCATTCCGAATCTTTTTTTCATTTTTTCTCCTTCACTAAAAAAAGTTATAAATATTAATATCCAAAAATATTTTCACATAAACATATTTTTTTGCAAGAATGTAAACAAAAATTCATATAATTAAACTAAACTTTAAAATTAGTGTAAATATTACATTATAAACTATTGTAAACATTTGACAATTAACTAACAAAAAAATATTTAGGTGTATTATATAATTGCAATAAAAAGAGGTAGTTTATATGATTTTAAGACATTTGGACATGCAATCTGCATCAGTACAACCAGCTCAGTTAAAGAGTGTTTCAAGTTCAGCACAAGCTCATCAGGTACAACCCGAAAAACCTGGAGCAGATGATAAGGTAGGTTCAAATGCCTTATCTAATTACTTTAGAGGCAGTCAGATGGTGCATTTTAAAGGGCATCCATGTTCTAAGTCTGAATTCAAAGTAAAAAGAGAAGAAGGTATACCATGTGCTTGTTGCGGACGATTAATGATGACAAACAATGGTGTTCAAAATTTTGAAAATAAAGCTGATGGAGCAAAAGGCGAAGATTTACAAAATCTGTTAACAGCTAACATGGATTTCTTTAGAGGTACGGAAAAAGCTGTTGTTAATTTTTTGGTAAAAACATCCAAAGCAAATCCTGAATTAACCATGAGCGGTATAATGACGCAATACTCTCCAAGTGCTAAAGTTCTTTTGGAAGATGAACAACGCAATGTTTTAAGCGAAGTTTCACAAAAAGCATCCGTTTTGGGTAAAGATAATCCTGTAGAAAAATATATTCAAAAGGGCTTGAAAGATATTGCAGAAAGTACAGATAAAAAGCACTTTGAAAGAAAACCTTTCTTAAAAGGTTTGGTTGATGTTACTAACAAATTATCAGATAGAGAATTAGCAGGACAAATTTTGGATACTGCCGTAAAATTGCCAATGTCCCAAAATTCCATAGAAGCATTTATTGTTAAATATGGTCATGGTACAAAAACCGATAAACAAATTGCTCACAGATTGGCTCAAACAGCTGTTTCAACAGCAGAACATATACACCCTGACACTTTAGGCGGTCCTGACCATACATCCAATTATGTGGCAGAATGCGGCGATTGCAACAGTAAACGCGGACACATGCCTCTGGAAGAATGGATGGAAAACTTCCCTAATATGCCAAGAAGTGTTCAAAGAAATATTGATGAAGTTACAGAAAGAATTATTCAAGGTAATTTAGGCGGAAGATATGATGATTATCCAATGGATGTTAAGCAAACAATGAACAGGGAAACCGGCGGAATAATCAGACTTGAAGTTAAAAATCCTGAAGAAATAGAAAAAGCAAGAGAAGAAAGAGGTTTGCCATCTCCACAACAACCCCAACCACAAAGACAATAACTTTCAACTACACAAAAGTTAACATAACTAGCAAAAAAAATTTTTAGGGATGTTAAAACATGTGTTACAGTCATGTACCAACAATAAAAACAATTTACTAAAAATATAGGCAAGGTCTCAAAAATGTACGTTCAAAGAGTTATTTCAGCAACTCCTGTTGCGAAAGCAGCGCAAACAACAAAATCACAAAATCAAGAAGTTACTAAAAACGTAACAAATCCAATTGAAGATAAATCTTCAAAAACATCACAAATTTTAAGAAATTATTTTTTAGGTTCACAAAAAGTAAATGTAGCATTCACAGGTTTTCCTTGCTCAACATCAAATTTTAGAGTAAAAGAATTAGAAGATATGCCTTGTACATGCTGTGGTCGTCCAATGATGACTAATGAACAAGTTGATAATTTTGCTGTAACAGCTGGTAAAGCTTCAGGTAAAGAATTGGATGATGTATTAGAACAACACATGCCATATTTCAGAGCAGAAGAAAAAGCTATTGTTCATTATATCCAAAAACAATTAAAAGACATGCCTGATGCAACTTTAACTACAGCAATTACAAGAACAGGTTTTGATGCTCATCAAGTTATGGTTGATGAACAAATTGATGTAATAAAAAGAACAGATGCAGAAGCAAAAGAACATTTAGGCGAAAAAAATCCTATTAGTGATTTATGTGAAAGAACTTTAGCTGACTCATTCGGTTTAGCAAAAGAAAGAAATAAAAATAATAAAGGTGTAGCTTCAAGATTTAACAGAACAGATTTCTTATCTAACATTGTTGATTTAGAAGCTAAAAAAGGTATTAATCACGAAGTAATTCACCACACATTGGATGTAGCTGTTCAAATTCCTGAAGCAGAAAGCACAATCCAAAAAATGGTAACAAAATATGCTTACGGCGGTTCTGATACTCAATTTGCAAAGAGATTAATTCAAAAAGCCGTAGTAACAGCAGAACATATTCATCCGAAATCAAAAGGCGGTCCAAACGCAACTAACAATTACATGGGTGAATGCCAAGAATGTAACGGTTCAAGAGGCAACATGTCTTATGATGAATGGATGAAACGTTATCCAAACATGCCTGACAATATTCAAGTTCATGCTGATGCGGTAACAGAAGAAATTATTAAAGGTAAAATTGGCGGAAACTACGATGATTATCCTGTAGATTTGAAAGATGCAGTTGAAAGAGAAACTGAAGGTAAAGTCGTATTAACAGTAAAAAATCCTGAAGAAATTGATAAAGCCAGAGAAGAAAGAGGTCTTCCAAAACCTCAGGCTGACAGCAATGAAAAAGCAGGCGCAGCAGGCGGATATCAAGGAAATTATCATGGAAATCCTGCAGCAAAAGGAACTCCGAAACCATCTGCAAGTACATCAACAGAACCACAAGAAACAACAACTAAGAAAACCGGTAAATCAGGCAAAGGTCATAAGGGACACAAAGGACATAAAGGTGGTAAAAAACATGTTGTTCAATTCCCGTCTCAAATGACTCAAGCTCAACAAACAGAACAAACAGCAGAAGAAGAAGCTGCATAGTATAATTAAAAAGGTCTGATTTAATAATCAGACCTTTTTTAAAAATGTTAGAAACTTATCACCATATTTTTTTTGTTTAATAATTTCGTAATTTAAAAAATCAATTGTTGTTGTATGTTCAAGGATAATTATTTTACATTGCGGTAAAACAGAAAGAGACTGCTCATAAACTCCTGCATAATAGGGCGGATCTACGTAGGCAACATCAAAATAATCTTGCGGTATTGATTTTAAACTATCCCCCATTATAAGAGTTTGATTTTCGCCTAATTTTTTATAGTTACATTCAAGTATTTTAAAAACTTTTTTATTTTTTTCGATTGCAGTAACCTTTTCAAAACCTCTTGAAAGAGCTTCAAGTCCCATAATTCCTGAACCCGCAAACATATCAAGAAAAGTTGCGCCTTCAAAATCTACTAATGACTGTAAAGTATTGAACACAGCCATACGAACCTTTGAAAGTGTGGGTCTGGTTATGCTTTCATCAGGAGCATTTATTTTTTGTCCTTTATATTTTCCGGCGGTAATATTCATTTTATTTTCCGTTAATTGCAAAATAAACATCTTTTAAACGTTTTTTGCTTATGTGAGTGTATAATTGAGTAGTTGCTACGTCACTATGTCCTAAAAGTTCTTGAACAACACGTAAATCTGCGCCATTTTCGAGTAAATGAGTTGCATAAGAGTGTCTTAGAGTGTGTGGCGAAATATTTTTATGAATTTTTTTGCCTTGTTCGTGAATAAAGACATAAATATCTTGACGTGAAAGAAGTTTTCCTCTGTCGGAAATCAGTAAATATTTTGTATCAAGTCTAAACTGTTTAATCAAAAAATCTCTATATGGCAAATAATCTTTAATTGCCCTAATTGCCATTTTCCCGATAGGTACAATACGTTCTTTTGAACCTTTACCGAAAGCTGTTAAGTATTTTGCACTAAGGTCAAAATTATTTATTTTTAAATTAATAAGCTCAGACACACGAAGTCCGCATCCGTACAAAAGTTCAACAATAACTTTTTCGGTTTTTGTAAGATTTTTACGCAATATTTCTTCTATTTCTGTTATAGTCATAACTTTTGGAAGTCGTTGCGGAATTTTTGGTCTTTCGATAGTAAGTGTAGGGTCAAATTTGCACATTTCATTAGCACAAAGCCATTTAAAAAAGCCTCTTAGCGAAGCAATTTTTCTTATAACGCTTGTCGGAGAATAATTTTTTTCTCTCAGACATCTTATGTATGAATTAATCCCCATTCTTGTAACGTTATCAAAATCGGGATGTTTTGAATATTCCATAAACATCTCAATATCACGTCTATACGCTTCAATGGTATTTTTAGATAATCCTCTTTCAAGTTCAAGGTATTCTAAATATTCTGCGAGAATTTGAGTATCCATAAACGCATTATAATATTTATTATAAATTTATTAATGCTTTAAATATATTATTTTATAAAAATATTCACTGTAAGTTGTGAATATTTTTAGTTACTAAGATATTATGGCACTGAGGCACTAAGAAAATCTAAAACCTCAGTGCCATAGTGTCTTAGTAACCTAGTGCCTTTATAAAGTAGCTTGGCAACTCTGTTAATTAGGTTGTAATCGTTACTACGAGAGGATTTGCCCCCGCCCCTAGGTGAAATTCAGTGTTCATAGGTGTTTACCTCCTTAAATATACTTATAACATTATTGTTCTCTACCATTCATGAATTTTTGTCAAGCATATTATTATTTATGTATTTACAATCAGTTGCAAAAAAAAACCGCCAATGGCGGTTAAAAATTTGTGTATAGGACTCTGCCGAACAAAACAATTGATAATTGTTTTGTGAGAGGGAAATAAGGAAATTTTTTGCAACTTTGTTGCAAAAAAAAAAGCTACCATTGGTAGCTTGAAAATTTGTGTATAGGGAAGGAAATAAGGAAATTTAATAAACACTACATTATTCGTGTCGATACGAATAACATGTTCTTAATTCTTTTTTCATGAAACAAATAATATTAATCGTTGCATTATTCGTTTTCATACTATGGCATATCTAAAACTACACATCCCTTGTATTTTGTTTTATCTATCACCCACATTATATACATCGACATGCCTCATGAAATTCTTTAGCTTTTTATTTTATTTTGTAATATTTCGTTACAATATAATCCCAAATAACCGTAAATTTATAGTATAATACTAGCAAATAAGGAGTTTTATCATGGCTGATTCAACTAAGACATTAGTTTGTCCTGCTTGCGGAAAAGAAATGGAAAAGGTTTATGTTGAGCGCGCACAATGTTTTATTGATGTTTGCACAAACGGTTGTGGCGGAATATTTTTTGATAACAGAGAATTTAAGAAATTTGATGAAGACCATGAATCAATAGACGAGATAAAAAAAGCACTTGAAGGTAAAACCTTTAAGACTGTCGATGCTTCATACAAAAGAGTTTGCCCTGCTTGTGGAATGAAAATGATGAAAAATTCTACAAGTATAAAAGGTGAAATCATTGTTGATGATTGTTATGGTTGCGGCGGTAAATTCCTTGATTACGGCGAATTAGATAAAATCAGAGCAGAATATAAAACAGAAGCAGAACGCTCTCAGGATGTCATAAATTACCTAAAAGCTAACATGGGCTCTGAATTTGACGAAATGCATGCTCATAAACTTGTAAATGAACAAAATATGAAGCAAAAAAAATCAGGTAATGTCATTAAGGATATAATCAGTAAGTTTTTCTAAGCCTGATTGTAAAAGAGTTTGCTCCATTCCTAAACCTATTCTGAAAAAATGTTCTTTTTCACAATCAAAAGCTGATGCCGGTACAAGCAAGATACCTGTATCTTTTACAACTTTCTCACAAAATTCTGACGAATTAAGTTTTGAATTATAATTTATACAGCAAATAGTACCTGAATTAGGTTCTATCCAAGTGTAGTTAGTCTTGTTTAAAAAATCTTTTATTATTTTCTTGTTTTCATTTAAAATTTTAATGTTTCTTTCTACTATTTTTTCGTGATTGTTCAACGCTAAAGTTGCAACGGCATCATCAAGAGCGCTTATGCTCAACGTATTGTAATCTCTGTTTGAATTGACTTTATTAATAAATTCCTTATCAGAAACAATCCAGCCAAGTCTTAATCCAGCAAGAGAATATGTTTTTGACATACTTCCAGTAACAATAGTCTTTTCATATAAGTCAAAGAATGATTTTGAATAAGGATTACCTTGGTGATTTAAACCTCTGTATGCCTCATCTGCAAATATATATGCATTATTTTTTCGTGCAATTTCTATTATATGATTAACTTCACTTTCACCTAAATTTATACCTGTTGGGTTATTCGGATTTACCAAACAAATTATTTTAGCATTTACAGAATTTTCTTCCAAATGCTCAATATCGGTCATTATAACAAGTGCATCATATATTTTTGGTAAAGTATAAACTTGCTGATAACAAGGAACAACGCAAACAACCTTATCGCCTTTATTTACAAAAGTTCTCAATGCCAGTTGATTTGCACCTATTCCACCCAAAGCAACCGTTACATTTTCTGATTTAGCATTTTTATATAAATTACAAATAGCATTTTTTAAATTTTCTGTACCATAGACAGAACCATAACCTAATTTTATATTTTTAAAATCTACTTCTTCATCGCAAAACTCCTCAAGTTCTTTTAAAGAAAACACTTGAACACAAGTTTGTGAAATATCGTATTTTGTAATACTTTCGTATTTCTTAATCCATTTTTCAAGTTTAAAATCTTCAATTAACATTATTTTTTACCTGATGTTGCGAATTTGTTATAAAGTAAATCACGTCTTTTTTGAATATCAGGGCTGTTTAGGTAATCCTCATACTTCATTTGGAAATTAATATAACCGTATGGTGAAATTTCAACAATTCTGTCTGCAACAGTCTGAATAAACTGGTAATCCTGAGATGTAAACAAAACTGTTCCCGTATAGTCAATTAAAGCATTGTTTAATGACGTAATAGCCTCTAAATCCAAGTGGTTTGTAGGTTCATCAAAAATAAGCACGTTACTTTCAGCTATCATCATTTTAGCAAGCATACAGCGAACTTTTTCACCACCGGAAAGCACCTTAACCTGTTTTTCAGCATCCTCACCCGAAAATAACATTCTGCCAAGATACCCTCTTAAATAGCTTATATGTTGTTCTTGAGAATATTGACCAAGCCATTTAATTAAATCCATATTCGAATCAAATAAATGTCCGTTTTCTTTTGGATAATATGAACGAGTTGCTGTTACACCCCAGTTAATTTCGCCGCTGTCAGGTTCTAATTCACCTGCAAGCATTTTGAATAATGTTGTTATTATAATTGGGTTTTTAGCGATAAAGGCTATTTTTTCTCCCTGAATAACATCAAGCGATAAGTTTTTAATCAACAATTCGTCATTAAGTGATTTATTTAAACCCTGAATGTGCAAAACATCTTTACCAGGTACTTTTGAATATTTAAAATTAATACTCGGATATTTTCTTGTAGAGGGTTTAATGTCTTCGAGCGTAAGCTTTTCTAACATATTTTTACGTGAAGTTGCCTGTTTTGCTTTTGAAGCGTTTGCGCTAAACCTTGCAATAAATTTTCTAAATTCTTCTGCTTTTTCTTCAATTTTCTTGTTACGTTCTTCTTTTTGTTTCAAAATCAAAGCACTTGCCTGTGTCCAGAAAGCGTAGTTACCTGTGTATAAAGTTATATTTCTGAAATCAATATCTGCGATATGTGTACAAACCCTGTCTAAAAATTTTCTGTCGTGCGATACAACGATTACAAGGTTCGGAAAATCAATTAAAAAATCTTCTAACCAGGTGATAGTTTTCAAATCCAAGTGGTTTGTAGGTTCGTCCATTAACAAAATATCCGGAGTGCCAAAAAGTGCCTGTGCAAGTAAAACACGAACTTTTTCACTACCTGATAAATCTTTCATTAAACTGTAATGCAATTCATCAGGAATACCTAAATCTGATAATAAAGATGAAGCATTTGCCTCTGCCTGCCAGCCGTCAAGTTCTGCAAATTCAGTTTCTAAATCTGCAACTCTAAGCCCATCTTCGTCATTAAAATCTTCTTTTGCATACAAGGCTTCACGCTCTTTCATTACGTCATAAAGATGTTTATGACCCATAATTACGGTATCAAGAACTGTGTATTCATCAAATTCAAAGTGGTTTTGCTTTAAAACTGCAATACGCTGACCTTTTTTAATATGAACTTCGCCTGATGTAGGTTCTAATTCACCTGACAAAACCTTTAAAAAGGTAGATTTACCCGCACCGTTTGCACCAATTAGTCCGTAGCAGTTGCCTGATGAAAATTTTATATTAACGTTTTCAAAAAGGGGCTCTGAGCCAAATTTTACAGTAACATTTTCAGTTGTAATCATTTTGTGTACCTTTTTAATGTGCTAAAAATCTAAAATAAATATATATTGTTGATGCTACAAGTGAAATAAATACGGTTATTGAGCCATAGAACAAGAATTGCATAAATGTAATCTTATGGTTTTTAGCAGCCGCATTTTCAGAAACAATAACGTTCGCAGCAGCACCGATAATTGTTAAGTTTCCGCCTAAGCAAGCACCTAATGATAAACACCACCAAAGCGGATGAGCATATTCCGCACCCATTACAGACTGAATATTTGCAATCATAGGAGCCATTGTAACTGTATATGGAATATTATCAATAATACCGGATAAAATACCTGAACCCCATAAAATTACCATAGCTGTAGCCGTTTCAGAACCGTTTGTAACATCAAGTAACCATTTTGCCATTAAAGCAATACCACCTGATGCCTCTAAACCGCCAATAATTACAAATAAACCGATAAAGAAAAATATTGTATTCCATTCCACATCTTTTATAATATTTGTAGGTTTTTCAAACAATAGCAAGAAACTTGCACCTGCCATAGCAGATAGACTTGCAGGAATATGTGTCATATCGTGAGTTACAAATCCTAAAATTACAAGCCCCAAAACAATTATACTTCTAATCATTCCGGCTTTATCTTTAATCGTATGACTATTATCTAAATTCGCAATTTCAGCCATTTTCTCAGGCTCTGCTTTAAGTTGTTTTCTGAAAAATAAAATCATTACACCGATAACAAGTGCCAAAATTAAACATACAATATCGGTTAATTCAAGAATAAAATCCATAAATGATAAGCCAGCAGCACTACCGATAATGATATTTGGAGGGTCGCCGATTAAAGTTGCCGTACCACCGATATTTGAAGATAAAATTTCGGTTATCAAATATGGTGCGGGATTAATTTCTAACTTGTCAGCAATATAGAAAGTTATAGGCATAATCAGAATTACAGTAGTAACATTATCCAAAAATGCTGATGCAACAGCTGTAAATAATGCCAAAACAATTAAAACCCAAACAGGATGACCTTTTGTGAATTTCAGCAATTCATTTGCTATCCAGTTGAAAACACCTGTTTCTGTTGAAATATTAACAATAATCATCATTGAAACAAGTAAAAAAATTACGTTAAAATCTACAAAATTAATAAAATAATGAGGGTCTAAAGAACCGTCAGGCATTGTTTTGTTTACGCTTACAAGTCCCAAAAACATTGTGCAGGCCGCACCGATTAATGCTATCGTAACTTTTGGTATTTTTTCTGTTGCAATAAAAATATATGCAAGAATTAAAATAACGGCAGATACAATAACTGCATTATTTCCTACTAATCCGCTTAAAAATTCCATATTTATTTCCTTTTCTATTTATATTTCTAACATCAATAAAGATTATAACACAAACATAGTTGAATTGTTGAATGGTTAAAACCTCTCTTTACATGCCTGTATATTTTTTGTACGATTAAGAAAAAGAGGAAGATATGGCTGATAAAAACGACAAAGTTATAGATTTGTTTTCTAAGGTAAACAAAAATTTTACTCACGAAGAATTAGAACAGATAAAATTTTTTGAGGGTTTTCATTATGTAAAAATCAACAAAGATAAAAATAATAAAAAATTTAACGCCGAACATTTAAAAAAATATGCCGAAGGATGCCATTACATTGTTCGCGTAATGAGAGAAGTTGATGGCGAAATTTGGATGTATAATTATGACGTTAGAAATGACGAATTATTCAAGTTTATGGAAAAATTTAACGAAAACAAACTTAACGGTACAATTATAGAAATTGATAAATATTTTCCTGAAGGATTGGCTTAGAATTGGATTTTTTTGAACAATACCACGAAAGTTTACACAAATGTTCAAAACCTTATCAATATGTTGGCGGAGAAATATTTTCGGCTAACAAAGATTTTGACAAGGCTTCTGTTCGCTTTGCTATATGCTTTCCTGACAAATACGAAATAGGTATAAGCAATTTAGGAGCAAAAATTTTATATAACCAAATAAACAAACAGGAACATTTTATGGCAGACCGTGCTTATGCTCCGGAACCTGATTTTAAGCCTGACGTTCTGTACGGAGTTGAATCAAAAAGACCGTTAAACGAATTTGATGTTGTAGGTTTTTCTATTCAATACGAATTATCATATCCGACAATTTTAAAAATGCTTGAAATGTCTAAAATCTCTATCAGAAACAAAGATAGAAAAGAAAACGAGCCAATCATAATTGCAGGAGGACCTTGTTGTTTTAATCCATTACCGATGTCTGAATTTATAGACGTATTTGTAGTTGGAGACGGAGAACAAGCAGTAATTGAATTGTGCGAAGTTATTGAAAAAACAAAAGACTTGCCAAGACAAGAAAGAATTAAAAAATTATGCGAACTAAAAGGTTTTTGGTCAGCAAGTGTTGGCGGAGAAGTTGAAAAAAGAGTTGAGCCACTAACATACGAAACAGCTCTAACAAAGCATCCCATTGCATTTTCATCATCCATTCACGACAGAGCCATAGTTGAGATACGCAGAGGCTGTGGCAGAATGTGTCGTTTTTGTCAGCCAGGACACGTAACATTACCAATTAGAGAGAGAAATGCAGAGGACATTATAAAAATCACAAAAGAACTCGTAAATAACACAGGTTATGACGAATATTCACTATTATCACTGTCTTCAAACGATTATTCCAATATTAAAGAAGTTATTAAAGAGTTATGTTGTGATTTTGACACGAAAAAAGTAGGCGTATCACTTCCAAGCCAGCGTATTGACGGATTTAATCTTGAACTTGCTGAACTTACGCAATCTGTCAGAAAATCAACAATGACACTTGCACCGGAAGCAGGAAGTCAAAGGCTCAGAAACGTTATAAAGAAAAACATTTCTGAAGAACAGATTTTAAGTGCAGTTTTGCAACTTTACGAAA
>Ga0256405_10009222_pt1 | contig 13611 bp, 8 predicted proteins | sample RumenRJG_02DNA_FD_189096 | JGI IMG/M metagenome (GOLD analysis project Ga0256405, IMG submission 189096) | Bovine rumen microbial communities from Lethbridge, Alberta, Canada - RJG_02 | ecosystem: Host-associated > Mammals > Digestive system > Stomach > Rumen | place: Canada: Alberta | collected...
GCGTTCAACGGCATCTCTATTTTCTCATTTACCCATTTACCATTTTCCCATTTTTTCTGTTCGAGAAGTTTGAAGTCTTTGATCTTAACCACTTTCTCGCCGGCAATCTCCTGCGGCGGGTTCTCGCGGTAGTTCTTCATCATCTGCTGGATCTCCTCGGCACCTGTCTTACCCGGGCGAACGACGTTGATAGTCGTCTCGCGCTGGAAGCCGTAGTCGGCGTAGATCTTGAGGAGGTAGTCGTACAGCGTCATGCCGTTGTCCTTGGCGTACGCGGCGATCTCGCAGATGAGGCAGATAGCGGACGGCGAACATTTGTCGCGGACAGCGTCGTACGGCAGGAAGCCGAAGGACTCCTCACCGCCACCGATATATTTGCGTTTGCCCTCCCACATACGGATGCGGTTGGCGATCCACTTGAAGCCGGTGTACTCGTCGGTGAGGGTGACACCCTGCGCGTCCGCAATCTTACGGATGAGTTCGGAGGTGACGATGGTCTTGACGATATACATGTCGGGACGGAGTTTGCCCAGACGCTTCATGTTGTTGATGATGTAGTAGTGGAACATGATGTTGGTCTGGTTACCGTTGATGATGACCCACTCGCCCTTGTCGTTACGGCAGACGATAGCTATACGGTCTGCGTCGGGGTCGGAAGCGATGACGAGGTCAGCGCCCAGCTTGGTACCGAGTTTCATACCAAGGGTCATTGCTTCAGCGTTCTCGGGGTTCGGGGAAACAACGGTCGGGAAATTACCGTCGATGACCATCTGCTCGGGCACCACGTGGATGTTCTGGAATCCCCAGGAGCGGAGACACATCGGCACTATCTGACGTCCGGCGCCGTGCATCGGGGTATAAACGATGTTGAGGTCTTTCTGGCGGAGAATCGAATCCTGGTCAATCATGACGGACTTGACAGCCATCATGTAGTCGTAGTCCATCTCGCCGCCGATGATCTCGATGAGGTCTTTGTCCGCCTCCCATTTGACATCCGCGAGGGTCACTTTGTTGACCTCGTCGATGATACCCTGGTCATGCGGCTGGAGCACCTGCGAGCCGTCCTCCCAGTAAGCCTTGTAGCCGTTGTACTCCTTGGGGTTGTGGGACGCGGTGACGTTCACACCGCCCTGGCACTTGAGATGACGGATAGCGAAGGACACCTCCGGCGTCGGGCGCAGGGACTCGAACAGATAGACCTTGATGCCGTTGGCGGAGAAGATATTGGCCACCGTCTCGGCGAACATACGTCCGTTATTGCGGCAGTCGTGACCAACGACAACAGCCACGCGGCCGTTCTGTACGTGCTCGAAACCGCCCTCTTTCTGTACTTTCAGCAGGTAGTTGGCGTAGCCCTGGGTAGCCATGGCTACGATGTATTTGTTCATACGGTTGGTGCCGGGGCCCATGATACCGCGCAGACCGCCGGTACCGAACTCCAGGGTACGATAGAAAGCATCGATGAGCTCGGTCTTGTCCTCCGCCTCCATCATGGCTTTCACTTGTGCGCGGGTCTCCGCGTCAAACGGTTCCTTGGTCCACACCTCGGCAACCTCCATTACTTTTTTCAGTTCCTCGTTCATGGCAAATTAATGATTAATGAATAATGAATATTTATTTCTTTATTTTTTCACTTTGTAGATGGCATCGAGATTCCGTACAAACCCGTCGAAGTCGAGTCCGTAGCCGATGACGAACTCATCGGTCAGTTCGTGTCCCACGTAATCGGGTTTGGCGTCGTCGTACTCCAGTTTGTTGGGTTTGTAGAGCATGGTAGCCACCTTGACGGATGAGGCGCCTTGTGCACGCATGTGCGCTTTGAGCTGGTGGATAGTGAGACCGGAGTCCACGATGTCCTCCACGATAATCACGTCCCGGTTGTCCACCACCTGCTGCAAGGGCACGATGAACTCCAGTTTGCCGGTAGTAGCCATGCCGTAGTAGGAGCTGACGCGGATAAACGTCACCTCGCACCGCACATCGCTGAGAGCGCGGAGCAGGTCGGCAGCGAAGACAAACGCGCCGTTGAGCACCACTACGAAAAGCGGTTCCTTGTCGCGGTAGTCGGCGTTGATACGGGCTGCCACTTGCTGCACATCCTTCGCTATTTCCGACGGAGTGAGCCATTCTTCGAAATGATAACCTTGTTCGTTAATGCTGCGCATTATATTAAAAATTAAAAATTACGAATTACGAATTACGAATTAAAAATTAATCCTCGTAGTTCTGGAAGAGGAAGTCGTTATAGGGATAACGCTTGATATGAATCGCCTTGATGCGGTCGTACATGAGCGCACGGAGGGCGTCTATATTCTCTTTGTTCTTCGCGGAGATGAAGATGCAGTCCTCTCCCAGACGCGCCATCCAAGTCTTTTGCAGGTCCTCCAGCGAGTAGTTCTCGCGGGTCATGGGCGTCAAATCGTCCTCCTCTTTCGGGGTATAGGTGAAATGGTCGATTTTGTTGAAGACGACTATCTCCGGGATGGAAACCCCTCCCTGGGGAGAGGTTATTTCGTTTATCGTCTGCTCGACCACCTCGTACTGCTCCTCGAAGTTCGGATGGCTGATGTCCACCACGTGGATGAGCAGGTCCGCCTCGCGCACCTCGTCCAGCGTGGATTTGAAGGACTCTATCAGGTGGTGCGGCAGCTTGCGGATGAAGCCAACCGTGTCGGAGAGGAGGAAAGGCAGGTTGTCTATCGTCACTTTCCGGACGGTGGTGTCGAGAGTGGCAAAGAGCTTGTTCTCCGCAAAGACCTCGGATTTGGAGAGCAGGTTCATGAGGGTCGATTTGCCTACGTTAGTGTATCCCACGAGTGCTACGCGCACCATCTTCCCGCGGTGCTGCCGCTGGGTAGCCATCTGTTTGTCAATCGTCTTGAGCTGCTCGCGGAGGAGGGCTATACGCTGCCCGATGACGCGTTTGTCCGCTTCTATCTGGGTCTCACCCATTCCGCGGTTGGTGCCTCCGCCGCCTCGCTGGCGGTCCAAGTGGCTCCACATACGTGTCAGACGCGGCAGCATATATTGCAGGTGCGCCATCTCCACCTGGGTCTTGGCGTAAGATGTCTGCGCACGCTGGAGGAAGATCTCCAGAATAAGTATCGTACGGTCTATCACGCGGACACCCCCCGACCTGACACCCCCCGACCCCCTCTCAGAGGGGGAGAGTTTTTTGTTCAGCTCTTTCTCGATATTTCGTATCTGCCGCGGAGATAACTCGTCATCAAAAATAACGACATCAATGACTGTCTCCCTCCCTTGAGGGGAGGGTTGGGGAGGGGTTACTATATACTGCCTGATCTCCTCCAGTTTGCCTTCGCCTACGTAGGTGGAGGTGTTGGGTTGGTCGAGACGCTGGGTAAAACGCTTGACGGGCACGATACCATGGGTATCCGCCAGAAAGGCCAGCTCGTCCAGATACTCGCGCGTCTTCTCCTCCGGCTGGGAGGGCGTAATCAGACCTACCAGCACGGCATGTTCTATGTATGGCTTTATCTCTATCATTTACTTGTCGAGACACTCGGTACTGTCGGTAGGCTCTACCCATGCCGGCTCGTCCTCCTCGGCATTATAAACCACGGTGTCGTATATATTGGCGGCTATGACAGCCACGACAGCCAGGAGGCCGAACCCTACCAACCACGGTAATAATCGTTTCATTTTTTTTGTGAGTATATTGGTTTGCGCTACAAAGGTACTGCTTTTTTTTGATATATGCAAAAAAAAACGCCCGAGGGGACGTTTTTTTCGTAATTTTCGTAATTTTCGCAGATTACGTAAGATACGCAAAATACGTAAAATACGTAAGCTACGTAAGATACGTAAGATACGTGCAACTTACTTACGAATACCGAGTTCTTTGATGAGTGCACGGTAGCGCTCGATGTCTTTCGTCTTCAGGTAATCCAGCATACGACGGCGTTTACCAACCAGAGCGGTCAGGGCGCGCTCGGTACCGAAGTCCTTGCGGTTGTTCTTCAAGTGCTCGGTGAGGTGGTTGATACGGAAGGTGAAGAGTGCAATCTGGCTCTCAGCCGAACCGGTGTTCTTTGCGTCGTTGCCGTACTTGGCGAACAACTCGGCTTTCTTCTCAGAAGTTAAATACATAACATTTTTTCATTTGGTCATTTACCATTTGGTCATTTATTGAGCCATTTTGGCAAATGCGGGTTAAACAATGGTGGCAAAAGCACAATACATGTATTAGGACTTCGCCACATTTACGCCTTTTCGCAGAAAAAGCGTGCAAAATTACAACAAATTTTTGAATTGACCAAATAATCCGTCATTTTTTTTTATTTTTTCGTCCAAACGGCCTTTTTGCGCCTGTTCCAGGGCATATGCAGCGGTCAAGAGCAGCATGAACAGCCACGGCGTCTCTCCTACGGGAGACTGCCAGACAATCTGTCCGGTACCGTATTCGTTCTCCATGTCGTCCCGGCTGATACGTCTGGGTCCGGCCGCGGGCGCGTGGTAGCAGGCGCCTCCTTCGCTGTTGAGGGAGTGGTAGTTAGCCGCCGAGATAGCCCGTGCCGAATGGCTGTAAGCCGGGGCGGAGGCAGAGGCGTCGGTGTTATAGACCGAGGTGGAGCGGAAGTTATACCCCGCCGGCTGAACGGCTCCGAATCCGGCGAGACACGTCCGGGGGAGGAACTGGAGCAGAAACAACACGATCACAATCTTTTTCATCTTATCACCATCCTTTCTGTTTTATCGCCGCGCACGATGATATATACGCCCGCGGGCAGTGCGGTATTGGAGATAAGGTTATCGGCAGGGCAGGTAGTAACGACGCGTCCCAGGAGATCAAAGACTTGCGTCATTTGACATTGGACATTGGACCTTTGAGATGGATCATTGATCTGCTCCAGGCCGGTAGCGACACCCGGTTGTTCCGGTTCGGGCGTCAGGGTACGGCTGCCGTTGATATAATAGCGGAGCTGGTCGGAGAGGGGTGTCTCGACAGTCAGTTGCAGTCCGTTGACGATGAGCACGGAGTCATTGGTGAGCGCGTCGTAGAGGTAGAGGGGTCTGTCCCATTCGCCGTCAGTGGCGAAAGAGAGGGTGGTAGTAGCGCTATAAGTATAGCGGTTCTCTACGTTCTCGAGGGTACCGAGGAAGAGCGGCACGAGGCCTATCGTATCGCGCATGTCGAGCATCAGCGCCCTGTTGTCCGCTACGGTATAGAGTGAGAGCGGCGTAGCGAGGGAGTTGCGGTTATAAGCGGTGTTTCCCGAGGAGAGGGACAGTGCGTCTTCTCCGGCGGTGAAGCCGCGGTTGGCACCTTCCGCCTCACCGAGGGTGAGGTAGGCGCTGTAGGTGTCGTCGGAGCGGTCGTTAGTGGCGGCTATATAGAGCCTCCGGACGGGGGAACCGGCAGCCTGAGCGGCTCGCCGCGGCGCAGAGAAGGGATGGTGCACATCCGTTCCCTCGCCCGTCATCGCCACCATCGCATCGGGGGTGAGCCGGACGGAGAGCGTCGTGGTTTCGCTCGCCGCAATGAGTCCCACCGCCTGCTGCGGGGCAATGAAGAACTGGCCGGGACCGGTGATGGTCCGCGTGGCATAAGACGAACCCGACAGCATATGATAAGCGGTGAAACTATAAGTAGCCGGACTGCCGCTGTGCTCCAAAGACTCTCTGTTCTGCTCGCAGAGCTTATAGACGTCGATGAGCGCCAGCGTCGGGTTGCCGAAGAAGAATACTTTCGACGGATAGACGTTGGTCAGCGTATAGGTGATACCACCGCTGTACGCCGTTGCGCTTCCGTATGCCGTAGCGTCCTTGTGGTAGGCCAGGTTGCCGGTGATGTCTTCGAAAGGCGTGCGGGTGATAGACGCCAAGCTGCCCTCTCTGTAACCGTCCCGCGCGGTGCCGATATAATGGTAGTTGCTCTCCTGTTTGGGGAGCCGCACGATGAGCGCGGAGTCCTGTACGTCGGTCGGCCCGAAGCCGAGGATGATGGACGCGCTGCCGGGAACGAGGGGCTGGTCAAGGGCATTGGTCCGCACCCACTCCGCCGAGTTGGCGGAGGTGCGGGTGTGCGTGGCGAGCGGCGCACCGTCGACGTCGGTGTTCTGGAAGACATAATTGACCGAGGTGTTGTAAAAGCCCTGGTAGAAGAGGTACGGCCAGCCGCGGTTATGATCCGCATTGTAGGGGGTACCGTCCTCGAACTTAGCCGGCGCAAAATCCGGGTCGTCGGTCGCTGCGTGCTGCGGCAAGTATATATCACCGGTGTAGATATCCTTCAAGGCAGGGCTGAAGGTCTGCCAGGAGCCGGTCTTGACCGTCACGTCCACAAAGGCGCGGGTGTAGGAGAGGTTCTCCTGTCCTAACATTCTGGCGTTCGGCTTGAAGAGAATATCGCGGCAGGTGTTGGTCACAAAACCGTAGTCCATCGTGTCCACACGGCGGGCGATGTTATTGAGGTCGGTGTTGACGATAGGCAGCAGGTTCTCCTCCGCGAAAGCGGGAATGATGACGCGTGTGTCGCCCATAGGGACGGTCGCTATACAGTCGTGTATGGTGTCATTGTCACCGGTAAGGGCGAGCCAGTTGTCGTCGTCGTTCCAGAAGTTGGCGGAAGCCGGGTGCGAAGGGTTCCAGACAGCCGTGTCGGGTGCGACGGCAAGAATGAACTCCGCGTGACCGACACAGGCACCGTCGCCGCCGTCGGAGGCTTTGATCTTGCTTTCTACCGCTACCTCAAAGAACGCGGTCTTGAACTTATACCAATAGCCGGCTTGGAGGGTATAGTTGTTCGGTTCATGCGAACCCGATTTAGCAGCCACTACGTGCCATTGGTTACAGCCGGTGGGAGAATCCCACGGGTCTTTCAGCCGCTCGCTGAACTCTGTGGCGGCGGGGATATAATCCTTGCAGTCACATTCGCTGCAGGAGGTTTCCGTCAGCTGCGCAATATAAGCGGCGTTCACCGGGGTAAAATGCACATAGCGGTGCGGGTCGTTCTCGATGGCTTCATCCGTGCCGGTTGTCGGTATATGGTAGTAGCCGGCGAAGGTGGTATCCTGCACTATGCGGTCCTGGTGGTAGCGGAAATGCTTGTCGCTGCTCCAGCCGGGGTCGTTGGTCTCCACGACGTAGGTGGAGTCCCAGCCGATGACGACACCGGTGTGTTTCTCGTCATCATGGGTGATCGCGGCGATACGCACCTTGAGGTCCTTTTCGTTCAGACCGTTCGCCTCGCTGTGTGTGGCGCGGATGACCGGCACCTCGTACCCGCCGGCTACGGGGCTGTCATAGCCGAAACGCAAGGCATAGGCCGCGGTCTTGGCGTGTATCTCGAACCACTGCGGCGTGTTGCAGGCGGCGATAGGAAGGGTCTCTCCGCCTTTCTCGTACCTACCCGAAGCCGGCAGCGGCTGGATATACGCATAACCCGACTGGTTGGAACCCAGGTAGAACTCATAACTGTCCAGTCCGATGAATAGTTTCCGTTCCTTGACAATAAGCCGGTTGAGGATCGCGTAGATGGAGTCGGCCTGCTGTGCCGTACGGCCGGACCATGTGAAACTCTCCGGACGCACGTCGTTCCAGTTCGTCACCAGACGGTTGGGGTTCGCCTCATTGTCCGCGCGGAAGGTCTCCAGCACCTCCATCAGCATGGCGCGGGAGATGCCGTAGGTTGTCTTGAAGGTCGCATCCGCCGCAGCACGTTCGGACGCATCTTTGCCGATATAGTTCCGGTCCCAGGCATCGGAAAGCAACAGGTCGAATTTCGCCTTGCCGGAGTTGGCCGTTGCGCCGGACGGCAGGCTCTGCAGGCCTACTGTCACGCGGTAGGTCTCATTGGCGGATACCTTGTCTTTCTCTTCGGTGCTGTTCGCCCAGGCAGCCGTCGCTCCGTTCACATGGAGCGAGACGGGGTTCTTGATAGTCACGATACGTTCGGTGGCACAACCGGAGGTGGAGAAGTTCGGCACGTCCCCCAGACTGCTCATCGCGGTCATCGCTACGCGGAAAGTATCGTTCACCGCCGCTTTGACACGCGCCGAAAGGAACATCACATGGTAGGGGTCTTCCGTAGTACCTTCGTTCACGTACGATTTCATGTTTCCCACCACCGCGTCTATGCCGCGTATCTGGCTGCTCTCGTCCAGGTAGGCGGTATTACGCGCTGTGCGCGCAGTCGATTCTTCTCCTATCCGCGTACTAATGCCGTTGATGAGTTCACCGCGTTTGGCGTCGCTTACGTCCGTAGCCGGGTTGTACGAGGCGTCCGGAATCATAATCATTCCGCAGGGTTGCTTGTTGACATCCTTCAGCCAGCAGGCCGCATTATTGATCTCCGCTTTCGACATCGCCTCAATGAAATAGTTGTTAACCTCGGCGGTCGTCAGCGGCGTATAGCTGTCGCCTGTTTTCTTCTGGTACTGGAAAGCAATCAGCGTACCTCCGGCATACGAGGCGTGTTTATAGTCAATACGTGCCACCACATCGACCGAGTCGCCCTCCAGACAAGTGGTCCTGTTCTGGAAGACCCGCACCGGCCGCGCCTTGGCAATGAACCGCGCATGGTCCATCAGCACGAACGCCTCGCTCTCGGTGGAGCCGGACAGGTATCCCACAAAACGGAATTTCTCATACCCGGCAATCGTCCGGCGGTCAATAGGCATCACTACCTGGTACCACGGGTGGGCTTCGTTATAGGGTATCTCGCCCGTCTTGAAGCGGTAGAGCGGAGTCCAGGTGCCGCCGCTATAACCCTCCATGTCCACCGTTATCTGCGGATTATAGGCGTTCTTAACCGGGTTGCACAGCTCGGCGACAAAGAACAGTTCCTGGTCGGAGCAGGGCAACTGCGGATATTCAAAATTCATGAACATAACCGACTTTTCGGCGGCGTTCATACACAGCAGGTAGTCGTCCTTCACCCCGCCGATAGCTCCTATGCCGCGGAAAGCAGGCAGGAAAGCGTACTCGCCTTTAACCGGTTCGTCGGTCGTGAAGATGCGTTGTTTTTCGCCAATCGTAGCGGTCGGGTAATGATAACTCATCTCGGACTCCGCCCAGGGCAGGTGTCCGTTCTCGGCGGTCATGGAGAAGAGGATGTCGTACTCGTTATCCATGGTCTCCTCCGGGATAATCGGCATCGCGGACGGTCCTTCCTGCGCAGCATCGCGCGTCATGAGGGTGAAATGCGCCAACTGGAAATGCTCGGTGCAGAGGCGGTAGTAAACCGTCTCGTTGGGGTTGGTATGGGTGTTCTCGCTGATGGACAGATAGCCGTTGCCCAGCATCGTGTAGCCGGAGGTGTTGCGCCCCTCGCGCGCCACTTCCGTCCATTCGGAGTTATCGATGCTCTTTTCCCAACGCGGCGTCTCCTTGTGCTCCGAGCCGCCGGACACAATGCGATAGAACACCCAGGAACGGTTGATAACTTCGCCCTCGGAACCGTTCCTGTCCACTATATGAAAAGCATTGCTTGTTTCTGCAGCGTTCTTGGCATGCAGATAACCGGATACACTCAGCGAACTGATACCCAGGATAGAAGTATATTCCATGTGCAGCTTTACCGCCTTGGACAGGTCGGACGGAGCACCGGAGAGGGTGCCGGCGGTTTTGTAAGTGATTACATGGTCATTCGCCCACCAGTGGCCGGACGTCCATTGCATCGCCCAATTATCCGAGAAAGCACCACTGCGGGTCACCGTGATATAATAATAACCATTGTATGCTACCACCATCTCTGTCCCTTTTTTGGTGAGGGTAAGGCGGTAGGCGTTTTGTTTCATGACGTGTTCCTCCAGCCATGTTTTCAGTTTATCGGCCGTACTGACACTGCTCCAGCCGTTGTAGTTAAACGTCGTGGATCCCCTGTATCCCAATGCGTAACCGCCCGTCTCACGCGGGTTCACCATGAGCACGGTGTACGTGCCGTCCGCCAGAGTGCTGAAATCAATCAGCTCCAGGTGCTCGTTTCCCTCCGTGCGGCTGCGTCCTATACGGGCGTACGTAGCTGCCTCGTCATAACCGGAGCCGGGGTAGATACCGGTATTGTCGTTTGTGGCGTTGTAGTAATAGATATATTGCAGGTGGTCCTCCACGTCGTTGGTGTTCTTGTCGCTCACGGGGTACTGCTGCTGCAGTGTGATGGCCCTGCCCGCCGGTGCTATTACGGTGTGTTTTTCCATCCACTCTTCTGCTCCGGTGCGGCAGTCTGCCATCTTGTCTGCCTGCTCTTTCGCCGGACGGATGTCAAAAATCTGACGGTAAGACAGCGTCGGTTCGGTCAATGCCGTCAGAGACACACCGACCTTGCCTGTGGTATCGATATCCGTATAGGCGCTTACCTCACAGGCTACCTTGCCTGTCTTGCTATCGGACTCAGGATAGGCGATGGAGGGGACGGGCGTCTGTTTGCCTATTGTAAAATGGTTGTCAATAGCCATGTCCCACCGTCCGTGGGAGGTGTTGTCGGTAGTGGGGTTGATGGGCATGAAACTATTCAGGTTGGCGTCCTCCAGATGGTTCGTCGGCTCGGCTTTCCATGCCCAAGTGCCGCCATAGAGCAAATCCCGGTCTTTGTTTGCCCCGTCGTATTGGAACCAGCGGTAATAGCCCCATAGGTCATAATGCACCGGCAGTTGCAGCTCCTCGCCCGGGATAGCATAATAGGTGTATGTCTTCTCGTGTACGTCCTGCAGCCCGTCTCCGTCGTCATCGCCTTTGTGGCTGAAGACATAGATTTCCGCATTACCATCCGCCTTACCTTTCTGCGTAATCCACAGCGAGCGGGTGGCGGTTGCCTCGTCCCCTGTCGCCGAGGAGTGGACGTAATGATAGCTGTACCGTATCTGCGCCACGCGGTTTGCCTCAGAGGTGTTCTCCGTGGCGGTAGCGGTAATGACATTCCCTGATTTGGTGGCGGTCAACCATGCCTTCCCGTCTGCAAAAGCCTTTCCGTCGGCGTCCAGGACCTCGATGGTCAAGTTGGTCCCGTCAACGGTCAGGTCATCCTCCTCCAAGATCATCGTTTCGGCAACAGCGCCGCCGGCAAACAGGATACGGTTGCCGGAGGTGTAGTGCGCAGCAATCGTGAAGGTCATAGAGCCCGCTTCTTTGGGCAACACACCGTCGTTCGGACTGGAGGCCAGGTTCAGCGTGGTGAAGGGCTGCTCGTGGAAGACCTGGCGAACAAACAGCGCCGAGTCGGTGTACTCCTCGCCCTCGCAGCGGAAATGGATACGCAGGTAATCCATATGGTCCACGTAATAACCTGCCTCAGGATCGCCGCCGGTGCCCTTTCCTACAAAGCGTGTCTCCTCCCGGTCGAACGGAGCGGAACCGATAGCGTACAGCGTGTCGTGCTAAAGACCGTCATCGCCGCGCGTAAAACCTTTGTTGCGCACATGCAGCAGCGTACTGTCGCGCCATGCGCCTACAATCACACTCGACTCATTTACATGGTCGTAGGTGTTGTAATATGGCATCCTCGAGTTGCCGTCGTAGGTATCCTTGTCATCGAAAGAAGCGGGTTTCTGCCCCTCTGTACGCGGGTGGGACGCCCATTCGTAGTAACCGAACAGCTTATACGGCTCTCCCACCAGCGTCTCCTGGTTGTCCACCTTCTCCGGTTCGCGGGCATAGACATCCATACGTCCCTCCCGGCTGCGGAAACGGTCCACATTCTTGAAATAAACCACCTTGGAGGTCAGCGGCAGGGCGGTGGTATCACCCGTTGTCTCCAGACCGAACACATACGTCTCCGGCGTGAACTCGAACCGCAGGTCATTACCCGTCTTCCGCTCCCACACGAGCATACGCGTGGTAGCCGCCGGACGGCCCGGCAGCGCACGGCTGAAACCGTACAAGGGGTCGTAACTCAGATAGCGATAGACCTCCACACCGGTCGCCGCAGAGTAATAATAGAGATAACCTTCGATAAACCTGCCGCTCTCAATCCGGTCTTTTTGTGCAAACCACAGGGTGGCCCGGGCCGTGTCGCGCAGCACTACCGGGCTGTACGTACCGCGGTCGGTACCCAGCGAGAGGTATTTGGCCCGGCTGCACCGCTCGGCAATCCACACGCTTTTGAGCGTACGGAGGTAGTTCTCGTCGTCCAACGTGGTTCCCGTAGGGCTGTACAAACCGCCCGCTTGCCACATAGCGGCGTAGCACGGTCCGTCGTACCAAGTTACGGTGTCTTTATCGGCCTTGGCCTGCACGGTGTCTATACCCAAGTAATAACGCTTGCCGTTATAGACGGTAGAAAAGGTGACATACGCCCCGGCCGGAACGGACACTTCGGGGTCGTCCACCAACCCCGCTCCATATACATATACGCGGGCGGGCGTTACGCATAAAAATAGGAATACGTAAAAGAAAAACAACCATTGTTTCATGGTTGATGCAGTCTTTGAATATAACATTACTGAACCTTAAATTGTCAAAATTTCACACAAAGGTACTGCTTTTTTTTGAGATGACCAAATAATCTGAACAATTTTTACGAATTATTAACAAATTATAAAATCTACTTTGCAAAGGTTCGACTTTTGGAATATTTATCAATTTTTTCTTCCGGATAGCCCCCTATCTCCCGATAATGGACCTTTATACATATAGAAGAACCGCCCCGGAGGACGGTTCTTCCTAATTTACAATGTACAATTCTTAGCCCACAAGGGGCACGATCATTTCACAATTTACAAAGGGCTTTTGGAGTTTGGTACAACATTTTAAGACCCGTACGGACCCTTCAGTTTGTACAAAACCTACCAGGACGCTTTGTTAATTGAGAATTGATAATTGAGAATTGAGAATTGCTTACCCCTGCGGGTGCTCGGCGTCGTACTCGGCGCCGCAGATCTTCCAGAGGTAGGCGCGCATGGTGCGCTTGCCGTCGGCGGCGTTCTTCTGCGCCTCGAAGGCCTCCTGGTCGGCGGTCATGTGCGCAAGGCTCGTCGCGCGGGTCTTGACCATTGCCTGTACCGCCGTGAAGCGGTTGCGGATCTCGACCTCCTTGGTGCTCAGCGCCGTGGTGCGCTTGTACGCGTCCGCAGAGCGGGTGTAGAGACGCTGGCAGCCGTCGGGGTTATTGGTAGCCGCCTGACGGTGGGTTGCGATGAGGTAGTTACCGTGGTTGTGACCGTCCACTTTCTTCGGTCGCAGGAGTGCGCCCTGGATATACTCTATACCTGCAGGGCCGATTTTTGCTTTTGCCATGTTGTTAAGGTTTTGGTTTAATGGTTGATTGAACAATAGTTTTTTTATTTAATCGAAAATGCGGCGGTTTCGGCGCTTGATGCGCCTTTACGTGACTCCGGTTCGTCTGCCCGACAAGCAAGCTTCTCGTTCAGCCGCTCCGTATCCCCGTTATGTCCGGCACTCGATAGTGCCGTCCTACCGCCATCCGAAAATGCGCTAACGCTTACAAAAATTCCAAAAATCTATTCAGCGTGTAGCATCATCATTACTATCCGCATGGTTATTTTCTTTATTTTTGTGAGGGATGAAAGCCCGTATTTTCGGATGCAGCCCATCGATGCCTATCAAGGCAATCGATTGAGGCCGAGGGCATGGAGGACGGTAAGGAAGCTTGCTTACTGACCGGCATACAGGTCCTTCGGATTGAGAGCCATC
>Ga0256405_10009223_pt1 | contig 13608 bp, 11 predicted proteins | sample RumenRJG_02DNA_FD_189096 | JGI IMG/M metagenome (GOLD analysis project Ga0256405, IMG submission 189096) | Bovine rumen microbial communities from Lethbridge, Alberta, Canada - RJG_02 | ecosystem: Host-associated > Mammals > Digestive system > Stomach > Rumen | place: Canada: Alberta...
GTCGACCGCGCACCGTGTTTCGGAAGGCTGGGTCTACGGCATGCCGGAGCTCGGGGACGATCAAAGGCGGAAGATCCGGGACGCGGCCAGGGTCGCGAACCCGGGCTGCCACGCGACGGGCTTTCTTTTCCTCGTGCGGCCGCTCATCCGGAAGGGCGCCGTTTCGAAGGACGCGGTGTTCTCGTCGTTTTCGCTGACCGGCTATTCCGGCGGCGGGAAAAAGATGATCGAAGAATACGACCGGTATCACGCGGCCGGCGCGGTGGTCGCGCCGATGCAGTACGCGCTCGGCCAGTCGCACAAGCATCTTCCCGAAATGGCGAAGTACGCTGGCCTTGATCACGAACCGCTCTTTTCGCCGGTCGTCGGGGATTTCTATAAGGGAATGGAAGTCACGGTCCAGCTTCCGGCGGACGTCCTCAACATCACCGATCCGGAGTACGGGATCGAGCTGATCAAAGAGATCTACCACAGCAGTTACGGGCGCGAGAGGCTCGTGCGCCTCGCGGACGATCCGGAGGACGGAAGGCTTTACGCGGACGACCTCGCGGATACGGACGGGATCGAGATCACGGTGTCCGGGAACGGGAAGCGGATCCTTCTCGCATCGCGGTTCGACAACCTCGGAAAAGGCGCGTGCGGCGCCGCGATCCAGAACCTGAACCTCATGCTCGGGATCGACGAATATAAGGGGCTGCGGCTCCGGGAGAAAGAAGAAACGAAGTAATCACAGAACAGCGGAAGGGGCATTCCGAATGAAACAGATGATCATAAAAGACGGCAGCATCACGACCCCGAAGGGATTCCGGGCGTCGTCCTGCTTCGCCGATATCAAAGGGACCGGCGAGCGGGAGAAGGACGACGTCGCGCTCATCGCGAGCGCGGTGCCCGGAAGCGCCGCCGCGGTCTATACGAGCAACAAAGTCAAGGCTGCGCACATCGGCGTGATGAAAGAACATCTCAAAAGCGGCAGGGCGCAGGCGGTGATCTGCAACAGCGGAAACGCCAACACCTGCAACAACAACGGAACAGAAGTGGCCGAAAAGGCCTGCGGACTCGTCGGGGCCCGGCTCGGGATCGACCCCGGGCTCGTGCTTCCCGCGTCGACCGGGATCATCGGCGTCGACCTGGACCCCGCGTGCTTTGAGAAAGCGGCGCCGGTCCTCGTGGAATGTCTGTCGGAAGACGGCGCGCACGACGCGGCGGTCGCGATCATGACGACGGACACGGTCCCCAAAGAGGCCGCGGTCGCGTTCACGGCGGGCGGAAAGCCCTGCGTGCTCGGCGCGGTCGCGAAGGGAAGCGGCATGATCCACATCAACATGGGCACGATGCTTTCGTTCATGACGACCGACTGCGCGATCAGCTCCGGCATGCTGGAGAAGGCGCTGAAAGACGAGATCAAGGATAGTTACAATCAAGTGAGCATCGACGGGGACACGTCGACGAACGACACGCTCGCGATCCTCGCGAACGGCATGGCCGGGAACGAAGAGATCGTTTCGGAAGGCGAAGACTTTGATGCGTTCTGCGCCGCGCTGCACGAGATCAGCGTGATGATGGCGAAAATGATCGCGTCCGACGGGGAGGGCGCCGGGAAACTCATCGAGAGCCACGTAACAGGCGCTCCCAGCAAGGAAACCGCGCGGATCGTATCAAGTTCCGTTATTCGGTCAGACCTCGTCAAAACGGCGATTTTCGGCTCTGACGCGAATTGGGGCAGGGTGCTTTGCGCGGTCGGCTATGCGGAGGCGGAGTTCCCGGTCGACAACGTGGACGTCGACCTCTGCTCCCGGAAAGGCGTCCTGCCGGTCTGCAGAAAGTCGAGGGGCATCGGTTTTGATGAAGACAAGGCGCTCGAAATCCTGCGGGAAGACGCGGTCACGATCGAGATCTGCCTGCACGCGGGCGGGGAAGAGGCGTACGCCTGGGGATGCGACCTCACGTACGACTATGTTAAAATAAACGGAGAATACAGAACGTAGAACGGAGGTACGTTTTGATCAAACAGGAATACATCGACAAGGCGAATGTGCTCATCGAGGCGCTGCCTTACATCCAGAGATTCAACCGGAAGATCTTCGTCGTGAAATACGGCGGGAGCGCGATGCTCGACGAAGGGCTCAAGCAGAGCGTGATCGAGGATTGCGTGCTGCTGAAGCTCGTCGGGTTCAAGCCCGTGATCGTGCACGGCGGCGGGAAGGAGATCAACCGCTGGGCGGAGCGCACGGGGATCGAGCCGGCGTTTTACGACGGGCTCAGGATCACCGACAGGGACACGCTTGAGCTCGCGGAGATGGTGCTCGGCAAAGTGAACAACGAACTCGTTTCGATGGCGGAGAAACTCGGCATCAAAGCGGTCGGGATCAGCGGGAAGGACGGGAATCTCCTGACCGTGGAAAAGAACGAGCCCGGCGGCAAAGACATCGGTTACGTCGGCAAGGTGACGGACGTCGATACGAAGATCATCACGGATCTTCTGGACGACGATTTTCTCCCGATCATCTATCCGATCGGAAAGGACAAGGACGGGCAGGGATACAACATCAACGGCGACCACGCGGCGACGGCGGTCGCGAAGGCGCTCAAAGCCAACAAACTCGCGTACCTTACCGATACGGAAGGCGTGTACGAGAACGTGAACGACAGCGAGACTTTGATCTCCGAACTGTATTACGACGAGGCGGAAAAGCTGATCGAGAACGGTTCGATCGCGGGCGGCATGGTGCCGAAGGTGAACAACGCCCTCGACGCGATCAAAGCCGGCGTGAGCCGCGTCCATATCCTGGACGGGCGCATCCCGCACTGCCTGCTGCTCGAGATCTTCACCGACAAGGGGATCGGCACCGCGCTCATGAGCGGCGGAGAGTCCCGTTACTTCAACAAGTAAAAGCAAAGTCGGTTCCGATTGCGCATAAATGACAAATCGAGAACCGTCCCTCTTACGAAAAAGCAAAGGGGAGGATGTATGCAGGGAGAGAAGATCAAGGAAAACGATAAGAAATATATTGTAAACATGTACGCGAGGTTCGATCTGGTGATCGACCACGCGAAGGGCGCGACGGCGTATGACGCGGACGGGAAGCGGTACATCGACCTGACGTCGGGGATCGGCGTGAATTCGCTCGGCTACTGCGATTCGGGATGGATCGAAGCGGTCGAGGACCAGCTGGAGAAGCTGCAGCACGCGTCGAACCTGTATTATACGAAGCCGGGCGCGGACGTCGCGCGGAAGCTCGTCGAGCGGACGGGGATGAGCAAAGTCCTGTTCGCGAACTCGGGCGCCGAGGCGAACGAAGCCGCGATCAAGCTTGTGCGGAAGTACGGGAACCTGCTCGCGCAGAAAAAACGGTCGTCGATCGTCACGCTGAACGGGTCCTTCCACGGAAGGACGCTCGCGACCATCGCCGCGACCGGGCAGGAAAAGGTGCGCCGCGGCTTTGATCCTGTGACGCCCGGGTTTTATTACTGCGCGCCGGACGACATCGACGACATGAAGCGCCAGATCATGATGCACGACCCCGTCGCCGTCATGATGGAACTGGTGCAGGGCGAGGGCGGCGTGAACGCGCTTTCCCCGGAATTCGTGAAGGAGACCTTTGCGATCTGCAAAAAACGCGGGATCGCGGTGATCGACGACGAGGTGCAGACCGGCGTCGGCAGGACGGGAACACTTTTCGCGTACGAACAGTACGGCGTGAAGCCCGACATCGTCACGTTCGCGAAAGGAATGGGCGCGGGGCTTCCGATCGGCGGCGCCATCGTGAATGAGAAATTCGCGGACGTTTTCAAGCCGGGCGACCACGGCTGCACGTTCGGGATGAACCCCGTGGCGTGCGCGGGTGCGGACTACGTGCTCCACACGATCAATTCGGATTTCCTGGAGAGCGTCAAGGGAAAAGCCGCGTACATCCGGGAACACCTGGAACAGCTGAAGGGCGTCGAAGAAACGACGGGCCTCGGGCTCATGATCGGGATCGTCCTCCGGCACATGGACGCGGGCGACGCGGTCGCAACGCTTCTGGACAACGGCGTCATGGCGCTCACGGCGAAGGACAAGGTCAGGCTGCTTCCTCCGCTCACGATCTCTTACGACGAGATCGATCGGGCGATGGAGGTTTTCGATAAAGTGCTGGGATAAGGCAGGCAGGATATGAACGGATACAAGAAAGACTACGGACTGGAAAAGAAGTTTTACGAATTCAGCGACATGCGCGAACTGATGCAGCATTCGGCCGTGAAATACGGCGACCGGATCGCGTTCATCACCAAGACGAAGCGCGCGCCGGAGCCGGAATACAAGAACACGACGTACCGCGAGATGTTCGAGGAAATGGGATGGCTCGGGACGGCGCTCGTGGAGCACGGGCTGAAGGATCAAGCGGTCGCGGTGCTCGGCGAGAACAGTTACAAATGGGTGCTCGCGGACATGGCGGTCGCCTGCGGCGTCGGCGTCGTGGTGCCGCTGGACAAAGCGCTCCAGAAGGAGGAACTTACAAGCTGCCTCGTGCGGAGCCACGCGAAGGCGGTGTTCTACGACAAGAAGCACACGGACATGATCCGGGAGATCCTGGAAGAAGGGGAGACGGAGCTTTCGTGCGCGTTCCCGATGGACGGCGCAGCGCCGGTCAAAGGCGGGCTCTCGGTCAGCATCGACGAGCTCCTCGACGAAGGAAAGGCGCTCGTGGAATCGGGCGACAAAGTCTACACGGAAGCGGAGATCGACCGCGAAAAGATGTCGTATCTCCTGTTCACTTCCGGCACGACCGAGCGGTCGAAGGCGGTCATGCTCTCGCACAAGAACCTGATGAGCTGCAACTACGGGATGAACTGCGAGGAGCTTTTCTTCCCGGACGACGTGATCATGCTGATTTTGCCGCTCCATCACATCTACGGTTTCATGGGGCTCGTGACGTTCCTGTCGCAAGGGCTCACGAACTGCTTCACAGACGGCCTCAAGTACATCGCGAAAAACATGCAGGAGTACGGCGTTTCCGTCATGATGAGTGTGCCGCTTTTGCTCGAGAATCTGTACAAGAAGATCAACAAAGCCATCGAGAAGCAGGGCAAGGCAAAGGCGATCAAAAAAGGACTCGCGATCTGCGCGTTCACGGATAAATTCGGGATCAACATGCGGAAGAAGGTCTTCAAGCCGATCATCGACCAGATGGGCGGGAAGATGCGCTTCTTCATCAACGGCGCCGCGGCGCTCGACCCGGAGGTCCAGCAGGGCCTGAATGATTTCGGCATCCTGACGGTTCAGGGATACGGCCTGACCGAGACGTCGCCGACGATCGCGAGCGAGACGTACCGGTACCTCAAGCCGGGTTCCTGCGGCAAAGTCATGCCGAACGTCGAAGCGAAGATCGACGATCCGGACGAAGACGGCATCGGCGAACTCATCGTAAGAGGGGACAGCGTGATGCTCGGATACTACGACAACGAGGAAGCCACGAAGGAAGTCATCACGGACGGCTGGTTCCACACCGGCGATCTCGCGTACATGGACGACGAAGGGTATCTCTTCATCACAGGCCGCAAGAAGAACGTCATCGTCATGAAGAACGGAAAGAACGTCTTCCCGGAGGAGATCGAGACGGAGGTCAACTTCCTCCCGTACGTTTCCGAAAGCATGGTGTTCACGCAGAACAAGCTCAACGACTACGTGCTCTGGATCAAAGTGGTCGGCGACCAGGAGTACATGAAAGAGCACGATCTTTCGGACGACGACCTCAAAGCCATGTTCGAGAAGGATCTCGAGAAGATCAACAGCGGCATGCCGGCCTACAAGATGGTCAAACGCTTTTACATTTCCGACAAGCCGACCATCAAGACCACCACGATGAAGACCAAGCGCCGCGAAGAAATGAAAGTTATCGAAGAAGAACTCAAAACCCTTTCGTAAAAGGGACGGTTCTCGACCGTAAAGGGGACGGTTCTCAATTTGTCATTTTTGACAAATTGAGAACCGTCCCCCTTGTACATTTTTGCGCAAGCGGAACCGATGTTACAATAAAAAGCCGCGCAGGGGGAACGCCCTGCGCGGCTTTTTTGCTGCGTGTATCTGCGGCCGGTTTATTTGATCTCGCTTAAGACGTTGATCATCTCGATCGCGCCGAGCGCGCAGTCATAGCCTTTGTTTCCGCCCTTCGATCCGGCGCGGAGAAGCGCCTGTTCGACGTTTTCCGTCGTCAGGACGCCGAACATGACCGGCATTTCCTCGGACATATTCAGCTGCGCGATGCCCTTCGAGACTTCGCTGCAGACATAGTCGAAGTGGGGCGTGTCGCCGCGGATGACGGTCCCGAGGCAGATGACCGCGTCATACTTTCCGGTTTTGCACATCTTCTTCGCGACGAGCGGGATCTCAAAAGCGCCGGGGCACCAGGCGACGTCGATGTTGTCGTCCTTCACGTCGTGCCGCTTCAGTCCGTCGAGCGCGCCGCCGAGAAGCTTGTTCACGACGATCTCGTTGAACCGCGAGCACACGATCCCGATCCTGACATCCTTTGATACGAGTTTTCCTTCAAATACGTTCATTTTGATCCTCCTTGATCGATTCTGATCTATTTGATTCTGCGTTATGGAACTATCTGGTACGGGGCCCTCGGCTCATTCGTCTCCGCCGGTCCCGGATTGATCGTCTTTTTCGGCGCCGTCCGCGCCTTCGTCGTCGTAATTCAGCATGTGGCCCATCTTGTTCTGCTTGGTCTTCAGATAGAAGAGGTCCTGCGCGGTCGCCGGCATCTGGATCGGGACCCGTTCGACGATCTCGAGCCCGTATTCCTTCAGCTGGTAGACTTTCTGCGGGTTGTTCGTCAGGAGCCGCATCGTGTGGACGCCGAGCGAACGCAGGATCTGCGCGCCGATGTAATATTCGCGCGCGTCGCCCGGGAACCCGAGCGCGAGGTTCGCTTCCAGCGTGTCCATGCCTTTGTCCTGGAGTTCGTACGCACGGAGCTTATTAACGAGCCCGATGCCGCGTCCTTCCTGCCGCATGTACAGCAGGATCCCGCGGCCCTCGTGTTCGATCTGGGTGAGGGCGGACTGGAGCTGCTGGCCGCAGTCGCATTTGATCGATCCGAACGCGTCGCCCGTCAGGCATTCGGAGTGGACCCGGACGAGCACGTTCTCGCCGTCCCCGATGTCGCCTTTCACGAGCGCCACGTGGTGTTCGCCGTTCAGTTTGTTGACGAACGCCCGTGCGCGGAAGTTCCCGTATTTCGTCGGGAGCTTGGTGTTCGCGACTTCTTCGACCATCTTGTCGTGTTTCTTGCGGTAGTCCTGCAGCGCGGCGATCGTGATGAACTTGAGCCCGTACTTCTTCGCAAGCTCGATGAGTCCCGGCGTCCGGAGCATCGTGCCGTCGTCCGCCATGACTTCGCAGCAGATGCCGCATTCCTCGAGTCCCGCGATCCGCATCAGGTCGACCGTCGCTTCCGTGTGGCCGTAACGTTCGAGCACGCCGCCCGCCCGCGCGAGGAGCGGGAACATGTGCCCGGGCCGCCGGAACTCCGTCGGTTTGGACGACGGGTCCGCGCACATCCTCGCGGTCAGGCCGCGTTCCTCCGCGGAGATCCCGGTCGTCGTCTGGTAATAGTCGATCGAAACGGTGAACGCCGTCTCGTGGTTGTCGGTGTTTTCCTGGACCATCTGCGTCAGGTTCAGCCGGTCCGCGATCGATTTCCCGACCGGCGTGCAGATCAGCCCCTTGGCGTGGACCGCCATGAAGTTGATGTTGTCCGTCGTCGCGTAGCGCCCGGCGCAGATCATGTCGCCCTCGTTCTCGCGGTCCGGATCGTCCGAGCAGAGGATGATCTTCCCGGCTTTCAGGTCCTCGACCGCTTCCTCGATCGTGTTATATCTGAATTCGTCTTCCATGTTGCCTCCTTATCAGTAGAGCAGCGACAGCAGTTCGCCGTCGTCCGCGTCTTTTCCGCTCTCCGGACGTCCGCCGTTCTCCGGCGGCTCCTGCATCAGTTTCTGTATGTATTTCCCGATCACGTCGGTCTCCAGGTTCACGACCGCGCCCGCGTCCTTGTCGGTCAGGATCGTTTCCTCCATCGTGTGCGGGATGATCGACACCTGGAACGTGTCGCCCGAGACCGCCGCAACGGTCAGGCTGATCCCGTCGATCGCGATCGAGCCTTTCTCCACGATGAGCCCGGTCACGGAGCGGTCCGCGCGGATCTCGAACCAGACTGCGTTTCCTTCGCTGTATCTTCGGGTGATCTTTCCGGTCCCGTCGATGTGCCCCGAAACGATGTGCCCGCCGAACCTTCCGTTCGCCGCCATCGCGCGCTCCAGGTCCACCTTGCTTCCCGGCGCGGCTTCCGAAAGGGAAGTCCTGCGCACCGTTTCCGGCATCACGTCCGCCGTGAACGTATCGGCGGTGCGTTCCGTCACAGTCAGGCAGATCCCGTTCACCGCGATGCTGTCGCCGATCTCCGTCGGGTCGTCCGGGCCTCCGAGCACCTTGCGGCACCGGATCCTGAGCTGATACGACGCGGCGCCTTTCGCCACGGCGTCGACCGTTCCGGTCTCTTCTATGATTCCTGTGAACATCTCGTTCTCCTTACCGGACGCGTTCCCTGCGTCCATCTATTACGGCTCAGCCGATCTCTCCTTCGATCAAAAGGTCCGAGCCGACGCTTCTTGCCGTTGCGTGCTGCAGCGTGAACGCCTCATCCGGCGCATCCACGCCCGCCCCGCGGACCGGCGAAAGCGCTTTCTCTCCGCCGAACAGTTTCGGCGATACGAACGCGGCCGCTTTCTGCACGAGGCCGTGCTTCAGCATCGACCAGTTCAGCGTGCCGCCGCCCTCGAGAAGGACCGAGCTGATGCCCGCCTTCCCGATCTCTTTCATCACGAACGGGAGGTCGACCATGCCGTCTTCGTTCCGGTTCGTCATCAAAACCTTCACGCCGAGCTGCTCGAGCATGCGGATCTTGACTTTGTCGTCCGACGCGGTCGCGACGATGGTGCGCGGCTGCTCGGGCCGGTAATTCCCGTCGATCATCCTTACGCACTTCGCGTCCAGAGGGATGCGGAGGTCCGTGTCGACGATGATCCGGACGGGGTCGAAGACGGTCTCATAGCCCGTCTCGTACCGCACGTTCAGGCACGGGTCGTCGGCGAGCACCGTTCCGATCCCGGCCATGATCGCGTTGTGCTCCGCCCGCATCCGGTGGACGTACTTCCGCGATTCTTCGCAGGAGATCCACTGCGACTTCCCGGAAGAAGTCGCGATCTTGCCGTCGAGCGTCATCGCGTATTTCATCGTGACGTAGGGGAGCCCCGTCGTGATGTGCCGGAAGAACGCTTTGTTCATCGCGTCGCATTCGTCCTGCAGAACGCCGGCCACGACGTCGATGCCGTGCTCCTTCAGGATCCGGATCCCGTTGCCGGACGCGAGGGGGTTCGGGTCGGGCGATCCGACGTACACCTTGCGGATCCCGGCTTCGATCAAAGCGTCTGTGCAGGGCGGCTGCTTTCCCTGGTGGCAGCAGGGCTCCAGCGTGACGTAGACCGTCGCGTCCTTCGGGTCTTCCGTGCAGCTTTTGAGCGCATTGCGTTCGGCGTGGAGTTCGCCGTAGCGCTCGTGGCAGCCTTCGCCGATCACTTTGCCGTCCTTCACGATAACGGCGCCGACGAGCGGGTTGGGGCACACGGCCGCGCCCGCGGTCTTTGCGAGTTGGATCGCGCGCTTCATGTACGCGGCGTCCTGATCCGTGACGTATTGCTCCATGGTTTTGATGTCGTTCGTGTCGTTCATAATAATCCGTTCTCCGGCCAAAAAAACAAAAGACCGGCATGACAGCCGGGCAGGAGGTTCCCAAAAAAGAACCTTTACGTTTTTCTTCTTCCATCCAGACTTTACTGTCGGTACCGTGATCAAAACGGTTCAGCCTTTCGGCTCGCGGACTATACCGCCGGTCGGGAAATGAACCCTGCCCTGAAGATATTTACTTTTCGATTGTGAGTATATACCATGCCGCGCGCCTTGTCAAATGCGCAGCATCCTCCGGCCGGCGCGCAAAGCGCTATTGCCAACGGGAGCATCGGACGGTATAATAAAGTCGCAGGATATCGCAACGGAAAAAGGAGGCCGGATCCCCGGCGTATGTGAGACATGATACTGAGTTTTGACAAAGAATGGGAATACGTCGTCTATGTGTGGCTGGACGAGGACGACTGGGAGGACTTCCACTGCAAATGCCGCTGCAACGGCAAGGAGTTCAAGTATCTCCGGCGCTACGCGAAGTCCGCGGAAGCGGTCTCGGCCGAGGAGTACGGAAGGTATTCGCCGGAGAAAGCGTCCGAGATCATGGACGAGATGGTAAACCAGAGCAACAAGCTCGCGGATTTCCGGCAGCGTGCGTACCGGGCGGCGCTCGAAGGCGCGAAGGACTACATCAAAACGATGGGCGAGCACCGGAAGGAGCGGCCGGAGAAGAAGGACATGATGGAGGCGCCGGACATATATTCGCTCCGGGTCGCGTGCCATTATTACACCCGCGATCTGCTGTAGCGGAGAATCGAACGCGGAACGGGGCGCGGAAAACGCGCTTCGGTCAAAAACGGCTCCGGCCGTTTTTTTCGTGCGCAAAAAACGCGACGAAGTTTCGCCGTTTCCGATTTGGTAATAGTCTGAACACTTGAAATCAAGCCATTTTCGCTTGACAGTCTATGGGGAAGTTGATAGGGTCTTCGTCAAGAAAGGAGCGGGGCATGAAGGGATTGGACATCGGGGTCCTGGTCGCGGACGACGCATACAGGGGCGCGCTCATCAAAGGCCTGTCGCACGAGCTGAACGGGGCGGTCTTCCGGACGGTCGGAAGCGAGCGGGAAGCGGATCAGGCCGACGTGCTGCTCACGGACCGGGACGTTCCGGAAGGAAACGGCCGGGGAACGCCGTCGGGCGCGGGACGGAGCAGAAACAATGATACGAAAGAGCACGTCGGGGGAACCGGCGGGATCTTCGGCCGTCGGGAGGTGCTCCGGCTGACGTACCGGGATACCGATTACGACGACGGTTCGCCGGGCGAGGTCTTCCGATATGAAGACGCGCGGATCATCGCGGAGCGGATCGCTTCCGCGGCGGACGGCTGCAGGAGAGCGGGAAAGGACGGCGCCCGGACACGGATCGCGGTGTTTCTCTCCACAGAAGGCGGCTCCGGCGTGACGTCGGCGGCGCTTTCATTCTGCAGGGCGGCAGCGTCCGGCTACGGGTTGCGCGTGCTGTACTGGAATCTGTGTCCGGGAGACGGCGCCGGAAAGTTCCTGAAGACGGACGGAAAGGGGAACATGGTGTCCCTGATCTACCACATCCGGAAGGGAGACCTGCCGGATCCGGGAAGATACATCCGGACGCTCGGCGGAACGGACGTCCTCGGCGCGGGCGGCCTGGGGAGCGTCGCGGGCGTGATCACGGAAGAAGACGTGGACGCGATCGTTTCCGCGGTCCGCAGCACGGGGAGATACGATCTCATCGCGGCCGATCTCGGGAATCACATGGCGCCGGGTTCGGAGCGCCTGCTCGGGACATCGGACGTTGCGGTCCTGATCAAATGCGGCCTGCCGGTCCGCGCGGAAGAGCTCGCGGACCTGATGAAACGGAAAAAGACCGGGAAAACGGTGTGCGTGAGGAACAAATGCGGCGCGGACGAAACAGCCGGGGACGAAGGCTTTGATGTCAGCGACCTCCGGATCGGGTACGACCAGGACGCGTTCGTTCCCGCGGGCGGACGATTTGCGATCGAGACGCGCGGCGCCTACGGGAAGGACATCGAGCGCCTCGCGGAGATCATTATGGAGAAACTGGATGGAAGATAGAGAAGACGAGATTTGTAAGGCGGTACTGGAAAAAGTGAAGAAGGAGCTTTCCGGCGGGAAGGACGCGCTGCAGATGGAGCGGAAGGATCTCCTGGCGCGGATCGAAGAAACGGCGCTGGAAGAAGACGGGATCACCGTGGACCTGCTCGAGCGCGTAATGAACCGGGTGTACGCCAAACTCCGGTCGAAGATCGGGATCATTACGGACCTCGTTGAGGACGACCGTGTGAACGAGATCATGGTCAACGGGCCCGACGATATCTTCGTGGAGGACCGGAACGGCATCCGGCGCGTGGACGAGCGGTTCGGCTCTGCGGAGGAGCTGGAGGAAGTGATGCGGAACATCGCGGCGGATTCCCACCGGGAGATCAACGAGATGCATCCGATTCTGGACGCCAGGCTCGAAAACGGCGCTCGGGTGAACGCGGTCTACGGGAACATCTCCCAGGGAAAGCCGGTCCTGACGATCCGGAAGTTCGCGAAGGAGCGGATCACGATCGGGCAGATGGTGGAAGGCGGGACGCTGACGAAGCAGGCGGCGGACGTTCTCGCGCTTCTCGTGCGGTGCGGCTACAACCTGATCATCTGCGGCGGGACGTCGTCCGGGAAGACGACGTTCCTGAACGCGCTGACCGATTTCATCCCGGAAAAGGAGCGGGTGATCGTGATCGAGGACTCGCGGGAGCTGATGCTCGACGGTCTGGACAATGTGATCCAGATGGAATGCCGGACGGCGAATTCGCAGGGCGCTGGCGGGATCACGATGGACATGCTGATCCGGACGAGCCTCCGGATGCGGCCGGACCGGATCATCGTCGGCGAAGTCCGCGGGAAAGAGGTCGCGATGATGCTCCAGGCGATGAATACGGGCCACGACGGAAGCATCACGACCGGCCACGGGAATTCGGTCGAAGGAATGCTGCTCCGGCTGGAAGCGATGTATCTGATGGCGGAAGAGATCCCGCTCGACGCCGTCCGGACGCAGATCCTGGAAGGGATCGATATCATCGTGCATCTGAAACGGATGGCGGACGGGAAACGGAAAGTGATGGAGATCAGCGAGCTGGTCGGATTCGAGAACGGCGCGTACGTCGTGAATCCGCTGTTTCTCGCGATGAACGGAGGCGACGCGGTCCCGACGGGGAACCGGCTCTGCATGCGGGCGAAGCTGCTGATGAGCGATAAGGCGTAGAACGAACATGAAGATCATCGACGACAGCATGACAAAAGGAGAACGGGCCGTGTTTCTGCTTGCGGTCGCGGCAGCGCTCGGCGCGGCGGGGATCCTGTTCTACGGGACGGCCCTCACGGCGTTCCTGGCGCCGCTCGCGTTCCGGCCGGCGGAAAAGATGTGGCTGAAGCATAAGGAGAACGCGTCGCGGAACCGGCTCCGGGAGGGATTCCGGGACCTTCTCACGGCGCTGGCCGCGTCGGCGGCGTCCGGGCGGCACATGAAGGAAGCCATGGCGGAGGCAAAAGAGAACCTCGGCGAGATCTACGACGGGGACCATGAGATCATGGTTGCGCTCCGGCAGATCACGGAGCGGATGGAACTCGGCGAAACGGACATCGGCGTGCTCCGCGCCTTTGCGGAAGAAGCGCGGATCGAAGACGTCACGCTGTTCGTGCAGGTGTACGGGTCGTGCCGGGAGACGGGCGGCGACCTGGCGGGCGCGATGCTCCGGGCGTCGGAGATCCTGGGCGACAAGATCCGGATCGAAAGCGACATCCGGTCCATGACGAAACAGAAAAAGACGGAAGGCGCGGTGATCG
>Ga0256405_10009224_pt1 | contig 13605 bp, 28 predicted proteins | sample RumenRJG_02DNA_FD_189096 | JGI IMG/M metagenome (GOLD analysis project Ga0256405, IMG submission 189096) | Bovine rumen microbial communities from Lethbridge, Alberta, Canada - RJG_02 | ecosystem: Host-associated > Mammals > Digestive system > Stomach > Rumen | place: Canada: Alberta...
TGGGGGCTCATGAACTTCATCAAAAACGAACTGCCGGAAAACGTGCTTGTGTACATCATCATGCACGAAAACATTAACGATCTTGGTGAAAGCAAACTGCGAACAATCGGGAAACTTCTCGATGACAAGGTGTCTCTTGAAGGGATGGTCACCATCTGTCTACGGTCTGCGGTTGTCGGTGGTAAGCACGTGTTCCTAACAAACAGCAATGGCACCGACATTTGCAAATCGCCTGAAGGGATGTTTGCAGAAGACGCAATACCAAACGACTTAAAAGCTATTGACTCTCGCATTCGTGAGTATTGGGGGATTAAATAATGCCAAAGTATGAAAACCTGAGTGTAGAAGACTTGCTCGATGCGTTTGACGCCGTGGTTTGGTACAACGGCTGCGGTGAAATAATTTCCGAATGGGAAAAGTTAGAACCGGAAGATGGTACAATTCGTGCCGAATATTACGAGCATGGATATGACCCCAATACTATAGATCAGCTTGAGCCGATTTGGATGATCGCTGTGTTGCTGTTTGGGGACTATGGCACAAGCCCAAGAAGCGGTTGGATCGAGGATGTCGAATCTTTCAGAAAGTTCTGCCACAGAATAACGCAGACGGACAGAGGAGCGTTGCTATAATGCCCACGTTTGACACAGGAGTCAGCCGATACATTATCGGCATAGCAGAAGTCAAAGCGACATTCCCGGTGGACTTAAAAGGGAAACCGGATGTGTCGTGTAACCAGTGCAAATTTTTCAGACGCACCGCACAGCTATGCGGCCTCAATGGAGAGATATGCGAGTATCCACAAAAATACATTGGCACTAATTGCCCATTAAATTTTGAAAGCGAGGAGATCGAATGATTGAATACCCAAAAATTGAAACGGTTTTTGTGCGTTCTGAAGACGGCAAAAGGAAGCTGATAGAAGGTGCGTACAGAAACAAAGCCGTCGAGTACTTAAAGAATGCAGAGTGGGAGTGGACAGAAAAGGTTGACGGCACAAACATCCGTGTTCATTGGGATGGATATAAGGTCGAAATCGGTGGGAGAACCGATAACGCACAGATTCCGGCAAGGCTTTATAAAAAACTTGAAACTATTTTTAAAACGGACGAAGCTGAAGAATTGTTTGAACAGAAGTTTGGCATTGACGATGTGATCCTGTTCGGAGAGGGTTTCGGTTTTAAGATCCAAAAGTGCGGTGCCGATTACATTCCAAATGATAACGACTTTTGCTTGTTTGACGTTCTTATCAATGATGTTTGGCTCGATAGAATGGCCGTACACGATATAGCCCAAGCATTCGGTGTGCCAGATGCCCCTGTCGTTGGAACCGGTAACATTGAAAGTGCCGTTAAATTTGTAAAGTCGCATCCGAAGTCGCAGTTTGGCACGGCTTATATGGAAGGACTTGTAGGAAGACCATCTGCCGGTCTGTTGGATAGGTTGGGCAGACGGATTATCGTAAAAGTGAAATACAGAGATTTTGAAAGTGAGGAAAAAAACAATGAAACCAATTAACAATTATGATTCCGTAGAAGCCATCTCAACCGAGAGAAAGCGTCTCGGTCCTGGCGGTTATGTTTGCAAGATCACGAAGGTCGATGAAGTTGCAGACCGTGAATATCTCAAGATGGAATATGACATTGTCGAAGGCGAGTTCAAGGGATACTGGTCTTCCAACGAAGAAAACTATGGTTGGAGAGATTCATTCATCCGGTCTTATAAGGACAAGGCACTCGGTTTCTTCAAACAGTTCATGAACTCTGTCGAGTCGAGTAATTCCGGTTTCCGTTGGGAATGGAACGAAAAGGCACTTGTCGGCAAACTGATCGGCATCGTCTTGGCTGAAGAAGAATACGAACGCAGAGACGGAGATGTTGGCACACGGCTTAGAGTAGCCAAAGTCGCAAGCATCGATGACATTCGAAGCGGTCATTACACCGTGCCGGAGAAGAAAGTCCTTACCACACGTTCTGTTCCGGTGCAGACCGCAAACGAAGATGACCTTCCGTTTGACTTTTAAGCGAGGTGGCCGTGATGATGTTTCCTGAGCGTTACGATGACGAGATTCTTGCTACGGCTTACAGAGTATCAACGAGAATTTTAGGTGGAGAGAGTTTCCGCAAGATTGCGGAATCTCTTCGCCTTATAGGATGGTATCCGACAGAAGTCGGAAAGATTCTTTATAAAGCCAAGATCATGGCATATAGGGGGAATGGCTGATGGCAAACGCATTCCATCCGGATCACTATTCCGGAGACATTGAATGTATCGATGCAATCAAAGCGTGTATGAGCGAAGAAGAATACCAAGGATTTCTGAAGGGCAATGTATTCAAATACTTATGGCGGTACAAACTCAAAGGCGGTGCAGATGACCTTGATAAGGCAAGTGTGTATCTTGCATGGCTGAGAGAATCCTACGGAGAAGGAGAACAAACCTATGGACAATGAGAACGCATGGGTCAATTATGAGTGGCTGAGAGACCTTGCCGAGATTGCTGATGCCAAAGGGAAAGACGAACGGCAGAAAGCAGAAGCTGTAGAAACTGCGAAAACTTGCAGGACTTACTACGATGCGTTCATCTTGGTTGGCTTCACAGAAGACCAGGCTATGGAACTTTTGCTTGAACTGTTTAGTATCAGCACAGGGCGGTGATGGTTTGATTTTTGTTCATGATACAAGAGATCAAGCCGGAAAGCACAAGAACGTGGAAGAGTATCTTCTAAGCCGTGGGCATGAGATTGTACGGACAAAGCTGTATGTGGGTGATATTTCCTTACTGCATAACCAAAGCGTGTGCATCGATTTGAAAGGTCTTGGCATGAAAGAAGTGTATTCCAACCTTGTTCAGCAGCATGACCGATTCAAAGCCGAAGCAATCAGAGCAAGAGACGCACACATCAAGTTAGTCATACTGGTTGAAAATGACGGAATTAAAACGCTTGATGATGTAATTGAATGGCAGAATCCGAGAGCAATCCAGTATGCAGAACTTGCTATGGCTCACGCACACGGCAAACTTTTGCAAAAGAAACTGCCGAGCCGACCGCCGGTATCGTCCAAACGGCTCATGAACATGATGCGTGTCATGGCTTTAAAGTACGGCATCGAGTGGCAATTCTGTACCAAAGCAGAAGCCGGAATGCGTGTCGAGCAGATTCTAATTGGTGGTGGTGAGAACGGCTAATACAACATCGTTTATCAAACTGGATCGTAACATTCTGCGGTGGAGATGGTACGGTGAGAAGACAACGCTTGCGGTGTTCATCCACTTCCTGTTAAAGGCAAATTTTGCCGAGAGCAAATTTAGCGGTCACACGGTCAAGCGTGGGCAATACGCTTTTAGTCAGAGAAGGCTTGCAAAAGAGATCGGGATTACCCATCAAGAGCTTCGAACGGCTATTGAGCATTTAGTGAAAACCGGGGAAATCAGCGCAGAAGCGTTTCCCCGGTACACACTTATCACGGTATTGAACTACGAAAAATACCAAAACAAGCCGGAGAAGCAGACCGAACCGAAACCTAAGAAACCTAAGAAACCACAGAAGGAAGAAAACCAAGTGCCGGAGATATATCAAGAGATGTTTGGCACAGACTATGAAGCATACAAGAAATGGAGAGATCAATAGCATGAATGAATTTGTTGTGCGGATTACCAAAGACGGAACAGACATTGAAAAAGAAGAGCTTGTTACTCGGTGCATAGAATGTAAGCATTGCTTCGATGTCAACAAAGATACGCATTGGTGTGCCGAGTGGGACAGGGAAACCGGACTTTACGAATTTTGCAGTTTTGCGGAAAGGAAAGATGACGATGGCTGAAAATCTGCACACGAAAGAAGATTTGCGTCAGAGACAGGCTTTGCCGTTAGAAGCCAAAATATCCATGACACAGCTTCGAATCCGTCAATGGTATAACTACTGGTGCGGTGATGTGTGCGTGTCGTTTTCCGGTGGCAAAGACAGCACGGTGTTGCTCCATCTCGTTCGGCAGATGTACCCGGATGTCAAAGCAATCTTTGTAAACACGGGTTTGGAATATCCTGAGATTCAACAGTTTGTCAGAACCTTTGACAATGTCGATATTGTCAGACCGGAGATGCGGTTTGATGAAGTGATTAGCAAGTATGGCTATCCGCTAATTTCAAAGGAAGTCGCAGAAGCAATTTACTACGCAAGACGCATCCGTTCACAAACCAGACAGACAGACAGACGGACAGACAGCGGAACGAATGTTCGAAACATACCACCAACGAAGCAGACTGCAACCACGGCGTACAAACGAGACGAGTTGGCAAACAAACGGACGCAAAACGATACGAAGTGTCGGGGGGGTACTGGCTTCAACCGCAGAACTGGTACAACTATCAGAGCGGAACAAGACGGAGACACAAACTCAACGGATTCAGAACCGGGGTAAGTGGTACAACTACCACAGAAGATCCTTACACCCAAACTTCACAAACGAAGATGACTTGCGAACCTTTGGAAATCTCAAACGGATCACAGACTACCACGATTGGCGAAGGGGGTGCCTTTAGCAACGCGGAAGAACAGTTTAGCACCACCTCGCAATTTAACAAAGAACGGTATCTTCCGATCGCCCGTGATCTTCCTGTTCCGGTTTCACATTACTGTTGTAACGTGATGAAAAAGAAACCCGTCAAAGCCGCGCAGAAACGGCTTGGCCTTGCACCTATTCTTGGGACAATGGCAGAGGAAAGCCGTATTAGGATGCAAGGATGGCTCCGCACGGGATGCAACGCGTTCGATTCAAAACAGCCAAAGTCACAACCATTGTCTTTTTGGACAGAGCAAGATGTTTTGCAATATGCCGTAGAAAACGACATCAATTTTGCATCGGTATACGGCGACATCGTTGCGGTTGATCTAAACGGATTCGAATACGACCCACATATGCTGATGCAGACAGGGTGCAAGTTGAAGTGTACGGGGTGCGAACGAACCGGATGCGTGTTTTGCGCTTTCGAATTTCACAATGAACGCGGAGAAACGCGATTTCAACGGCTCGCAAGAACGCATCCAAGACAGTACGAATACTGTATGGGCGGCGGTCAATGGGTAGACAATCCGGCATACGATCCTACGGCTCCGAAGATGGATGGAGATTGGCAGAATTGGAATCCGAAAAAAATCTGGGTGCCGTCAAAAAAAGGCCTTGGAATGAAGGCCGTCTTTGATATGTGCAACGAGATTATGGGAAAGGATTTTTACCGTTATGAGTAATAACGCAGAGTGGTTTGAACAGGGCAACGCCGAAAACGTAGCCAAAGCCATAGAAGGAACGCTTTGGCTTAAATCAAAATACTTTGGCTTTGCAACGTGTCCATTCTGCGGTTCACATTACAGGGCAGATATTATAGCAGAGATGCATTATGATGTCTGCCCAACGTGCGGTAAAAACTTGCAGAAGGGAGACGGCAAGTAAATGCCATACGAATTTAAGCGTGAAGATGCTTTCAGCTTTGCTGATTACATCGGGGCGCAATATCACGAAAAGGGCGATGAACTGCACTTTGAGTATTGCCCACGATGCGGTGGCGGTGGACACGGAGATAGGGACACCTTCAGCATCAATCTTGTTTCCGGTGCGTTCAACTGTCTGAGATCGTCCTGTGACTATCACGGACATTTCGTGGAACTCTGCCGCGACTTTGATTACAAGCTGGACTTGGGTGTGCCGAAGATTTACAAGCGTCTCAGACAACCGGACGAGCCAATAAAGCCAAACGGCGAAGCGGTGCGGTATATGCAGAGCCGTGGAATCTCGCCGGAGATTACGACACGGTTTGAAATCACATCACGGAAAGATAACCGCAGCGTGTTGGTTTTTCCGTTCTATGATGATCAGGGAACGCTGACTTTTCTCAAGTACCGCAATACTAAGCCAAAGCCAAAGCAACCAAAAGAATGGTGCGAAGTCAACACGATGCCGATCCTGTTCGGCATGAAACAGGCGAGAGACTTTGATAAACCGTTAGTGGTGACAGAGGGTCAATGCTTTGATGGAAAAGCAGAAATCCTTACTCCGGACGGATGGGTTTCGTTTGAAAACTATGGCGGTCAAGACATAATGCAAGTAGATTGTTTTATGAACGGATCGTTTGTGAAGCCGAAGCAATACATAGTGAAACGGCACATTGGAAATATGGTTCGGTGCAAAATCGGTGGTAATTACGAAACGTATACAACCGATGATCACAATCTTGTATTAATTGATTCCGCTGCACGAGTTACCAAAATCAGAGCCATAGAAAAAATTCCAACTAACAAATTTATACCAACCACAGTATTGCACACTTCTCACAAACGCTCATCCTGGAGCAACGAAATGTTTGCTCTGTACCTTGCAACAAGTGCCGATGGCACACTTGATGTCAGAAAAGATGGATCAATGTATGCAAGGTTTGCCTTTGCTAAAGAGAGAAAGTCAATTAGATTGCGAGAAATACTAAACACACTTAAAATTAACTACTCTGACAACAAAGACGCTCGTGGATACGACAGCATTTGTTTCAAGTGCCCTGGTTGGCTCAATTCAAAGTATTTGCCGTATTGGTTTGCTACTGAAACAACCGTTGACCAAAAGGAATTCATTTTACAAGAGATGGTACTTTGGGACGGAAACCGTGTGTCAAAAAGAGAACAATACGAGTTTAATACAATAATTAAGCACAACGCAGATGTAATACAACTTGTATCTTCGCTTTGCGGCCATATGTCTACGATAATGACGAAAACCAACGGCGGTAACAAAATCTTTAAAAAGTCGTTTATCTATAAGGTTTCGATACTGCTAAAGAAAAGCTACGTTTCAACACAGCAATTTGAAACGCACAAAACGGTCGAGTCTGTAGATCAAAGAGTATATTGCGTTACTGTTGATACCGGAATGATACTTGTTCGGCAGAACGGTAAAATCAGCGTTTCCGGAAACTGTGACAGCCTTTCCCTTGCAGAAGCCGGAATACCAAATGCCGTGAGTGTGCCGACAGGAGCAAATGGCTTTACATGGCTTACACCGTGTTATGACTGGGTTTGCAAGTTCTCATGCGTTATTGTATTTGGCGACTATGAAAACGGCAAAATCACGCTCCTAGACACGCTTAAAGCACGTTTGCCGATGGTAGTCAAAGCCGTAAGGAAACAAGACTACCTCGGTGAGAAAGATGCCAATGCAATCTTGCAGAAGTACGGCACAAACGCTCTGCGGATAGCCGTAGAAAACGCAGAAGTACCAAAACTGGAAAACGTGAAGGACCTGGCTTCTGTTGAGTCTGTTGACATGGACAAGATTGACAAGATCCCAACCGGCATCTTGGATCTCGACAAGACCATCGGCGGTATGTGTGTAGGGCAGGTCGTGCTTCTGACAGGCAAGCGTGGCGAAGGAAAGAGTACATTTGGCTCTCAGCTTATAGCCAATGCGTTAGATGCCAATGAAAGCGTGTTTATCTATTCCGGCGAACTCGCTGCGTTTCATGCCAAACGATGGCTTGACTATCAGCTTGCCGGAGCAGAAAACATCACGGTGTCGCACAACATCTTCGGACAGAAAATATACAACATCGCAGAAGAGACAGTACAGAGAATTTCTGAATGGTACAGAGGTCGAGCATACATCTACGACAATGACTATCTGCCGGACGGAAAGAGCGAGTATGAAAGTCTTCCGGAAACCATAGAGAAAGTGATTCGGCAGTACGGCACACGGTTTGTATTCATCGACAATCTCATGACAGCTATGGATGCCGTGACCGATAAAGATAATCTCTATTTGGCACAATCGAACTTTGTCGGCACGTTAAAGAAAATAGCCATGAAGTACAACGTTGTGATACTTCTTGTAGCACATCCGAGAAAATCCAACACGGCATTTTCAAATGACGATGTCTCAGGATCGTCTGACATTACAAACAAGGTTGATGTCGTACTTTCCTACGGCAGAGCAGAGCCAGGAGCAGAATGGGATTCCGTATTGCAAGTAAGCAAGAACCGTCTTTGGGGAAAGCTGAGGATGGGTGTGCCGGACTTGAAAAACGATGATGGTGGAATCGTATTAAACTACTCCGAGTCTACCAAACGCATCGTGGGACGGTATGACCGTATTCGGCACTATGGATGGGAAAAACAAGAGAGTATTGCAGATGATGACCTGCCGTTTGATTGAGAGGTGGAAAAATGGCTGAATTAAAACCGTTTGAAGTGATCATGAAAATTGACTTTGGAGCGAACGATGGTGTGACCGCCGTTGCTCATGCAGAAAAGGTTGCCAAACTTGTGCGGTGTGGAGATTGCAAGTACTACACCGAAAAACACACAACACGTTTTTTAACAATTCAATCTTATTGCGATATATTTGCCGGAGATGACATAGTAGGAGAATTAAAACCAGATGATTTCTGTAGCCGTGGTGAAAGGAGAACAGAATGAGCGAACTTGAACATATTTTGACTTCGATTGATTTTCCGAAGCCTATCGGAATGCTAACAATACACAAAGGGTTTACTGTTTCTATTTATACGAAAATGCCAAACAGATTTCACAGATGGATGGCAAAAGTGCTTCTTGGATGGATTTATACTGATCTAAGCGCAGAAAGAAAAACAGACAACACCTAAATCTGTTTATGCACGAAACTATTAGAAAACACCTTGTTTTGTGCAATTTCAAATAAGGAAAAACTATTTTAAGACGAAGGAGTAAACAAATATGGATGTACCGAATAAGTGCTACGGTTGTGTGTGTTATCAGCCGAAAACATTCTATTGTGGATTCTGTTTAAGAGGGATAGAAACTGCTGTTTATCTTTGCCCTTATTACAGAAGCAAAAACGAAGAAATGCAGGAAGCGGCGAATAGAGACGCTTCTTATTGGGAATCGTTAAATGATTAAGAAGGAGGAATGAGCAATGAGACCGTGCGAGGAGCATAAGCCTTGCAAATACGAGACATATGACTACTCCGAAGATTGTGTCTGCTGTGGGATAGACTTTGACGGAACTGACTGCCCGTACATCAAGCCGTGGGGGAAGCATAAGTACAGGCGAGACCACGAAAAAACGCCGAAGGAGGAATGAGCATGGGAATTTATATCAATGGTATGGAGATGCCGAAAGAGGGTAGTTGGAAAACCGTCCGCATATATCCAGATGGTACTTGCGCTGTACCGAATTGGCAAGGAGATTGCACATTAATTAAAGGAGCTCAAGCGGTATCTGTCCCACCACATGGGGACTTGATAGAACGAAAGACCGCATACGACTCGCTTTTGAATGGTATGGTGATGACAGGGTATCAGTCAAGGGCGTTGGATTGTATCAATGAATTCTATGTTCCCACCATCATCTCGGCAAGCGAAAGCAAAGAATATCCTGCATTTCTACCACAGTATGAACTTACACCGCGAAGCGAGGAGGGCGAGACATGAGCGACCGCAAATGCGTGAACTGCCGACACAATATCCGCATACCGAAAAAAACTTATGTTGAGTGCCGATGCGAAATTGATAACCACTATATCGGATATGTCGATTGCTTTGAACATTGGTGCAGGCGATGGGCGAAAGACCATAAATTTGATTTGACAGAGGAGGGCGAGTGATGTTTGCATATCAAATTTGTTTGGGCGTTGTTGCAATAGTTTTTTATATTGCTGGATTCTTGATGGGGAGGGCTGACAATGGCTGAATTTATTATTGAACTTGGGAACGCGCTGTATAACGAAGAAACCGGAGAAGCCGTGTTTAAGCCAAAAATAGTAAGCAAACTTGTGCGGTGCAGGGATTGCAAACACTATCTCAATTCAAACGAAAAATGCGAATTGATAGACACAAGATTGCATTTCTATGAAACAGACAAAGTGTGGGCAGCGGATTGTTTTTGCGCTTGGGGCGAAAGGTGAACAGAATGGATGATTTAATCAGCAGACAGGAAGCAATAGCGCATCTTAAAAAGAGGTTATATGAAACGCAACTTAACAACGATACGGATCATCCGTACTATGAGGAAATCGCAGACAACCGTATAGAAACATGGATAAACGAATTACCATCCGCAGAGCCGAGTCCAGCAGAGTGTTGGGGTTGCAACTGCCCAAAGATGGAAAGATTGAAGGAGCAGAAAACCGGAAGATGGGTGAAATATAAAAATTGGTATGCCTGCTCTGAATGTGGAAATGAAATGTTCTTTGCAGGAACGTATGATGAAAGTCAGCACTACTGTTATAATTGCGGAGCAAAGATGGACGTGGAAAGGGAGTGATGCATATGCCGGAATGGATCGTAAAAGCGGAAACGATTGGAGACCTTGTAGATGGATGTTATACAATCGTCAAGAAATTTATCCGGTGCAGAGATTGTATCCATCGTGGGACTGAAAACTGCCTTGAATATTACACGGGCGAAGGCGGCTTTCACTACGATGTGACAAGAGATGACGACTATTGCCTTTTTGGAATGGACGCACCAAACATTCCTGCCGAAATTATAAATGAGGTGTTGGGAGATGATGAACAATGAAAACATATAAAGAATCGGATTTGAAAGAAATGTACAGGCTAAGTAACAAATACTGGAAGACCGGAGACACCGATTTTTTGCCAGTAAGAAATAAAATTGCGTCAAGCATAGATGACCGGTACTGGAGTGAGATCACAAACATTATGAATATTACGGTCAGGAAGCATCTGCCATTGCAGACGGCCGCTGATGCGCTTGCGCTGTTCGGATACAAATGCATTGATTCAGAAAACGAATTTGAAAAGGAAGCGACCACATGAAAAGAATACTTATCGCATCATTATTGCTCGTTATACTCGTTTTTGCTTCGTGTACCACTAAGGTTGAGAAAAACGAAAACCAACAGGAAGTGAGCATGTTTGTACAGATAGAGCAAACAAACATTTGGAAAGTAGTGTACCATAAGGAAACAAAAGTATTATATGCTGTTTCGAACGGCGGTTATAATTCAGGAAACTTTACTGTTTTAGTTAATCCTGACGGCACACCGATGATTTATAAGGAGTGATCACGTGAAAAAGGAACTCGTAATTGAAATGGAAGAAGAGTGCATTGATTGTCCGCATTTGAGCCTTGTAACGAAAAGACCGTACTATAAAGCACAGATCGCCATTCACGAATGTGAGCATCTGGAATTTTGTAAAGCCGTAAGGAAAAATTGGGAAAGGGTGAAAGCCGATGCCAAGACCAAAAGGATCTAAAAACAGACCAAAGTATGATGATGACGAACCAAAGCAGAAGAAGCCAAGAAAGCCTACAGAACGGCACGAAGGCTCAAATCCTATTGGCCATCAGAAAGGTGTGCCATACAAGACAGAAGAGCAGAAAGCCGAAGACAAGGCTTTACTGGAAGAGGTGCGGAACAGACGCATGAACGAACTTACAAACGAACGCAAGGCACAGCTTGGTGCGGAGATCATGGCAAGAGAACAGACCGAGATTGAACTGGAAACCATGTCAAAAGAAGTCCGTGCCGTTCGCGCAAGATGGAAGATCGACAAGGAAAAACTCCAAACACATAACCAATATATCACGGCTATTGCTACTCTGCCAAATATCAACTATGACGATCCGGAACAGGCAAGAGAGCGTGTGCAGATGTACATTGATATTGCCACGGCTGCCGGACAGCGTGTCGTGTTCGAAACGTGTGCGCTGGCACTTGGCATGAGTCGGCAGATGCTTTACGCACGGCTTAATGGCCAAGTCAAACTGTCAGAAGAACAACGGCGAGTGTGGAGATGGGCAAAAGCATTGCTCGATTCGGCTATGGCAGAATACGCACACTCCGGTGAGTCCAATGCCATTGCAACTATCTTCCTGGCACGGAACAACCAAGGCTATACCAATGCCGATCCTGTCAACATTGAAAGCGGTTCCGATACTGCCGCCGAGCAAACCAATGAGGAAATTGCACGGAAATATGGAGACTTGCCGGAATAAAAAGGATACCCCCCTTCCCCAAAGCCAAAACATACCCACCCCACATTTTCCTTGGGCGTCATGTTTTTTTCGATTTTACTGCACAAAGCCGTGCCGAATTTTCCAAAAATTCACACAAATTCATACCGATTTTTCCGGCGGTCTTTTATAAAAGTCAAAGGGAACTACCACAAAACAGGGCAGAAAGATTCGTCTTTTCTGTCCTTTTTCTTTTGGCTATTTTGCCAAAGTGCCGTGAAACATTTTGCTGTTCGTCAATATGCACAAACGAAGAAATAATGTAATTTTATGGGGGACAAAGTGGGGAAAAATGTGAAAACTGCTCCCATAACCCTTCCGTATAACCGATAGGGTATAAACGCTGTGGCATGGCAATACGTTATAACCGATGCGGTATGATTCCGGTAGCCAAACTGATCAGCAATGAAATCATTTTTTGAAATCAAAAATTTTTCGTCAGGGAGCGCAGAAAGCATAGAAAATCAAAATCCGACCAAAAAAAGTGGCAAAAAAATTTTGGGGCTTCGATAGGGTAGGGGAGAGGATCGTCCACATGGTGGACTATTGGCAAACCTTGACAGGGAGTGCCAAATTGTTCACATCGTGAACTATTAGCAAGTCATGCCATGTCAAAAAATGTCAAGCGTGATCCGGCTGCCGATATTGCTTTTTGGTTTCCGGTTTCCTGGTATCGATTTGAATATGCTTTTATTTTGCTCTGTATTGCCTTGTAACGGCTTTTTGAATGTCTTGCCATATAGGAATATGAAAAAGCCGTTAAAACGCTTTTCAGAGCATTCTAAACGGCTTTAAAGAGACATGAAAAAAGAGAGCTTTTACAAGCTCTCTCTCTCTTTATCAATTTGTTTTTCAAGCCGGAAAATCTTTTCGGCTATGCTTGCCTTTTTTGTTAATAACGTTGTGCGTCTTGAGTCTTTTATTGCGTTTGATAACTCTTTATCGATTGCAGCGATAATTTCATAGTTATCGTGTATCAATCCGGAAATGCGTTCTATACGTTCATTGACTATTGCTATTTGTTCCGGACCGGTTTCATTTTCTGAAAAGCTGTATTCCGGATCGGGTATATAATCCGGCTCGCTGTCGAACTCTGAGTATTCGATATAATCGGCAAATTGCCTTTTATACCTTGCGTTAATGAGTGATTGTCTTGCGTATTGCAGCAGCTTTTTTACAAGCCATAACGCAATTAATAAGCCAATAGGTAATGCCATTATATCACCACTTTTTAAGATATCCATAAATCGGCTTTTCCGGTTTCTGAAATCGGATAATCAATAAATAGTCTTGCTTTGCAATAGTGAATGAATTTATCAAAGCTTGAAAATGGACATTCCCGGTAGCTTCTCACTTGACCGGAATTATAATAAACATCATACCGAAATTTTTTGTTTTCGGTATATCGAATAATAAAATTGATATTCTTTTTCACGCTGCACACATCCTTTTCATTAATGCATTTTTTAGTTCGCTTGCGCGTCGATGATTGCTTTCAATTCATTAAAACGCGGATCCTTTTCCGCATTATAACTTGTAGAATGTTCAATAAAAAGTACAAACTCAGACGTCGCACAATGTTTGCAATTTTCGCAATGCTGG
>Ga0256405_10009226_pt1 | contig 13604 bp, 10 predicted proteins | sample RumenRJG_02DNA_FD_189096 | JGI IMG/M metagenome (GOLD analysis project Ga0256405, IMG submission 189096) | Bovine rumen microbial communities from Lethbridge, Alberta, Canada - RJG_02 | ecosystem: Host-associated > Mammals > Digestive system > Stomach > Rumen | place: Canada: Alberta...
ATTATCTACTCCATAGCATCTGCATTAATTATATCCAAGCTACGCTGTCGCTCCTGCTCAATCACTTCTTGCGTACGCCTTTCAATTACTTTCGGCACATCACGCCAGAAGTACATAAGTTGCTTCTTACTAATCTGTGGCACCTTCTCTAGCACCTCTTCAATTAAGTATCCACCGCCACCGGAAGTATCTGACTGATATCCATCAAAATTTGCAATGGCATCTATGATTTCTCTATAGTATTTACCATACAGTAAATACGCTTCGTACCGCTCAACCTTAATCCTATGCTCTTCCTCTGTAGTTAAATTATGAACTATCGTATTCCTGTTACCAAATATATGAGAATTGTTATTTGCATATTCTAAAGCATATTCTTTTGCTTCATCCTTTGTCTTGAAGCATCTCAAAAAATCACCGTGATCCATCATTGTACAATCATTCAGACAATTCCATCTAAAAAACGCAAGTTTTCGACTTGGTGTTTCATAATTTTCTACCATTTTACTATAACTATACTCGCCTTCAGGGTATTCTAATGGACCGCAGAAACAATCATAGCTTCTTTCAAATAATATGTAGCAGTCTATTCCGTCACCCTGATGTGTGTGCATAGGTTCTCTCTGATGCGCTTGACACTCGATAGTAAATTTATGTGCAACAAGCTTGTCCTCATCCCACTTTGCAATTATTGCATATTCTGTGTAATCCGGATCATACTTACCGAGGTTTAACGGCTTCCATTCAAAATGCTCAGGAAGAAATTTAACTTTTTCATGTTCTTCTTCAGCTTGTCTAAGTTCGTCATCTCTCTGCCTTTGTATCTCAACAGCTTTTATATAATCATATCTATCAAGTTCGTCTGTTCCCATCGCTTTACCTGCAATCTCCGGAAGAAAAACGAATTCATTTTTATCGCTCTTACCATCTAAGACATTCGAAAGTATCCCCGCAAATGACTCATATAAATCATCTCTAACGCATCCCGAATATAAGCTCTGTCGTACAAAATGCCACCCTTCGTCTTCTATAGCATATCTATACCGATTTTCTTCCTCATCAAATGATTTTACCCTCCGAAACATTGGATGAAGATTATCCTCAAGCTCATATTCGCTAAAAGGTAATCCTTCAAATTCCAAACAATATTCTTTCTTGTCTTCAGTTATAAGCCATAAATCACCTGCTCCGCCAAGTCCTGACGAATGACAAATAAAGAAACATACAACTTTATTCCATAGCTCCTCATCTAAATCCACCAAATCAAATGTCTTATCTCCATACATATTAGTTCTCCTCCCTTTCTCTTGCTAAATATAATTCCTTCGTCAAATAATACTCTTTGACCTCAATAGGCTCAGCATCAAATTTCTTGTCTTCGCCGATAAACGCTACGAACTCTGCTGCAACCTCTTTATTCTCACTAAATCCACATGCCCTCATCATTCGATGGGAATATTCATTTTCAATTCTGACTGTTGATACAAGCTTTTTAGGTAGTACCGTTTTCTCTTCTCTTTTTTCCATAGTCTTTTCTACAAGTCCATCCCTAAAAGCTATATCAATAAACTTTTTCATCACTCGAGTTCCATAACCCTTATTTCGATAATTTCTAAAAATATAGATTTCCGGTTCCAGCACATTCTCATCACCGGTAAATCCTATATATCCAGCAAATTTCCCTCTGATTTTAATGCAATAAAATAACGGTCTCCATACGAATTGTATATCATTATAAGCATCGTCCGTTTCACGAATGCCGTAAAAGCTTTCGAATTCTCCTACCTCCTTTATTTCTTTCTTAAAAATATAAGTAAAATCATATGTTATATAATCGAAACATGGATGAACTTCAATTCCCTCGAATTTTATAAGATTAGGCGTATAGAGAATTTCCCATTTATCTGATTTCTCATAATCTATATTGTCTCCATCCTGCGTAAATACTATTGTGTTACTCTCTCTATTATAATGCAATCCATCCATCTCTGTTGCATCACACTCCCATTCACTATTACTTATGAAATGTACATCCTTCGGAATATTGTTTTCTTCTATAATTCGACATAATAGTTCCATCGTCATTTGTCCCGCCTCCTTTTTTATGAACGTTCCTTAATAGCATCCAGAAATAACATTGTCTCAATAGCAAGAGTTCTTGAAGCGTATGTCGTATTTCTTAAACGCTTCAACAAGATAAATCATGACGACTACAATAATCCATTATCCAAGCCTTCACAAAATGTAAATCTCTTGTTTATTATCGGATTGTAATCCGAATCGTATTCAACATATAAAGTATCTATATCGGGTGGTTCCCATAAACTTCGTTTTAAGCATGTCTCTAACATAATTTGCTCCTTACTCTCACCGGTGCACCATTCTCAATCTACAACTAATCCTCCAAAACATTTTCATCAATGTAAGTATAAGCTTCGTTAATCGTTTGCTCACCGCGAAGGACACCAAAGATTGCCGGCGCCAATCTATCTAACAACTCCGGGCAATATGCTGTCATATAGTCAAGAGTCTCAATATTTGCCAATTCCCAGAAATCATAATTTATCATTGTTTTTATTACAATATCATAGCCACCATCGCAGCTCATAAATAAGCGGGGTGTATATAGAGTACTCGGTCCATACATACCATTTGGATCTTGACACTTAAGAAATACATAGCCATTAATATAATTAATAAGCCACATCAGGTCGTCACGATTTTCACTTGCTTTACATATCTCGGCGCCATCTTCATTATAATAGACCCCGACCTCTGCATGGTCCCCGGGGAAGAACCATATACATGACTCCACAAATCCTCCCGGAGATGCAGGCGAATCATACACCATGGTAAATCTTCGACATCCCTGATCAAAATCTTTTTGATGGTATATGTTATAGTTTTTAAGATAAGCATCTAATTTTTTTATTGCATCATTTCCGGTCATACGCGGTTCCTCCTTATTACGAGCGTTCCTTAATTGCATCCAGAAAAAGCATTGTCTCAACAGCAGGGGTTCTTGAAGCGTAAGTCGCATTCTCAATTCCTTTCCCCTTCGTATCTAAGAACCTCTCCCACATCTTGGCGTAATCATCAAATCCGTATTGATTATCATCAAGTATAACATATTCATTAATTTCCGGATTCTCTTCTAAGTAATCTTTTATGCCCTCTTCTCTCTGACTTCCCCATCTTTCTTTGGTTCGTCCAAGTACCTTTATGTCGTAGTTCTTAAGTGCTTCAATAAGATAAATGTAATCTTCGTCATTCGGTCTCATATTCTTCCATGTGGTTGTAAGCACAACTCCGTTCGCTCCCGCCTTACTCATCGCATAACTGAGAAGCGAAATCCTAGATTCCTCTACTCCGTAGTATTTTGCCGACGGAGTTCTCACACACGACGTTCTGGTATTAAGCACACCATCAACATCCAGAAACACAACAAAACTCATACGCTTTTCTCCTTTCCTAAATACTCCATAACGAACTTGTTACTCCTATATTATTAAACAGAAGTTATTTATTCATAATAAAAACCCCATAACATAGGTCTTTTATTGTTATACCTATATTATGGGGTTTTGTTTACTCAAGATTTTGAGGATTTACGATTTCTTTCCATAATATCTCTAAAAATTGACTCAATTCTTTACTTCTGTTGCAGTCATATTCATCATCAATATCTACATGAATTTCCTTACCATTTTCATCGTATAACGGATAATAAGCCGCCCTGGGAACGAAAATGTTATTTCCTTCTAATATACTTATTTTTTTGTTATCAACATATTTAACATTAATTCTATATTTATATAAGTCCTTTTCCCCTGCGCCTTCTATATTACAAGCATCGCGCACCGGTCCGGAATGTCCATCTCCAGCACACACAATCTGTCCTACTTCATGATGATTTAATTTTTCATGGTCTACATTATACTTTTTATGATGAATGTTACCTGTTATACCATCAATATGTGGCCACTCATTTTTTTCTTCAATACACGGACTTGTTACACCGCTTTCTACCACATATTTCCTGCAATCCTCCCTATGCTTTTCTGTAACCTTTTGCGGTACAACTACTATACTAGTATAGCCAAATGGTATTATGCCATTCTCGTTATCTGATTTAACAGAATACTGATACCATCTATGATTTTGGAGGACTTTCTTTCCATAGCTTTCTTTACATCTTCCACACCCATTAAGCTTTGTTAATTTATAATTGATTCCTTTCCAGTTAACTATATACTCTTCTTTTAAATCTTTAAATTCCATTGCCTTTCTCCTTTCAATCTTAATTTATACCGGTATTTGCAGAAGAATAAAACTCCTCCCCTGTATCCAAACAGAGCGCTGCCAATCTTCCTCCTATTCAAGAAAGAATACCTTCTACATTATCCATTATACCTCATGCACCTAATTTGTCTACATCAAATCCCCAAACAAAAACTATGTCTTTTACATTCCCCTTATCATCAAATGACACAAAATAATGTCATGATAATGTATATTATTATAGATATTTTCTTCATTAAAGCCACTCCCCATTGTAATACTTAAGCCCACAAGCTATATCATGACGACTACAATAATCCATTATCCAAAGCATCTCTTCGTCGGAACAATCTTCATCGAACCTATGGAATGCCTGCGTAAATTGTCCGTTATGTATTTCCATTGTAATAAAAGGTTTATTTACATCATTTAGTTTTCTTATAAAAAGTATTGTCGTATCATCTTCCAGTAGCGCCGGCACATATCCAAGCAAACAGTTTTGCATATAGATGGCTTCCCTGCAAAAATCATTTATTGTCTGAGGGAAACGAACCACATAGCCATGATCTTTTTCCTGCCACTCTTGATTTTTCTTTCGATTATTTCTTCTTATCTGATCATCGTACTTAGAACGCTTTACTCCCAGATACTTTTTAAGCTGTATAATTTTAGAATCTAATATCGGGTTTTTCGTTTTTTTAATATATTTCATATATATTGGATCAATTGATCCTATCGTCTCCTTTAATTCCTCTATAGCATGCTGAAGTCTCTGTCTCTTAATATGTTTATTGATCTCATCTTGTATCTGACTTAAGCACCATACCCTCTCATATTTTCCTTTATGTGCGCTGAATAGTCTCCCCACCTCTATTGGCGTAAGCTTGTTTTCTATAAGAAATTGCATGTACAGACACTGCGCGTCATTAAGCCTCTTATTAAAAACATTCGAATACCTGCTATTAATCTCTTTGACATATGATCTTACATTATCATTATTAAGAAGCCTTATTCCGTATTTACAGTTAAGACTCCTTAATGCTTTCATCGGTACGCCATCGAAAATGTCTGACGGCTTGGTCGAGAGTAGATTTAGTTCATCAAGCTCATAGATATTAACAGCCAATTCATCAAGACCTGCCTTATACAATAATTCCTTTGCCGTGTTCTTTCTCATACAATTGTATATATGATCTAGCAGTCTAATTCTATTAAGCATATACCTCTGTAATTTCCATTCCGGATGAATTCTATTATAGTACTCATATATTTCATCAAACACATCGGAATCAAAGGTACAGGTAGTATTACTCACACATCTCTTGTGAAAAAATATTTCATCCTGATAATTCCATGTAAAGCCTTCGCAAAACGTAAATCTCTTGTTTATTATCGGATTGTGATCCGAATCGTATTCAACATATAAAGTATCTATATATGGTGATGTCCTGAATATATAAAGAAAGGATTCTCCTAGTCTTGCATTAACCTGTTGTTTTGCTTGGCTAATCAGTTTTCCTATATCTATATCGGGTGGTTCCCATAAACTTCGTTTTAAGCATGTCTCTAACATAATTTACTCCTTAATTCTCCCAAATCTTCCGTGCGTATCTCCTGTAATATATGTCATGATTATCACCTCTTTTCATAAAATAAATAATCTCCATAACATAGGTTTTATGCTATACCTATATTATGGAGATTTGTTTACTCAATAAATTGAGGAAATATGATTTATTCTTTATACACTTCCTCCATCCTCTTAAGTTCTTCTCTTATATTACTTCTTACTTCTTCATCCAGAATCTCGAATCTGTCTCCATACTGCATCGCCCAGTGAGTAATCATAAAAGGAGACGTCTTAACTCTTACAATTTCGAAGCCTTCTTCACATTTCTTATTCGTAAGCTCCCACTCATTACCGAACCACTCCTGAAATGCCGTATATCTAACTTCATCAGACTTTGATACCTTGATTAACATTTCCCTTGGTTCGTCGAATCCCATATTGATATGCTCTGCCATATACTTCTCAGGATTCCAGTTACCATTAAATATAGGCAAATCCCTGAAATGGCATATTTCCATCGGAAGCCTATTGCCATCCTCATCAACAAGAATCTCTATATCCGACATAAGATCTACTCTTATATGCCAAGGTCTCTTATCTCCTTTCTTGAGTCCGATACAATAATAATTATCATGGTACACCACAAGATGATAAGGGCTCATAACATGCTTATAATCATACCGTTTTACAACATCGTGGTTGACACCATAACAGTTAAAAGAGAACCTAATCTGACCTGTAGTATTAATAACATCCTGTATTATCTGAAGCTTCTCAGATAGCCCTTCCCTAATATTATCTTTTCTGGTGTCGAATCTGGAATGAATCCCCTTAGGATTAAACGCTATGCTATCATTTTTCCAAAATGGGCTACTATAATGCATACTCGTCTTATCCAAAAGCTTACGTATAATATCACATTTCTCTTCTTCAGAGATTATATCCGTAAATGATATAATCTGTATTAGCTTATCTAATGTGTCATAATCAAAGGTATGCTCATAGTAAAAGTCTGTAATATTAGGAGCCTTCTGTCCCTTTTTCTTATTAAGCTTCTTATCAAGATTATCTTCTTTATAGCCTTTATACTTTATTGTATATTCTTCATCATTATCACCGGTATAATTAAGCGGGTCCACTTCAGAGAGTATCTCGTCCATTAGCTTCGTTATCTTACGGTCATCTTCTATTTTCGTGTTATTACTATATTTCAGGATGCGATACTCCTTTAGCGCCTTCGCAATCTCACCCTTGGAAATGGGATGCTTTTCATCAGTAATCTTTTGTAATAAATCTAAGATTTGTAAGGTTCGCCTTGCATCACTATAAGCGCCTAAGTCTTTTGCTTGTTTTTTCTTTTCTATTTCCCTTGTTAAAGAACTATTTTCGAATTCGTCACATTCAACATCATCAGAAGTCAAGTATCTATCAAGCATCTCTGGCTTTTCATCTATTGAATGTGCTTCGTAAAATGCAGCCTCTCTATACTTACCAAGCTCCTTCCTCATTTCACCATCGATATAAGCGGTGGCGTAAGTAAGAAATGTGCCATATCCGCTCTTATAATTCCTAACAGCATCTATCATTCCGATAGAACCCACTTGAATAAGTTCTTCGTATACTTCACTATTTCTAGAAACCAGCAAGCGATCGGCGCGAGACTTTACATATTTCAGATAATTATAATAGAATTCATTCCAAGCATCATTATCACCCTCTTTAATTCTTGATATTAACTCTTCTACATATTCTTCCGAAAAAAATTCGTTACTCATAAGCTATTCCTCCCCGTAGTTTGTTATCCTCAGGTTTTTGAAGATTCATTGTTATTGTACCATACTATCCTCTATATTATTAAACAGAACTTTCCTGTATTATGTTAATTCCAAGCTTCTATGCACAGAATCCAAGCTTCTTATTATTAGCATTTTGATCTTCATCATACTCCGGCACATCACATTCCTCAATAGTTGTAATCATTTCCGTAGTTATCTCTGACTTCTTTAGCTTATATACCCTCTCTGCAATATTCATCTCTGCTTCTTCTAGAAGTTTTCTAACATATCGACCATTGCCAAACTCCTTGTTCTTCCTCGCCGCTTCAATATTTTCACGGATCTTAGTCATAGCAGAATCAGTGATAGTCATTTTCTTCTTATCTACCATAAGACCTGTGATATCACAGAGCTCATCTACAGTATAATCTTCGAAGTTCACATGAAATGCTATTCGAGATGACATTCCCGGATTCCTATCGAGGAAGTCCTTCATAGGCTTGGGATAGCCTGCGAATATTACTATTACATCGTCTCTATGATTTTCCATCTCTTGAACAATAGTGTTAATTGCTTCATCACCGAAGCTATTATGCCATACGTCACAAAGCGAGTACGCTTCATCGATAAATAACACGCCACCCTTTGCTTCTTTGAATCTCTTTCTTACAAGTGGTGCTGTTTGACCGACAGCTTGACCGATAAGGTCAGCCCTACCAACTTCGACAAAGTTGCCAGTTGGAAGAACACCTTCTTCCTTAAGTATTTCTGCAAATAATCTTGCAACACTCGTTTTCGCTGTTCCCGGATTACCTGCAAATACCATATGATAAGATGCATCTTCTTTAGGCAGTCCTCTTTCCACACATATCTTCTTAATCTTAAGATTAGCTATTGCCTTATGAATGACATCTTTTGCAAAGGTAAGCCCTATCATTTCCTTTAATTCCTTCTTGGGATCTTTTACTTCTCTTCTTGCCTCATCAAGATTTCTTATATCATCCTTTGTAAGCGTGAATAACTCTTTCTTCCTAATCTCGCTTGCGTCACCTTTTTCTGCGAGAACTCTAACAGATTGATTCATAATCGCTTCTTCAAGAATGTTTCTTACATATCTTCCATTTCCGAAGTCATCTATATGCTGTGCTTTCTCAAAGATATACCTTGCTTCCTTTATTGCCGGTTCAGTCGCAGTAAATCCCTTATCCTTAACCATGAGCTTGAATATATCTGTCAACTCATCAGCATTATAATCAGGGAAATCTACCCAATGTGGAATACGGCTTTTTAGTCCCTCATTTTGCTTAACAAATTCCTTCATCCTTTCGTTATATCCGGCAAGAACGACAATTACTTCATCCCTATGCTCTTCCATTTCCTGAATAAGAACAGTTGTAGCCGTATCTGATTGTAATGAATATGCTTCATCTATAAATAGTACTCCACCTTTCGCTGACTTAAAAGAATCTCTTATTCTTTCGACACAACCTATTCCATCAAGGTCCATTCCTCCACATGATACAAATGCTCCGCTTTTCAAAATCCCCTTTTCCTTGGTTATTCCTGCGAAAAGTCTTGCAACCGTAGTCTTTGCACTGCCGGGATTTCCTGCAAATATCATATGCATACAATTAGATTGATAGCTACTTCCCACTCTATTTCGTCTTTCTTTTTCTGCCATGTCGGACATAACTATTTTTCCTATGTGTTCCTTAACCCTTTTAAGACCAATTAGAGATTCAAGTTTTTCCTCCGAAGACTCAGCATTTTCATCTCTATCAAGCATAAAGTCATCATCAATTTTATATTCATATGCACTGTAAATGTTCTTATTAAGACACCAAGGCTCGAATTTCTCATACGCTTCCATAACATCTGTCTGCGTAAACTTTTCACCGGAAAACTCCTTCATAAATTCTTTCGCTTGGTTAGCATACTCGGAATACTCAGACTTCTCAATCAAACTCTTCATATATTTTGTTGCCGACTTCCTGTTACCTGTTCCTTCTCTTAGCATTACAGGTATAACATATTTCTTAATGTTAGGAAGAAGTCTATATGCAAATCCGGGTTTATCCATATTATAAATAAAAACAAAGAGACAGTTCTTTCTATGCTTCTTTACGAGATTTTCTATATGTTTCGATATTAATTCATACTCTAGGATATCACGTCCAAATTTCTCAGATAAATCTATTACAATAACGCCTCCATTATTGTTTTCTATAATGTCTTCGAGGTAACTGTATTTATATGCATCCGGTCTTATCTCGCTGATTATTTCCATTCGATGACTGCTCAATCTTTTTGCTTCTATAAGCTTTTGAACAAGGGTTTTAGACATATCTTTAGCAGTCTCTACGCTTCTGGCAGATATAACATAGTGAACCATATTGCCAACGCTTTCATTATTAATTTTATGCTTTTCAATATTAGAAAGCTCTTTTATAAATGTTTCGCCAAACATTGAATGTTCAATCTTTTTTTGAGCGTCAATTATTATTTCATCAAAGTCAAATAACGAATCCCCCTTGTTATAGACCCCAAGTTCGTCGTAATTAAACATTTCTACATTTGCTGCCTTCTTGTTTTCAAAAAGGCTACCATAAATATAATTTCTCCTATCTGCCTCATTAAGATTCGTATAATACTCATACATAGTTATCTCTTTTGTCTTACAATGAAGCTTTGCTGTTTTAGATACATCATTTATTCTGTCAATAATATAGTCATATGCCTTATCAAAGCTATACTTCTTCTCATTATAGGAAAAAACTGCATATATAGCATTTCTCTCTTCCCTATAGATTACTGTATTTATATCATTAACAAATGTCTGAAATGTATACCCATTAACACGATGCTGATAGTATTCATAACCGTACCTTTTACAAGTTTCATTTACTGCTTCAGAAAAAATTTCAATCTCTGTCTTGATTAATAAATTATAGTATCTCATACGGCTTATCTCCTCTCATCAAAAAACCCATAACATAGGCGTTTTTCGTTTACACCTATATTATGGGAATTCTTTTACTCAATATTTTGAAGATGATGTGCTAATTAGCCTTATAAATTGTAAAGCCCATCTTATATTCCTGGTCAATATCAAGTATCTTATATGATATATCAAGTGGACTTGCGTCAAACAGCTTGTAGAAGTCAAGTAATATTCTCTGTACAACTAAGTTGATACTATTAGGGTCAGCATTGAATAATACTGCCAGCATCTGTGTGTTACTATATTTTACAGAAATATCTTCATCCCTAATAGACTTCTGAATTGATATCTTCATTGTATCAGTTGCTTTCTCAAGGTATTCATCTGTCACATTCATATCCTCTTTCGGACGAATAGAGAATGCTATTACCATGAATTCATATTCATATTCATCTCTAAGCTTTCTGAATACGCTTGTAACTTCACCCAGCTTAACTCTCTCAACTGTTTCTAAGCTATTATCGCCTCTAATTTTATCGATTGCATCATTTAATTCAATAGCAAATTTAGATGTATCAATATTACTGCCCTGTCTTGATACAAAACTGTCGCCACCTTCATTCGTTACTAGTCTGTCTTCATCAAGAAGCTTAATAAATACATCTACTAAGAATGGATCGAATTGAGTTCCTCGCCCATTAACAATTTCTTTTCTAATTACATCCTTAGGCAACGCCTTACGATAAATACGATCAGAATTCATGGCATCATATGCATCAGCCACGCCAATAATTCTAGCGTTAATAGGAATCTCTTCTCCTATAAGATGATCTGGATATCCATTACCATCAAATCTCTCATGATGATGTCTTGCAGCCTTCTCAACACCTGGAATTGATGTAACATTTTTCAGAATATCACTTCCAACTGTTGTATGAGATTGAACAAGCTCGAACTCAATAGAATTAAGTCTTCCAGGCTTATTAAGTACCGAATCAGGGACACCAATCTTACCTATATCATGCATCATACCCTGGAACCTAAGTTCAGACATCTGCTCATCATTCCATCCAAGTTCTTCAGCAATAAGACATGCAACTTCAGCAACACGCATGGAATGACCAGATGTATATCTGTCCTTAGCATCCACTGTCTTAGCAAGTGCTTCCATTGCAGTTCTAGACAAATGCTCTACCTGTTCTATAGCTTCGTTCCTGTCAGTATTCATCTGATTAACCTTCTTAACTGCCTGTAACAGACCGAATATAACAAGGAATATAAGTCCTATTGACATAAATGTTCCTGATATTACAGAAAGGGATAATACCTGTTCCATAAACAGCTGAATTATTCCGCATAACGCCAATAGAACCAGTCCAATAGCTACAAATATATAGGACCTGTCTTTCCGTTTGAATAAGTCATATGCCATGGTGACGACTGTCATTAGCATAGTAAGAACAATTATTACAAGGGAACCCATCCTTGTATTAGACAGTGCTGCAACGCCTGTATAATTCAGGACAGCTATTATTCCAAGATTAATTATTGATGCTATCTCTATAATTAAATATCCAATATGATATCTCTCATCCTGTATTCTATCAAGATATACAGCGAAGCTTATTGCAATAAGTGGTAACACCAGATACGCGCAATCTCGAATCACTGAAGCATTAGGGAATATAAATTGCCTTGCCCGGCAATTAGCAACTACCCAAAAAGCTAATACCAGTACACAGCATGCAAGATAGTACAGGTGTATTTCTCTCTTGGTAAACAAGGATAGTATTGCAGAAATAACAAGAGCAATTACACCAAGCAATAATGCGAATAATCCTAAGAACAACTCTAATTGATTGAGCTTAACTAACTCAAGAAGACATGCCGTCTGTTCACCAATTAGGACCTCACCTAGCTTACCACCATCTCTGTCAAGAACAGCTGTAAATACGATTTTGATTTTCGCATCAGTCATGTTCTTAGGAAGTGGAACGAACAGATATAGATATGTACTATTAATACCATATCCATCGGATCTCTCTGGTGAATATTCATACCACAATTCATTATTAATAAATAACTCTATCTTCTGACCTTTACTCCATACAAGTAAAGAATCATACACTTCAGGAACACCCTCAAGCTGCTTCTCTAAGGTTACTGTCTTCTGACCAGAAAGTGTTGATGAATTAGGCAGTGTTATAGGCATAGTGGAACCATCCTCGTTAACAACAGACCACTCTGTAAGTGTCTCAACATTACGAAAATTAGGTTCGTTATTAGGACGCTTGTTCATCTCACCAACAATAAGATATACAAGTAATCCAATAATCAAAACTGTAAGAACTCCCGCCATAATATCCCTGGCAAGTTTTCTATTTTTTAATCCAATTGTTTTGCTCATAAAAACCACCAATAAATAGTTACTAAAACTCTAATGTATATTATAAACTATATTGATGATTAAGACTAGAAGAAAATAAAAAAGAGACAACTGCTTCTAGCAGTCATCTCTCAATGAAAAATCAATAAATATTAAAGAGCAACTTTACCACTTATCTCATTATCAGCACTCTTTACAACATAGTATGCAGCATTATCGTCTACATTAACGTAAACTCTAATCTCTTCAATAGTCTTTCTCTTGAAATTCTCCTTGAAGTCTTTCTTGCACATCTCTGTAACATCAGCTAAGGAATAATCCTTTGACATCCATTGAACAAAAGTCTTCACTACAACGTCTGTCTTCTTAGCTGTAGACTTCTTAGCTGTTGTCTTCTTTGCTGTAGTCTTCTTAGCAGTTGTAGCCTTCTTAGTTGTAGTAGCCTTCTTAGCTGTTGTAGCCTTCTTAGTTGTAGTAGCCTTCTTAGTTGTAGTAGCCTTAGCTGGAGCCTTAGTTGCTGTAGCTGTTGTAGCCTTAGCAGCTGTTGCTGTAGTTGTAGCAGTCTTCTTAGCTGCAGCAGTACTTACACTAACTTTCTTTGTTGCTTCTGCCATGATTAAAAATCTCCTTCCAATAAAAAAATTTTTATTT
>Ga0256405_10009227_pt1 | contig 13602 bp, 7 predicted proteins | sample RumenRJG_02DNA_FD_189096 | JGI IMG/M metagenome (GOLD analysis project Ga0256405, IMG submission 189096) | Bovine rumen microbial communities from Lethbridge, Alberta, Canada - RJG_02 | ecosystem: Host-associated > Mammals > Digestive system > Stomach > Rumen | place: Canada: Alberta | collected...
TCTCGATGTGGCTGAAAAACCCCGCCAGGCCGGAGCGGGCGATCTTGTGCTCCTGATCAAGCAACTCGCCTTTCGTGAGAAGGACCAGCCTGTAGGCTCCGGAGTCGGATAGCTTCCGAAGCGTTTCCACGACGCTGGGGAACGGCTTCGCGGGGTTGTGGAGTATCTCGCGGCCGCTGTCGATGATGAACTTTACGGTCCCGGCATCCACCTTGCCCTTGCTGATGTTTACGGCGGTTTCAACCATGGAAAGGATGTAGCCTTCCATAAAAGAGGACGCTTATAATGGTTGAATAACATAAAATTGTTTTTTATCTTTGTTCGTTACAACCTAAGAGGAAATGAAAAGGTCGCTCTTATTCTTAATCGCCTCATTTGTCTTATTCGCATGTAAAGAAGAACATCCTGACTCTGTTCCGGTATCATCTATTACAATCAGTCAGCCAGCTGCCGAAATGATTGTCGGGGAAATCGTACAGTTAAAAGCAACCATTCTGCCCAATAATGCGACTGACAAGACCATCTATTGGGCGTCTTCGAAACAATCGGTTGCCACAATCTCAGAGAATGGACTTTTAACTGCCATTGCAGAAGGACAATCAACAATTACGGCAACGGCTGGAGGGAAAACCGCCTCCTGTCATGTTTCCGTAAGCAATATTATAATTAAGGTCTCATCAATATCACTCAATAAAACAGAACTATATCTTGTTGAGGGAGACGAAGAGACGCTAACCGTTACCGTGAAGCCTAATAATGCATCAGATAAAACCGTTGAATGGAGCTCTTCTGCACCGAAGATTGCTGATGTCAAGGATGGAAAAGTAACTGCCATTGAGGAAGGCGAAGCAACGATCACAGCAAAAGCAGAAGATATAATAGCCACCTGCAAGGTAGTAGTCGAAAAGAAGGCAGTCCCCGTAGAATCCATAGAGCTTAATAAAACTTCACTTAGCTTGGTTGAAGGGGAATCTGACATTCTTGTGGCTACGGTCAAGCCGGATAATGCCACGGACAAGACTGTATCCTGGGTCACTTCAGATGCATCTGTTGTTTCCGTGGAAGATGATGGCAAGATAATGGCCATAAAGGAAGGAAAAGCTACCGTCGCTGCCAAGTCTGGAGAAAAAACGGCAACCTGCGAAGTGACCGTCTCAAAGAAAGTGATTGCAGTCGAATCCATTATCTTAGACAAGACATCCATCGTGATGCTCGAGAACGAAAGCGCCTTAATAACCGCTACTGTAAAACCAAACAACGCCACAGACAAAACAGTTATCTGGAGCAGCTCCGACGAAAGCGTTGCCACTGTAAACGATGGCCACGTAAAATCTATCAAGGAGGGTAAGGCAATAATCACGGCAAAAGCTGGAGGCAAAACTGCCGGGTGTGAAGTTACTGTTAAGAAACGCACGATTGATGTCTCCTCTATTGAACTCAGTCACGCTACCTTATCTCTCTCCAAAGGTGACAGTTTCTCGTTGAAGGCAACCGTTAAACCTGATGATGCCACGGACAAGACGGTGACCTGGACTACTTCTGATGCCTCCGTTGCCACTGTTTATAATAATGGAGTTGTCATTGCAAAGAAGGAAGGGACCGCTACAATCACCGCCAAGGCAGGAGGCAAGATCGCGACCTGTACTGTAACCGTTCTACCACCTGACAATACGGAGAAGATTGATGATGATGGGCAGTATCATGATTGGGATTAATATATTTATTGAGCGAAATGAAACAATATCTTTTATCCGTCTGCATATTAGCTTCGCTTACTTTCTCTTGTTCTATCGAAGAAATAGAAGAAGCGAATCTGCGGGATTTTGATACCGGACTGAATCAAGTATTTTATGCCAGAATGGAAGACCCTTCAAGTTCTGAAACAAGGGTTTATGCCGATGAGAATTTACAAGTTTTGTGGGATGCCGATGATCGAGTATCCATCTTCAACAAAAACGTATATAACCAAGAGTATTGTTTTACAGGTAATAGCGGGGTGAATTATGGTACCTTTAGTAAAGTTGAATCTGGAGATTTAGTTGCAGGAAGCTCTTTAAATTATGTGTACGCAGTTTATCCATATTACGAATCTACGAGTATTACCAACAACGGGCAAATCATTCTGAATCTTCCATCTGAACAATCATTTCGGGATAATACATTTGGGAGTTTTGCAAACACGATGATCTCTTGCACGGAAGGGAATGACCTACTGTTCAAGAATATTTGTGGGTATCTGGCTATCAATCTATATGGTAACGATGTTTCAGTAACCTCCATCACTTTTAGGGGCAATAATAATGAGAAGTTGGCAGGAGAGGCAACTGTCATTTCATCGATTAATAGCTGTCCGTCTTTATCTTTCTCTTCCAATGCTTCAGATGTTATTACCCTTTCTTTTGATGAAGCCATACGTTTGGGGACATCGGCCGAAACCGCGACAACCTTTTGGTTTGTTATTCCTCCGACTGTTTTTAGCAAAGGATTCACGGTAACAGTATTCGATAATAATAATGGCTCTTTTGAGAAGGCAACCACAAAGACGTTTGCCGTTAATAGGAATACTCTATCCAGAATGTCATCGTTGGAAGTTACACCAACAGCTTCATATGTTGATGAATATGGTATCAATTATGGTCCAGGAACCACTATTGATGATATTACCTGGGCACCTGTTAATTGCGGCTACAAACCTGCGACAGAAAATAGTAAAGGTTATCCTTACGGGAAGTTATATCAGTGGGGCCGATTAACGGGGCAAGGATATGGATTCCCCTATACATCCGGAGATGATTCCTATATGGACGAAAGTTCTCCAAGCATTGAGAACAATTGGGCATATAAGAATGGGGCTGAGGATCCTAACACCTTTTATACTCCTTCAGGTGGCTATTTCGATTGGGATTGGATTCAAGATGGAAATCCAAAGTATTGGAGATGCTCAAATGGAGAAAAAACTCTGTTTGATCCGTGTCCCTCTGGATGGCGAGTCCCTACTTGGAAGGAATTAGAGACCCTATATAAAGGTGGCAATTCAGGCTGGACGGAGTATAATGGCCAGAAAGGCATTTGGTTTTCTGGCAGTCAGCCATATAGTGGGAGCGCAAATAAAGTATTCTTCCCAGCTTCTGGAGAGAGATATCCATACTCAGGAGCACAGAATCGTGGTGAAGATGGATACTATTGGTCATCTAGTGTGGTAAATTATTTCTCTTGGTCCTTGAAGGTTGTTTCAGGCGGGCCCGGGAAATGGTATATGGGGAAGGCCTACGGACTATCTGTTCGTTGTGTAAGAGAAACTTCACCTGGGGATGTATATGTTTCATCCGACTATTCTTTAGATGGTAAAGTTAACCTGATTCAAAAGGCGACAAATGGTAATGGCATTAATCTCGTGATAACTGGTGACGCATTTTCGGATAAGGATCAAGATCGTTTTATCCAATATGCCAACAAAGCAAGAGATGCTATCTTTTCAGAGGAGCCTTTCTCAAGAATGAAAGATCGGTTCAACGTCTATGCTATTAATGCAGTTTCCGAGAATGACAATGTTAATGGAACCACTCGTTTTTTGACTGATTTTATGAGTGGGACAAAAATTCAAGGAGACATTAAGCATATTTACTCTTTTATAGAAGAAAAGATACCATATGTTGACCTGACAAAAGCACCCGTCTGTTTGATCGTTAATGATTCTAGATATGCCGGTTATTGTAATTGGTGGACAACAAACAAGGCTTTGTGTTTCGTTCCATTGTGTTACAATGACAATGTATTCTCGGGGGTATTATTGCATGAGTTTGGCGGACATGCTTTCGGAAAACTTCTTGATGAATATGATTATTCGGGCACTATTCCATCTTCATTAATAGAAGAAAGAATCAAATGGCGCAACCTCGCCTATGGTTTTTATTCAAATGTCGATTATACTAATGACCCAACGGATGTTCAATGGTCCCATTTTCTTACTGATGAACGTTATTCCGGCCTGGTTGGAATCTACGAGGGAGCTGATACATACCGATATGGCGCCTATCGATCAACAGAAGATAGTATAATGCGAAGTAACTATGGTGGCTACAATGCTCCTTCACGTGAAGCTATTTATTATAAGATTATGAAGTTTTCTGAAGGAGATGAATGGAAATATGATTATGAGGGATTTGTGGTATTTGATAAAACAGCAAGGGAAAAAGAATCAAAAAGAATCAAAGTCAAAATGCGCGTCAAGTCGGAGAGTGAAGCCACTATACCACTTGCGCCCCCTGAGTTTTATAATAGTAACTTGTCTTCTGGACAAGCTTTGAACACGACAAAAGATGAATAGAGAAATATGTATCCTTCCATAAAAGAGGACGCTTATAATGGTTGAATAACATAAAATTGTTTTTTATCTTTGTTCGTTACAACCTAAGAGGAAATGAAAAGGTCGCTCTTATTCTTAATCGCCTCATTTGTCTTATTCGCATGTAAAGAAGAACATCCTGACTCTGTTCCGGTATCATCTATTACAATCAGTCAGCCAGCTGCCGAAATGATTGTCGGGGAAATCGTACAGTTAAAAGCAACCATTCTGCCCAATAATGCGACTGACAAGACCATCTATTGGGCGTCTTCGAAACAATCGGTTGCCACAATCTCAGAGAATGGACTTTTAACTGCCATTGCAGAAGGACAATCAACAATTACGGCAACGGCTGGAGGGAAAACCGCCTCCTGTCATGTTTCCGTAAGCAATATTATAATTAAGGTCTCATCAATATCACTCAATAAAACAGAACTATATCTTGTTGAGGGAGACGAAGAGACGCTAACCGTTACCGTGAAGCCTAATAATGCATCAGATAAAACCGTTGAATGGAGCTCTTCTGCACCGAAGATTGCTGATGTCAAGGATGGAAAAGTAACTGCCATTGAGGAAGGCGAAGCAACGATCACAGCAAAAGCAGAAGATATAATAGCCACCTGCAAGGTAGTAGTCGAAAAGAAGGCAGTCCCCGTAGAATCCATAGAGCTTAATAAAACTTCACTTAGCTTGGTTGAAGGGGAATCTGACATTCTTGTGGCTACGGTCAAGCCGGATAATGCCACGGACAAGACTGTATCCTGGGTCACTTCAGATGCATCTGTTGTTTCCGTGGAAGATGATGGCAAGATAATGGCCATAAAGGAAGGAAAAGCTACCGTCGCTGCCAAGTCTGGAGAAAAAACGGCAACCTGCGAAGTGACCGTCTCAAAGAAAGTGATTGCAGTCGAATCCATTATCTTAGACAAGACATCCATCGTGATGCTCGAGAACGAAAGCGCCTTAATAACCGCTACTGTAAAACCAAACAACGCCACAGACAAAACAGTTATCTGGAGCAGCTCCGACGAAAGCGTTGCCACTGTAAACGATGGCCACGTAAAATCTATCAAGGAGGGTAAGGCAATAATCACGGCAAAAGCTGGAGGCAAAACTGCCGGGTGTGAAGTTACTGTTAAGAAACGCACGATTGATGTCTCCTCTATTGAACTCAGTCACGCTACCTTATCTCTCTCCAAAGGTGACAGTTTCTCGTTGAAGGCAACCGTTAAACCTGATGATGCAAGCGATAAAACCATAGTTTGGTCAACAAGCGATGGACTGGTTGCGATAGTGGACAATTCCGGTTTGGTCACCGCTATTAAAAGTGGTGTTGCCTCAATTATGGCAAGCGCTGGCGGAAAAACAGCGACTTGTGTGGTCACCGTAACAACTCCGGTTGAAAGTATTTCTCTGGACAGAACGTCCATGACGCTTGAGGAAGGCCAAGTAACAAGATTGGTTGCCATCATTAGTCCCGATGATGCAGATGAAAAAACCGTTACCTGGAGTTCTTCTGATCCCAGTGTTGCCCAGATTGACCAAGAAGGAAAGGTTACGGCGGTAAAAGTGGGTTCCGCGACCATTTCTGCCAAAGTAGGGAAAAAGACTGCCACTTGTAATGTAACCGTTCAAAAGAAGATAATACAAGTCTCCTCAATTGTATTGAATAAAACGACCCTTTCCCTTGAAAAAGGCAAATCGGAAACGCTCTCTGCCACAGTTAAACCAGATGATGCAACGGACAAGACAGTAAACTGGTCAAGCACTGATGCTACAATTGCGTCGGTAGATGCTAACGGGAAGGTAATGGCCAACAAAGGTGGTCAAGCGGTTATCATTGCAAAAGCGGGAGAGAAATCTGCCTCTTGTGTGGTGACGGTAACCGTCCCCGTGTCTAGCCTTAAACTAAATAAGACTTCCTTGAAGCTGACTAAAGGCCAGAGCATTACACTTACAGCCACCGTTTATCCGAGTGATGCCACTGACAAAACTGTCACTTGGGTATCTTCAGACAAGAACGTGGCCTCTGTAGACCAGAATGGCAAAGTGGTTGCTAAAGCTGGTGGAAATGCTACAATTACTGCCGCGTGTGGTAGAATTACTGCAGCGTGTTCTGTGTCGGTCGTTGTCCCGGTAACGTCATTAACTCTTGACAGGACCTCCGTTGCATTAACCAAAGGAGAATCCGTTACCATTACCGCAACAGTCAGTCCCAGTGATGCTACCGATAAAACAGTTTCCTGGAGCTCTTCTGACGAATCTGTTGCTATCGTGTCAAATGGAAAGATAACTGCTAATAAGAGTGGTTCCGCCACTATAACAGCCAGGGTTGGAGAATTGACTGCCACCTGCACTATCAGGGTGACAACACCTGTTACATCAATATCCTTAGACCGGTCCTCTTTATCTTTAGAGGAGGGACAATCAACAACCTTGACGTCAACGGTCTATCCTAATGATGCTGACGATAAGACCGTTACCTGGTCGTCATCTGCATCATCTATTGCAACGGTAGACGAGAGGGGAACTGTCACTGCCGTGAAAGAAGGTACTGCAACCATCACGGCAAAAGCTGGTGAAAAAACAGCCACCTGTAAAGTCTCTGTGCACAAGCAAGTGATACCTGTGATTTCTATCACGCTGAATAAGAGCAGCCTCTCCTTGGATAAAGGCAAGACAGAAAGCCTCATCGCTACGGTAAAACCTGATGATGCAACGGATAAGACTGTATCCTGGTCAACCAGTGATGCAACCATAGCCTCGGTTGACGCAAATGGAAAGGTAACCGCCATCAAAGGAGGAAGTGCTACGATTTCCGCTACCTGCGGGGGTAAAAAAGCCGAATGCTCCGTTACGGTAACAGTTCCTATAGAGTCTATTACCTTGGATAAGACGAGCATCAAGATAGCGAAGGGAAAAACGGAGAACCTCATTGCGACCATTAATCCAAACGACGCAACAATAAAGACGGTTACTTGGTCAAGCAACGATGTCACCATTGCCAGCGTAGACCAGAAAGGCACTGTAACAGCATTAAAGAAAGGCATTGTTGTCATCACCGCTTCGGCGGGAGGAAAGAATACAACCTGTACTGTTACCGTTACTGATCCAAATACCGAACAGATTGGTGATGGAGGAGAATATGATTGGTAGCCGGGATAAACATAATGAGATCGATTAATACCTGCTTTATGAAACGATATTTCCACACCCTGCTTATCTTGCTTGGTTGCGGAACGGCTTGTAACGTGCTGGATACAGATCAAAATCCCAATGCCAATGCCGTTTTCTACGCAACGCTCGAGGATGCGGGTATACAACAGGAAACAAAAGTATATGCAGATGCTGATTTGAAGGTACTATGGAATCAAGGTGACAGGGTGAGCGTCTTCAATAAGCGCACTGGCAACGAAGAATACGGTTTTGATGGCAATGATGGAGAAGACTCTGGTTCATTCCATAGAATAGGGGAGGAAAAGTCTGGTTCTACCCTGTCTCACATCTATGCGGTCTATCCTTATTCTGACAATACCTCCATTGGTTCCCAAGGAATAGTATCCTTTACTCTGCCGTCTGTTCAGACATACAGCCAGGATTCATTCGGCGCCGGTTCAAATACTATGATCTCCGTAACGGATGACGACCAGTTACAATTCTATAATGTCTGCGGCTATTTGGGCTTGAAACTCTGCGGCCCGGGCATTTCGATCAGCAAAATTACGTTACAAAGCAACAAAGCGGAAAAAATTGCCGGGGAAGCTAAAATAACCATCTCTTCTGGAGAAACACCTTCGGTCGCAATGACAGAATCTGCATCAGATGTAATAGATTTGGTTTGTGACCCGCCCGTTCAACTAGATGCGAATCGCAATAAGTTTACGACATTCTGGTTTGTAATACCTCCTACAATATTTACGGAAGGTTTCACGGTCAGTATTGCTGTCAACCAAGGAGATACCTACGAGAAGTCAACAACAAAAACCGTAACGATCTCACGTAACACCCTCGTCAGGATGGCCACCCTTGAATTGTCTCAGAATGGAATCAGTATCTATAAATATGGGGACGATTCCAACTGGGACAACAATTCCGGTTCAGGAGGAAACTTTGACAATGGAGGGTATGGCGGTGACTCCAACTGGGACAATAATTCCGGCTCCGGAGGAAACTTCAACAATGGAGGGTATGGTGGCGACACCAATTGGGACAATAATTCCAGCTCCGGAGGAAACTTCAGTAATGGAGGGTATGGTGGTGACTCCAACTGGAGTCAAGATGGGAATGGTAACGCCAACGTGGGTAAAAGTGGTTACGGGAAAGATTCCGATTGGGACTCGGATGATGACTCGGGCGGAGGAGTTGGTATTGATGGCTACGGTGGCGATATCGATTGGGATTAATTCATTTCACTTTAATTGAGCAAATAAACAAAACAAAATATCATGATCTCTTATTTCAAGCATTTTGGGGGCATTCTCCTTCCTTTATTGTTAATTGCTTCCTGCAACATCGTGGATGTTTCACCAGAGGTTGATACTCCTTCGGATGGAAAACATCACAGCAAAATGGTTTTCAAATGCAATGTTTCAGGCTACGAAGGCACTACCATAAGGAACATCGACACAAAAAGCACATCATCGTGGGAGGACGGAGACGTAGTATACATCGCTTTCTACAACAAGAGCACAGTAGTTCCCGGCACAGCAGTTTATTCTGCGACTGAAGGATGGTCCGTGTCATATGATGGCGATCTTAGCGAAGGCTCTTCACAGAAATGTGAGGCTCGCTTCTTTGTCAATACTACTTTCGCCAACGAAAATCTCGTGACACTAAATCCTCACACAGAAATCTATGAGGATCTCGCAGGAACTTATAGTTACTCTAATGGAACTCTCACAGTAACCGCTTCTTTGTCTCCAAAAGTCGGCCGAATCAGATTTACAGGCACTTCAAATGACAAGATCCACGTCACGGGAATAACCACTCATACTACCTATTCACCGGCGGGGAATCTGTTCTCTACGACACAGGCTCCAGTTTCTCTTACTGTAGACAAATCGGGAAGCACTCCTTATGTCTATGGTTCCTTTGCTTTTGATGACTGTAAGATTGGTATTGTCGGCAGTGATTTCGCATTCACCCGCACTTGCAGTTCTTCCATTTTCCAGAAAGGAGATTCCGGATATATGAAGATTCCTTCGACTGCCGCCCATAATAACTGGAAGGCTGGCCTGATTATTACAATTAATGGAGTGGATTTTAAAATGATACCTGTTGCCGGCTACACTGGCGGCTTTTATATGGCCGGGGAAACCGAAGTGACTACCGCACTGTATAATGCAGTTAACGGCACAGCTTCCTCCGATCAAACTCCTATTGATAATATTTCATACACGACTATCCAGACTTGGATCGAGAAACTTAACAATGATACTAAGCTCACTTTTGCTCTCCCCTCATCGGAACAATGGTTATATGCGGCAAAGGGAGGATCTTTGTCACAGAACTACACGTATGCAGGTAGCAATACTCCGGGAGATGTGGCCTGGTATTCAGCAAACACCTCAGCCAAGCAAAATGTCAAAACAAAAGCTCCAAATGAATTGGGCATTTATGATATGAGCGGAAATGTTGCGGAATTCACAACAACAATGTATAGTGACTCATATCCATATATATACGGCGGCAGTTATAAATCAAAGGTTGATAATATTACCAAAACCTCTTGTTTTAATACTTGCACTGATGAATGGTATAATAATTATCATAGTGGTAGTGTAACTTATAATAGCTCTAACTGTAAAAGTTCTGGGATTGGATTCAGATTGATATTAACCTTTTCTGAGTAACTAAACCATTGAGACTCTACTTGTAAGATTGTACCTAAGCTCTATATAGAACTACAACAAAACTTGAAGTAGCTGGGTGACCGATGCGAGGCGGAACAGCCTTGGATGGTCATATTCGTCGGTGTGCTCGAGTTTCCACAGGATTTCCGAGGGGATGTGCACACCCCAGCCTCCCAGTCGCAGGACCGGGTCGATGTCGGACTTGAAAGAGTTGCCGACCATCATCAGTTCGCTCGGGTCGATACCCAGTTTGCGGCACAGGGTGTAGTATTCCCGGTCCGACTTGTTGGAGACTATCTCGATGTGGCTGAAATACTTGGCGAGGCCTGAGCGGGCGATTTTGTGCTCCTGGTCGAGAAGCTCGCCCTTTGTCAGGAGGACCAGGCGGAAAGCTCCGGAACCGGAAAGATCCCTGAGGGTGTCTTCGACTCCCTGGAAGGGTGTAGCCGGGTTGTGGAGGATTTCGCGGCCGCTGTCGATGATGAAGCGGATGGTGTCGGCATCGACCGTGCCTCCGCTTACTTTTATCGCGGTCTCTATCATCGAGAGGATGTAGGCCTTCGCCCCGAAGCCGTAATCCTCCATATTGGCGCATTCGACCTTGTACAGTTCAGAGGAGATATGTTCGAAGTCCCCGTACTCCGACAGGCGATCCGCCACAAGCCTCTCGGCTGTCCGGAAACGCGACTCGTTTTCCCACAGGGTGTCGTCGGCATCGAATGCCACTACCTTTACTTGATCCAACATACTGCAAATGTACGCAAAAAGAAGCATTACTCGGCAGCCGGACGGGTCTCTCCCAGGATGGCGCCGAGACGGGCCGCGTACCAGGAGGAGTCGCGTGCCATAACGACATATTCGTGAGGCCCGTCGGGGCCGGGGGTGAAAGTGTCCGCCCCAGTCTCGGGATCCACCTTGACGGTCCCTCGGACAGTCTCGAATCCAGCTTCCTGCGGACTGTCCAGACACGCGATCCAGGTCAGCAGGGGATCCCACGCATAGCGTCCCGAGGCGCTCCCGTGCGCTGCAAGCACCTTGTGGAGCAGGTCCTCCTCCGGCAGGCCTCCTCCGATCCGGAGCCTGGTGCCGACCTCGTACCCGAGGAATGTCACGGGCGTCGGCCATTCGTCACACACTGTGGCTCCCGCCCTGTGGCTGCGCTCGGTGTTGGCGAAGTTGTATTCCTTCCCTTCGGGATACTTCCCGGCCATAGACCACAGATGGCGCACTTTCCTGCGAACGAGTTCGGTTCCGGAAAGCGGTGAATACCTGTCCGCCCCGCTCCGGAGAAGGCGTTCCAGGCTGTTGGTGAATCCAACCGTAATGATGTCCACGGGCTCTTCCGCCCGGGATAGGATTTTCCTGTAAAACTCCACTGCATCAGCAACTTCCGTAAGGGAATCCGCCTCCCTCCCGGGACAAGCCTCGATCAGCAGGTCGTGGTAGGAAGGGGTGCCGGGATAGTCCACGGCTTCCTTGTCCGCGCCGAGGAAGAGACCGCTGCGTCCCTCGTTGAGCAGGAAGGCAGAAAGCGACGGCACGCTGGTAGGGCGCACTGCCGAAAGGCATATTCCTTCAAGGACGATCTCCCCCCTGCGTTCTGCGTCCAAGAGGATACGGATGGCGCAGGCATCGTCCACGTCAGTCCACCAGTCGGTATCGAAGACCACCTTCCGGATGGCCTGGAGGGGATTCCTGACATAGCGGAAATGCCTGAAGCCGGACTTCCCCGAGCCGGCCGAGTACAACGAAGGACGGAGGGCGAAGAAACCTCCGAATATGTTGTGCTGGAAGCCTGAGACCGGTATGTCCTTCCTGAGGGTCTCCCACGAAAGCCCGTCCTTGCTGACCGACACGTCAAGCCAGCCTCCGCGCTGGTCCAGGCGGACAGAGAACTTCCGGCCGAACTTGTTCGGATAACTCTCGGTGCGGTTTGCATCCAAATAGACGGTGAACGTGCGCCCGTCGCTTGAAAGGCCGGCATATGCGTTTTCGTCGTAGAAGAGCAGCAGTCCCGCGGAAGCGTCTTTCCTGCCTACTGTGACTTCTGTCTGGACGGAATATCCCGGAGCGTCGGCGACAATGGTAAGAAGCCTTCCGTCCTTCGGAGACTTTCCTTTGCCCTGGAGGGTTAGGACGCTGCCTTTGACGGTTGCATATTCAAGGGAGTTTTCCTTCCAGCCCGACCACTGCCATCCCGGGGCGGTCCCGAAAAACTCGTCGGACAGGTCTTGCGGTTCCGGACTGACGACCGGCTCGAGGTCCTTCACGGGCCTGCACCAGCCGCGCTCCGTCCATTCCACCGGCTCCATCAGGGTGTGCCGGCCAAGGGACGGATACCCCTTCCGGTAGGCGTGGTATATCACCCACCACTGCCCTCCGGGGCCTTCCACAAGGGTTCCGTGCCCCTTGGACCACCACTCCTCCGATGCAGAATATGTATGGACTAAAGGGTTGTAGGGGTTGTTCTCCCACGGTCCGGCGATGTCCTTCGAGCGCGCAGTAACGACCATATGGCTCGTGGCCGGGCCCGCCGTCCCTCCCTGGGCGGACACCAGGTGGTAATACCCGTCCTTGTAGAACAGTTTGGGCGATTCCAGGCAAAAGCCTTCTACCTCCCATTCGGAGGGATATTCCCAGCCGGTGTACACCCGCACCGTCTCCCCGGCCCTGGAAAGGCCGTCGTCCGACAGCGGAGTCACGTAGCCGTCATTGGTGAACAGGTAGCGTTTCCCCTCTGGTGTCACTGCCAGACCGGGATCGATGCCGCCTATATGAAGGTCGCAGGGCTTGCTCCAGGGGCCGCGGATATCCTTAGCCGTCACGACCCAGTTGGTCCCGGCCGAAGGGAAATAAAGGTAATATGTGTCACCGACTTTCTTCAGGTCCGGCGCCCACGCCGACCCTTTCCAGTCCGGGGCGGCACGGCATATGGGCTCCCAGTTCACAAGGTCGCGGGAATGCCAGATGAGAAAACCGGGGCGGTATTCCATAGCCGAGTGTGTCATATAGTAGTCGTCGCCGTCCTTCAGGACGGTGGGATCCGGATAATCTCCGTACAGGAGCACTGTCTGGGCTCCGGCAGATACCGCGAGGAAAAGGCCTGCTAGCAAGAGTAGTCGTTTCATATGGTTCCGTTATTCGTCTGACTCACCCCGCCGACCGGTGGAGTTTATCCAAATATACGAATAATAATCTTCTCCCAATGAATGATGAACTTTTACTCAATGGCCGATGGGGATACGGATAAGGCCAGCGCAATAACGCTGGCCTTACTGGTGGTCCCGGCAGAGACTTGAACCTGCGACCCACTGATTATGAGTCAGTTGCTCTAACCAACTGAGCTACGGGACCGATTTCCCGGCTCAAAGGTCGGGAAAATATTCGGAAAATCCAACTTCAAGG
>Ga0256405_10009228_pt1 | contig 13601 bp, 13 predicted proteins | sample RumenRJG_02DNA_FD_189096 | JGI IMG/M metagenome (GOLD analysis project Ga0256405, IMG submission 189096) | Bovine rumen microbial communities from Lethbridge, Alberta, Canada - RJG_02 | ecosystem: Host-associated > Mammals > Digestive system > Stomach > Rumen | place: Canada: Alberta...
GTGAAACCGGAATTCTGGCTGATGGGCGAGGTGATCCATGGCGAGTACCAGCGCTGGGTGAACCCCGGGATGCTGCACGCTGTGACGGACTATGCCCTGCACAAGGCGCTCTACAGCGGCCACAACGACCACAACTATTTCGAGATCGCCCATACCCTGAACCGCTTCATGCAGAACGGCATCGACTGCCGCGCGCTCTACAGTTTCGTGGACAACCACGACGTGGAGCGCATCCACACCAAGCTGAACGATAAACGGCACTGGCTTCCGGTACACATTCTGCTCTTCTGCCTGCCGGGGATCCCCTCGGTGTATTACGGCTCGGAATTCGGCATCGACGGGCGGAAGGCCCGGGGCGGCTCCGACGATGAGATCCGGCCGCAGCTGAACCTGAGCGAACTGCTATCCCGGGAGAATCCCTGCCTGGAGATTGTCCGTGCCCTGGGGCAGATCTACCGCGAGGAAAAGGCCCTGGCCTGGGGAGATTATCAGCAGCTGGTGCTGACCACGAAGCAGTATGCTTTCCGCAGGGGCGACGTTCTTGTTGCGGTGAACAACGACGGCTGTGACGCGGAGTTCAACGTCCCCTGTGCCGACGGAACGTACCGCGGAGCGCTGCACGGCGGCTCCTTCACGGCCGGGGACGGAAGTCTCAGACTCCGCCTTGGTCCCTGTGACGGCGAGATCCTGATCCCCGAGAGCCGGAACACGGCGCGGTTTGAGCCGATCCGGACCGCGGTCCCGGAACCGGAAGCGAAGGCTGGAGCGGAAAACGCCTCCGCGGCGGCCGCGGGCGGAGGTTCGGAAGCCACGAAAGTGGGAACAGCGGCAGCGGAAGCACAGGCGGCGAAGCCGCTCGATCTCTCCAAACCGTACGAACAGATGAGCGTGGAGGAGCTGCAGGCCGCGATCCTGCAGAAGCTGGCCCATAACGGGCCGGTAACCGATCAGATGCGCCGCGATGTGGCGGCCAACATCTGGAAGGATTCCCTCCTGAACTGGGTAAAGAGCTTCCGGTGACACAGACCGGCGACCTCGAAAAGTCCTCCGCCGTGCGGAGCATTCCCGACTCCGCAGGACGGAAAGAACTCTCCCGGCGGGCGTGAACGCCCGAACCGGGAGAATTCTTTTTTCGCATCAAAAAAAGTTCTTGCTTTATTTCGCTAATGTGGTATTATAGCAAAGTAAAAATCATCCTGAAGGAGAACGACAATGAAAAAGATCCTCTCTATTGCTCTTGCCCTGACCATGCTTCTGGCGCTGGGTGTCACGGCGTTTGCCGCGGACAAGGACCCCGTGGCCGACCGGACCTCTTTTGTGATGGGCATTGACCCGGAGTATCCTCCGTTCAGCTATCTCGGCGACGACGGCGAGTATACCGGTTTTGACGTGGAAGTCTGCCAGGCGGTCTGCGACCTGCTGGGCTGGAAGCTGGAAGTCTTCGGTGTGAACTGGGATGAAAAGCTGGTTCAGCTTGACTCCATGGAGTGCGACTGTGTCTGGTCCGGCATGACCATCCTCGACAGCATGAAGGAAGCCGGCTATGTAATTTCCGAGCCCTATTATGACAACACCCAGGTCCTGGTCGTGAAGGCGGACAGCGGCTTTGCTTCTTCTGAAGACCTGGCCGGCAAGGTCGTGGCGGTTCAGCTCGGCACCTCCGGCGAAGCGCTGCTGAACGGCGATCTCAGCGATCTGGCGGCGACCTTTGACAACGTCATCACCTGCGACAGCTTCCTGAAGTGCTTTACCGAGCTCGAAGGCAACGCGGTTGACGCGGTGTTTGTCGACCTGCCGGTGGCGGCCAGCTATGTGGCCAAGCACGACGGTCTGAATGTCATCGACGAGAACCTCGGCGCCGAGCAGTACGGCATCGCCTTCCGTGCCGGAGACGCGGCGCTCTGCGAGGCGGTGGACGCGGCGGTTCAGGAGCTGGTCGAGAACGGCACCTATGCCGAAATCGCGGCAAAGGAAGAATACGCCGACATCGTCAACAATCTTCTTTTCCTGAGCGAGACGGAAGAAGCCGCCCCTGAGGCAGAAGCCGAAGCGGCAGCCTGATGACGCAGGTACATCTGAAGATGTGATACAGCCCGAAAGCGCACAGAAGTGCGCTTTCGGGAAATTCTGTCTATAGAAGAGAATTCACGTAAGAAGAGAATGAGGTTTTCCCTATGTCCTTAATGACCATGATCATCAAGATGAGCGAAGGTCTGTCCAAGACCTGCGCGATCTTCTTCCTGACCCTGCTGTTCTCCCTCCCGCTGGGCATGATCGTGGCCCTGCTGCGTATGAGCAAGGTCAAGATCGTCTCGGCGGTAACACGCTTCATCATCACGATCCTACGCGGCACGCCGCTGATGCTGCAGCTGCTGGCGGTGACTTACGGGCCGTACTACCTCTTCGGGGCGAACGTGGCCCGGAACAAGCTGATCCCGGTTGTGATCGCGTTTTCCATCAATTACGCGGCCTACTTTGCGGAGATCTACCGCGGGGGAATCGAGTCCATCCCGGTGGGGCAGTATGAAGCCGCCGAGGTTCTGGGATATACAAAGTTCCAGACCTTTATGCGGATCATTCTCCCCCAGGTGATCAAGCGCATCATGCCCAGCGTGACCAATGAGGTCGTAACCCTGGTGAAGGACACCTCGATGGCCTTTACGGTCTCTTATCAGGAGATGTTCACCATCGGCAAGCAGATCGCAAACTCCCAGACCAGCTTCATGCCGTTCCTGGTGGCGGGCGCGTTCTACTACATCTTCAACGTGATCGTCGACTGGGTCATGGGGCGGATCGAGAAGCGGCTGGATTACTATCGTTGAGAGGAAAGGGAAGATATGGCAGAGAACAAGAATCAAAATGCGGAAACGGCGAAGGCCTCCAGCATCCTCGAAATCCGCAGTCTTCAGAAGTCCTTCGGCGATCATGTCGTACTGAAGGATATCTCCCTCTCGGTGGAGCGCGGCAACGTCATCTCCATCATCGGCCCCTCCGGCTCCGGAAAGTCGACCCTGCTGCGCTGCGCCTCCTTCCTGGAGACGGCAGACGGCGGCGACATCCTCTATGACGGTCAGTACGCCATGCACGACGGGGTCTATGCTTCCAAGGCGGAGCTGAACCGCTGCAGGACGCGCTTCGGTCTGGTGTTCCAGAATTTCAACCTGTTTCCGCATTACTCCGTACTGCGCAATGTCTCCGAGCCGCCCGTCATCCACGGGGAGGATAAGGAAACGGCGCGGGAGCGTGCCATGGAACTGCTGAAGAAGATGGGCCTGGACGGAAAGGAAAACGCCTATCCCTACCAGCTCTCCGGCGGCCAGCAGCAGCGCGTCGCCATCGCCCGCGCTCTGGCGCTGAATCCCGAGGTGCTCTACTTTGACGAGCCTACCAGTGCCCTGGACCCGGAACTCACCGGCGAAGTGCTGAAGGTGATCAAGCAGCTCGCGGAGGACAAGATGACCATGGTGGTCGTCACGCATGAGATGCCCTTTGCCCGCGCAGTCAGCAACCACGTTATTTTCATGGACGGCGGCGTGATCGTCGAAGAGGGACATCCGGAGGCGGTCTTCGGCGCTCCGACACAGGAGAGAACCAGGCAATTCCTGAGGAACTATCAGAGATGACGGGACCACTTTCCTATGCACTTCTGGACCCCACCGGAAATATGACCCTCCTGGCTGAGACGTCCGTACCCGAGGCGGCTCAGCCTCTGACCGCAAAGCGGCTGATGGCGCTGGAACCGGCCACAGAACAGGTGGGCTTTGTCTCCGATACGGACGACGGCATCGGCCTGCGGATGGCCGGAGGGGAGTTCTGCGGCAACGCCTCGATGAGCGCCGCGGTGCTGTACCTGCTCCGGAAGGGCGGGGACCGCGGAGAAGTGACCGTTCATGTGAGCGGAACGCCGCAGCCGGTGCCCGTCACCGCAGAGAGACGTCCGGACGGAACCTGGCGGGGCAGCGTCGTGATGCCGAAACCGCTTTCCGTGGGGAGAGAACGCTTCTCCGACGGAACCGAACGGCCGGTCGTGCGCTTTCCGGGGATTACACATGTCATTCTGGAAACAGAGATGGTGCAGACAGAGGCCGAGAGACTGGCACCGGTCTGGTGCAGGGAACTGGAGAGCGAAGCGCTGGGCCTCATGTTTCTGGATCGGGAGCGGGGCGTTCTGAAGCCCCTGGTCTATGTCCCCTCTGCGGACACCCTGTTCTGGGAGTCCTCCTGTGCCAGCGGCACCACCGCGGTGGGCGCTTATCTGGCGGCGGAATCCGGTATGGCGGTCCGCGCGCCGCTGAAGCAGCCGGGGGGCACGCTGGAGATCGAAGCGGATCCGGATGGAAAGCTCCTCCTGAAGGGCAGCGTAAGACTGGTCCGTCAGGTGAGCGGCGTGCGGCCGGAAGGATAATCAAGCCGACGGAGTCGGCTCCGTACAGAATATCGCCCCTCTGCGCCAAAGGAAGATGACGCAGAGGGGCGATGGTTTTACAGATCTGCTGGTTCTCGGCAGCTTCCGGGTCAGCTCTCTGCCCCGGCTCCGCTCCGCAGAGCGAGCAGCTCTTCCGGAGAGAAGACGTACTGTTTGCCGCAGAACTGGCAGGTGACTTCGGTGGGCGTCCCTTCGGAGGCCAGCTCCTGCAGGGTCTCGTCGCCGGAGCTCTGCAGGGCTGATTCGATGCGCTCCCGGCTGCAGTAGCAGCGGTAGCTTACCTCATCCCGCGCCAGAATCTCCGGCTCCAGACCGCGGAGCACCTGATGCAGCACTTCTTCAGCCCCATCCTCATTCAGGATCGTCGTGAGCTGATCCATCATGAAGATGTTGTCCTCAATCTTCTGGATGAGTTCCTCCGGCGCGCCGGGGAGCAACTGCACCAGGAACCCGCCCGCGGCGAGAATATGCTTGTCCGTTCCGACCAGAACGCCGAGACCGCAGGCCGAGGGGACCTGCTCGCTCTCTACCAGATAGGCGGTGAGATCCTCCGCAACCTCGCCGGAGATGAGCTCGACGCTGCCGATATATGGCTCGCGCAGGCCGAGATCTCTGCTGACGGTCAGGGTGCCGTCACGACCGATCAGACCGCCGACATCCAGCTTCCCGTCGGCCCTTGTCGGAAGATCCGCCCCCGGCTCGTCCACATAGCCGCGGACATTTCCGGCGCTGTCGGAGACGGCCACGACATTTCCCACCGGGCCGCCGCCGCTGAGGCGCAGGGTGAGGGTGTCCTTTTCGCCCTTCATGGCGTTGCCGAGCAGCGAAGCGCCCAGGAGTGCCCTGCCGAGAGCCGCGGAGGCCGTGGGGCTGAGCCCGTGGACGGTTCTTGCTTCTTCTACGATTTCAGGTGCGGAGATCACCGCGATCTTGACCATGTCGTCCGCGGCGACCGCACGAATTATCTGTCCCATTTTCCGATACGATCCTTTCCGATCCGGGCTGCCCCGGAGATTCTGTCCGCTATCATACTCCCTCATCGGGCCGCACGTCAAGAGCGCGGGAAACAAGGCTTCGGACGATTCCTCTCAGGAGGGGTCAGCGCGCCCGCGCCGGGGGAGAAGCACAACGGCGGCCACACCCAGACCGATCACAAGAGAAACACAAAGCACGATGACCACGCGGACATGGGACGCGGTTTTCGCGCTCTGGATCTGCGCGTTCATCCTTGAAAAGGTCCCGGAGGCGGCGTCGTAATAAAGCCCGCCGGACAGATCCGCTTTTCCACGGGAGACAATGCCGTCCGCTTTGGCTGTGGGGATCATTCTGGCCAGGGACCCGCGGCTCTGAATGGAAAGCTGGGGGAGGGCTTTGTTGATCACCACAAGCGAGGCGCTCTCCTCACCAAAAAGCGCATCCAGCTTTTCATCGGCCTTTGTCCTGACCTCGGAGGCTTCTCCCCTCGTGGACCAGAAGGCAATGCTGCCGTATTCCGTCATGGGGCTCATGTCTTCCAGGAGCTTGCGTTCTTCTGACGAGGTCAGCAGATCGATATCGTCCTCAATCACAACGCGAAAGCCGGTTTTGGAGTTCTTCCAGGTCAGGCCGTTTTCGGTGATGCTGCCGAAGTTCGGCATGTTGAGATAGGGGTCAAAGCTGTCCTTCGGCGCGGCATAACAGAAGCACTTCAGCTGCGGCAGAACCAGAAGAACAAGCAGAAACAGGGCCAGAACACGACGCAGGGGTCGTTCCGACATTGTTATCGCCTCCTTTCCGCTCAGATGCGGGCCCGCTCCGAAAGGGAGAGAGGACCGCTTTCGCCGTTATTCTACCCTCCGGCGAGGGAAAAAGCAATCGAAGGAATCTGAATAATTCTGAAGAGAAATACAGCCCGGACGAAATATTAAAAATAAAGCTTTACTTTTCAGAGACATGCGCGTATAATTGCATACAATTACACAATCATAGCAAAACACGCGTGCGCGTAAGCACAGCGAGGAGGAACCCAATGCTGGAACTGTCTACCAAAACCAATCTGCTTGAAGAGAACGATTACCGCTATTCTCTGCAGGATGTCAAAGACCCTGTTCTGTACCGGGATGTCTATAATTACGAAGAGATCCCCAAGGTCGCCTTCAACCACCGGCGCGTGCCCATCTCGATGCCGGAGGATATCTGGATCACGGACACGTCCTTCCGCGACGGGCAGCAGGCCTTTCATCCGTATACACCGGAGCAGATCGAGACGCTCTACAAGCTGATGTCCAAGCTCGGCGGCCCCTACGGAATCATCCGCCAGACGGAATTTTTCATCTATTCCAAGAAAGACCGCGAGGCCATCGAGCGCTGCCGCAGCCTGGGACTGAAGTTCCCGGAGATCACCACCTGGATCCGCGCCAGCCGGGAAGATTTCAAGGCGGTCAAGGATCTGGGTATCCGGGAGACCGGCATTCTGGTCTCCTGCAGCGACTATCACATCTTTAAGAAGCTGAAGAAAACCCGCCGGGAAGCCATGGAGATGTACCTTGCGACCGTGAAGGACGCATTTGATGCCGGCGTCATGCCGCGCTGCCACCTGGAGGATGTCACAAGGGCGGACTTCTACGGCTTTGTAGTGCCCTTTGTCAACGAGCTGATGAAGCTTTCGGATGAGGCGGGGATCCCGGTGCGCATCCGGGCCTGCGACACGATGGGCTATGGCGTGCCGTACACCGAGGTCGCGCTGCCGCGCAGCGTCCCCGGCATTGTCTACGGCCTGCAGCATTATTCCGGCGTGCAGAGCGAGTATCTCGAATGGCACGGCCATAACGACTTCTACAAAGCCGTCTCGAACGCCGCGACGGCCTGGCTCTACGGCGCCAGCGGCGTCAACTGCACCCTGCTCGGCATCGGCGAGCGCACCGGAAATGTCCCCCTGGAGGCGATGGTGATGGAATACGCCTCTCTGCGCGGCTCTCTGGACGGCATGGATCCGACGGTCATCACCGAGATTGCAGAGTATTACAAGAACGAGATCGGCTACAGCATTCCGCCCATGACGCCGTTTGTGGGACGCAACTTCAACGTCACCCGCGCCGGCATCCACGCCGATGGGCTGTTGAAGGACGAGGAGATTTACAACATCTTCGACACGGATAAGATCCTGAAGCGCCCGGCCTCCGTCGCGGTCGGAAAGAACTCGGGCCTTGCGGGCATCGCCTACTGGGTGAACCAGAACTACGGCCTGACCGGCGCGATGGAACTGAACAAGCAGAGCCCGCTGGTGGTCAAGCTGAAGGAGTGGGTGGACAGCCAGTATGAGGACGGGCGCACGGCCTCCCTGTCCAACGAAGAGCTGGAAGGGAAAATCAGCGAGCTCTCCGGCGGCGTCCTGAAGTGCATTCATTGATGATTAAGACGATACGGAGATTGAAAAAATCGTATCTCTCGTTTCCTCGATTCGAAACCCAACGGAGTGGTTTTGAATCGAAACGCGACGAGCATCGGAGTGAGCGAGCTTTCGTCACGCTTGACGGAAGCGAGACGATACGGAGATTGTGAGGAGCTAATGGAACACAGAAGTATTTCGATTGCGGATCAGATATTTGACCAATTGGAGCGGGACATTCTTGCCGGGAAATATGCCCGCGGCGAGGTGATCAGCGAACTCGGCCTCTCCAAGCAGCTCGGGGTCAGCCGCACCCCCATCCGCGAGGCGATCCGGCGGCTGGAGCAGGAGGACTTCCTGGAAGAGAGCGGCCGCGGCGCGGTGGTCGTGGGCATCAGCCGGGAAGACATGGAGGACATGTACGAGATCCGGGCCCAGATCGAAGGCCTGGCCGCACGGCGGGCCGCGCTGAACGTCAGCGACGAGGAGCTTCGCGCCATGCGGGACGTGCTGGACCTGCAGCGCTTCTACGTCGAGAAAAACGGAGAGAACAGTTCCGATCAGATCAAGAACCAGGACTCGGAATTCCACCGGCTCTTTTACCGCAGTTCCGGGAGCAAGTCCTACTACAACACGCTCTTCGCCCTTCACAAGCGGATGACAAAATTCCGTAAGGCCTCCGTTTCCAAACAGAGCCGCGCGCTGCAGTCCCTGCAGGAACACGAGGCGATCTTCGCGGCCATCGATGCGCGTGACCCGGACGCGGCGGAAAAGGCGGCGCTTGCACATGTACAGAACGCAAGAGCGCGGATGCAGAGCATGATGGAGGGCTGAAGCATGGAGAATGAGATCAGAGAAGCGGTCGTAAAGTTTGAGTCGCTGCTACGGCAGCAGCTGGAGCGCCAGGAGCGGATGGAGCAGGCGGCAGCGGAAAAGAACTTCGCCGGGATGAAGACCATCACCATCGGGCTCATCGACGGCGACGGCATCGGCCCCATCATCATGAAGCAGGCGGAGCGCGTGCTTGAGAAGCTTCTCGCCGACGACATCGCCTCCGGCCGTGTGGTGCTGAAGAAGATTGAGGGACTCACCATCGAAAACCGTCTCGCCCTGGGCAAGGCGGTGCCGGAAGATGTGCTGGCGGCGATCAAGACCTGCGATGTCCTGCTCAAGGGGCCCACCACCACACCGAAGGGCGGCACGCTGGAGAGCGCCAATGTGACCCTGCGGCGGGAGCTGGATCTCTATGCCAATGTGCGCCCTGTGTCGGTACCGGAGGAAGGGATCGACTGGATCTTCTTCCGGGAGAACACCGAGGGAGAATACGCCCTCGGCAGCCGGGGCGTTGAACTGCCCGGAAAGCTCAGCATGGACTTCAAGGTGACCACCGATGCGGGGACACGAAGAATCGCGAAGGCGGCCTTCGATTACGCCCGCGCCAACGGAAAGACAAACGTCGCCATCGTGACCAAGGCGAACATCATGAAGAAAACCGACGGCATGTTTTCCCGCATCGCCCATGAGGTGGCGGCGGAGTATCCGGAGATCGAGGCAGACGACTGGTACATCGACATCATGACCGCAAACCTGGTAAACCCCGCCGTGCGGAGCAAATTCCAGGTCTTCCTGCTGCCGAACCTGTACGGGGACATCATCACCGACGAGGCGGCCCAAATCCAGGGCGGCGTCGGCACCGCCGGCAGCGCCAACATCGGCGGTCAGTACGCCATGTTCGAGGCCATCCACGGCTCGGCGCCGCGGAAGATCGAGGCGGGGGAGGGCGATTACGCCAATCCGGCCAGCATCCTGAAGGCGGCCGAGCTGATGCTGCGGCATATCGCCATGACGGACAGGGCCGACCGGCTGAATGCCGCTCTGGCGCTGTGCCTGGAGCAGGAGAAGCGGGTCGTCGTCACCGGCCACCGGGACGGCGCGACCTGCGCGGAATTCACCGACTATCTGCTGGAAAAGCTCTGAGCGGATGCTGAGGAGGGTACAGCGATGACGGAACTACCGATCAGTGAGATCCGGGGAATCAGAATCGGACAGACGGAAAACGTGAAGGCCGGAACCGGCTGTACCGTGCTGGTCTGCGAGGACGGCATGCGGGCCGGGGTCGACATTCGGGGCGGCGGACCCGCCTCCCGGGAGACACCCCTGCTGAATCCCCTGATGGCGGCACAGACCATCCACGCCATCGTCCTCGGCGGCGGCAGCGCCTTCGGCCTCGGCGCCGCAAACGGCGTGATGAAGTATCTGGAAGAAAAACAGATCGGCTTTGACGTCGGCGTGACCAAAGTGCCGCTGGTGGTACAGTCGGATATCTTCGACCTGACCGTCGGGGATCCGTTCACCCGTCCGGATGCGGCAATGGGATACGAAGCGGCGAAGGCCGCCATGGAAGCGCCGAACTACCGGGACGGAAACTACGGCGTCGGCTGCGGCGCCACGGTGGGCAAGATCGGCGGTATGGAGACCTGTATGAAAACCGGGATCGGGAGCTATGCCGTTGAGCTGGGCGAGCTGCAGATCGGGGCGATCGTGGTGGAGAACGCGCTGGGCGATGTCTACGACTGGAAGACGGGCAAACAGGTCGCAGGACTGCTGACGGAAGACAGAACCGCGCTTCGCAGCACGTCGGAGTACATGAAAGGCTCTCTGGAGGTCGTGGAGAACCGATTCGTCGGGAATACGACCCTGGCCGTCGTGATCACAAACGCGGCCTTTCAGAAGGCACAGCTGTGCAAGATTGCCGGCATGGCCCAGGACGGCTACGCCCGCTCCATCCGCCCGGTCCACACCTCCGCCGACGGCGACAGCATCTATGCCGTCTCGGTCGGGAACGTCACGGCGGACCAGGACGTGATCGGAATACTGGCTGCCGAGGTGGTGAGCGAAGCGATCCTCCGCGCGGTGGAGAAAGCGGAAAGCGCCTACGGCTACCCCTCCGCGGCAGAACTCAGGAAGAAATAAGAAGAAAAACAGACAATCGCCCGAAGAAGGGACTGAGATCAATCCCGCATCGGGCGGTTCCTTAATCGCTGCACAGGTCACTTCAGGAATTTCTTCAGCTGTTTTTCCGTCGCGCGGGGGAAAAGCGCGGCCAGACGGTCCAGCAGGCGGGCATACGATTCCTCCGGGCTGCGCTGATAGACCGTGTCAGTGAATGCGCTGCCCATAAACTTCTCCGGCGTGCTGTACTGGGCAACACCCCAGCCGCGACGGTTGCCATGCCTGTCGAGGATATAGACAAAGTCACTGATGATCACATAGCATTGCTCCTGCAGGCGGGTGATGGTGGTGTCGAAGCCCTTTTTGCCCTCGGTTTTCTGCCATCGGCCGCTGTAGGCGTAGCCGCCGGTCACGCGCAGGTCTTTGGAAAGCACGGGCGCATGGGCGTCGATCAGATCATAGAGCTGCTTGTCCTGAAACTTTGCCAGTCCGTCGTCATACCTGGCGTCGAAGTCATAGCCGTCGCGGCGGTAGTTGGCGAGGTCGAGAAACACCTCCCGGCTGACATAGGTGGACTTCTTCTCAAAGAACTTTCCGTAGGCGCAGCCGGTGGCCTGAATCACGGGACCTTTCCAGGCCCAGGTGTCGTCTTCAAAATCAGAGAAGAGCACGGCGGGAGAACAGTGTTCCTCCAGAGAGAAGCCGGGGATGGACGTGGAGAAATACGGAACGATGCCGTACTCTTCCACGGCGTCGATCAGGTCCTGTTTGCTGCGGACATAAAAATCGTATGCCATTTCTTACCTCACTGACGGAAATGCAGAGTGTGGATGCAAAATAAAAATCGGGAATCGGGACAGAAGGCCTGGTTCGCCGCGGAGATTATAGTACACGGCGCAGCAACCCGTCAAGCAGAAACAACACACGGAAGTGACGGTGAAGAGGAGCGAGAGAGGGACGGTGCGAGAGAGAGCGGGAGAACAGGAGCGAAAAAAACACAGGCTGAAAAAGCGCTTCTCTTCCGGCCGGAATTGTGCTATACTGCCATGAAACTAAAAAACAGGACTGCAAGAGGGCGTATGAGCAGAAAAAGATACTTGTTTTTTGATATCGACGGGACGCTGCTGGCCGGCGGACCGCTGGGCTATGTGCCGGAATCAACCAGGAAGGCGATCCGGAAACTGGAAGAGGCGGGGCACTTTGTCTCCATCGCGACGGGCAGGGCACAGTTCATGGCCGAACCCTACATGCGCATGCTGGAGATGGAGAACATGGTCAGCGACGGCGGCAACGGCATCACCATCGGCGGAAAGCTGATCGGGATCGAGCCGCTGAACAAGGCGGATGTGGTTGCGTTGATTCGGGAATGTGAGGCACGGGGCTTCACCTGGGGCCTCGCCGTCGACAACAGCGATGTGCGCCTGGTGCCGGATGAGCGCTTCTATGAGCTGACACACGACAACTATATCAGGTGCAAAGTGGTTCCCGGACTGGATCCGGAGGACCAGGAGATCATTTACAAAGCCTATGTGGTCTGCAAAGAACCCGAGGAGTTCACCCTGGAATCACTGAAAAAGCTTCCCTGGTGCAGATACATGCCGGAATACTTCTTCGTGGAGCCGACGGACAAGGCGGCGGGGATCCGACGGATGATGGACTATTACCACGCGGATTACCGGGATGCCATCGTTTTCGGCGACGGACTGAACGACATGTCCATGTTCATCGACGACTGGACCACGGTGGCCATGGGAAACGCCGTCCCCGAGCTGAAGGCGAGAGCCGATCTGATCACGACGGCTGTGGACGACGACGGCATCTGGAACGCCTGTGTGGAGCTTGGCCTGTTTGACGCCTGAAGCCGATGTCAAACCGGGGGAATACGACAGAGCAGCATGGCTGCCCGACAGGGTGTATAACAGATTATCCGGGCAGACAAGAGAAAACCACCGCTTTGCGCTGAAGATTTCAGCGCAAAGCGGTGGCTTTTCAGTGTCAGACAATTCGCTCAGGAGAGGAGAACCGAATCGGTCTCCATCGGCGTGCCGGCAAGCGCGGCAAACTTTTCAAGCAGCTCCTGACGCGTGAGATGTTTCTTTTCCTCCCCGCGGATATCCAGGATAATCTGACCCTCGTTCATCATGATCAGGCGGTTGCCGTGCTGGATCGCATCGGTCATGTTATGGGTGATCATGAGGGTGGTCAGGTTATGCTCCGCGACGATCCGGTCGGAGAGATCAAGAACCTTCGCGGCAGTGGCCGGGTCCAGCGCGGCGGTATGCTCATCAAGCAGCAGCAGCTTCGGCTCCTGCAGGGAAGCCATAAGCAGCGTAACAGCCTGGCGCTGGCCGCCGGAGAGCAGACCGACTCTCGCGGTCATCCGGTCTTCCAGACCAAGGCCGAGGGTTTTCAGACGCTCGCGGTATTCCGCGCGCTCTTCTTTGGTCACGCCCCAGCCGAGACCGCGTTTCTGCCCGCGGCGTTTCGCGAGGGCGAGGTTTTCTTCCAGCTGCATGTTGGGGGCGGTGCCCATCATCGGGTCCTGAAACACGCGCCCGATCAGAAAGGCTCGCTTATGCTCGGGCAGGGCGGTGACGTCGTTCCCGTCGAGGACGATGCGCCCCTCGTCAATCGGCCAGACGCCGGCGATGGCGTTGAGCATGGTGGATTTTCCTGCCCCGTTGCCGCCGATGACGGTGACAAAGTCACCGGGATCCAGGTGGAGAGAAAGCTTGTGCAGAGCACGCTTCTCATTGATGGTGCCGGGATTGAAGGTCTTGCTGATCTCGAACAGGTCAAGCATGGGTCTTCGCCCCCTTCTGTTTGAACTTGGCAAAGGAGCTGATCCGCTGGCCG
>Ga0256405_10009229_pt1 | contig 13600 bp, 14 predicted proteins | sample RumenRJG_02DNA_FD_189096 | JGI IMG/M metagenome (GOLD analysis project Ga0256405, IMG submission 189096) | Bovine rumen microbial communities from Lethbridge, Alberta, Canada - RJG_02 | ecosystem: Host-associated > Mammals > Digestive system > Stomach > Rumen | place: Canada: Alberta...
AAAGATGCTTGTATCTTTCAAGTTTTCTGTGTGCCAAACCCATTCCGATAAAAATTATCGGGCATCCGGTTTCATCGTGAATATCTCTGAGAGTTTCAATTGTCTTGTAATTATTCATAAGGTAATCAATCTCATCAATAAAAATAATTTGCGGATTTTGTTTCAGCTTTTTAACCACAATATTAAAATTGTCAGAAGTTAAAAATCTCGGTATTTCATCAAGTTCTTTAACCATTTCTTCCAAAAGCCATCTGCCAGTCATAAGGTTTGATGCTCTTAAATAAATTCCATCATACTTGCACGCAAGCCATAAAGCTGTTTGTGATTTACCAAGTCCGGGCTCGCCATAAACAAGTCCCATTTTCGGAATATTTTTGGGTTTGTTAATCAGATTCTCAACAAGTCCGATAAAGTTTTTGACGTTTTGCGTTTTTACAAAAATCTTATTCATACAATAATCGATACTCCTTTGTTTGCTTAAATTGCTCTATCCACTCATCTTGCGGATTATGAGTTATTAAATACTCATATTTATCAGCATTATTTTTAAAACTCTTGTAAACACCATTTGAACTAGTTGTAAACGCACATAGAACAATTGGTTTTTTATTTTGTGTTTCAAGTAACTTTATATCCTCACATTGAAGATATTTTTTGACAGATTCAACTGTTTTCTTTTTTAATTGCCGTTGTTTAACAATTTTTTGTTTGTAATCTTCATAATCTTTGACATTACCGAGTAATTTTGCCATCGGATGAGTTTCTGTTACTCTTTCTGCGGTGCAAAGATATTCGCCTTTTGGGGTGTAAACTTTAATACTTGTCAGATCAAAAAGATTGTATTTAATCAGGACTTTACTCTTGAATCCGTACAACCTTTCATCAAAATAGTCACAATTCAAAAATCTTATACCGTTTCGCTGAATTGTTTTGACTTCAGTTGCAAGCATCAAATCGTCAAGCATATTTTTATCTATATTTTGTCTTTTTCTTTCAGCTAAGACTTCATCTATTGTTTTATCCGGAGCATTCGGACAAGGCTGCGAATTTTTGAAACTTAGCCACATATCAATTATTTTTATTGTTTCTTCAATTGTCGGAATGTATTCGTTGTGCCAAGTTTTATGCAGTTTTTCATTCCGCATCATATAAGCTGGTTTATTTTGAATGCTGCTTCCGATATAACTTGGAAGTAACTTTTCAAAACCTTCCTGAAATTCTTTAAAGAATCTTTCGATAACTTTAGCTCTTGCGTTATACGGTCTTGCAAAAACTGTTTCTATTCCAAGTTTTGAATACAAACCCTGAAATCCAAGTTCTGTAAAACCTTTATCATCAGTAAAATATTTTGCCCTGAATGCTCTACTGTTATCTTGATAAACGATTTTCGGTATCATATCAAGATTTATTATTGCATTACGCAAAGCACTTGCAATACATTGAGTATTTTCTTCAAGCATAATTTCATAACCGACTAGTGCTGTTGATTTCCAATCCAAGAAACCAACTAATGTTGCTCTTGTGGGTTTGCCTGTAAACGGATTTATTACTTGAAATGCTAATTTATGCCCGTCTGCGACAAGAATATCTCCGACTTCAAGCAAACTTGCGTCACGCTTTATATAGGGTTCAACTTTATCGGATAATGCTTTTTCCCCATCTCGAGCCAAAATCCACTTGTCATAATTATTATCTTTAAACCACTTCGCATATCTTCTGAAAGTGATATCTGCCGGAATAAAATCCTGACCTTGTTCTTTTAGTTTGTATTTGGTTAGTGCAATTGCTTTGCCGATTGATAGTCTGTTTGGGTGCAAAAGCAACCTCATAAATATTTTTATTTCTTTATCATTCAGAACAGTTCGGTATTCCAGAACAGTTGAATATTTATACTGCGGCAAAAGCTTTGTATAATCTTCAGTCCCGTTTAACATCGCATACCAACGGTGCAAACTTCCTCGAGAAATTTTTCCTAAAATCTCAAAAAGATGAGAATTTGAAGTATTATGCAATTTCACAAAATCATAATCAGCTTGGAGTTTGTTTTGAGATTTCTTTCTATATTCGAGCCATTTATAAACTATATCAAGTCTTGCAAGTGCTATTTGTTTACATTTTTCGGGAGTAAATTCTGCCATGCGTATGCTCCTTTGTATACACATTAATCGCTCTTGTTCGCAGAAACATCAAGTCCTAAATCTCAATCTCAGAGATATTTCGATACATATCAAACTAAAAGATAAATTATTTTTGCACTATATTGCAATTTATTGCACTCCGCTTAAAGCTAAAATCCATGCTAAATAGACCCTGAAACAAGTTCAGGGTGACAAGTTTTTAGTGCAAAAGAGTGCAAAAATTGGGACAAAAGTGCAAAAATAGCCCGGCAAATCTCTACACTATAAATTCGCCTTAAACACCCAACAACTCGGCATCATAGCCAATAAGAACGCATCTAAACTGTCCTGAAAACATATACCCGTAACAATAAAAAAGCGATAACAAAAGTTATCGCCTTTTTATTTGTCGACGGGGGGACTTGAACCCCCACAGCTCTCGCCACATGCACCTCAAGCATGCGTGTCTACCATTCCACCACATCGACATAATTCTATATTTAGAATGATTATATTATTAAATTGTCAATTTGTATATATGATCGATGCGGTGGATGTTCCGTCAAGCGGAACCCTCTCGGAAAATGCTCAATGGTTCGCATTTTCCTGTGGCAGAGTACCACATCGACATGGTATTTGATTATTTTGTAAATATACTATGAAATTGTTACTTGACCAATACCATCGATGTGCCGGAAGTTGTCTTCGACAACCCTCTCCTCGAACGATACTTAATCGTTCTCGCCGGCATTGCGCCTCGCATGAAACGCCACCGCCTCCAATTAGTCAGAATATTCATTACTGACATAATTGTCGGACTCTCGCCTTACAGGCTCGTGGCTCTGCTCGGCTTGTACCACATCGACATGGGTATTTGCTTTGCAAATTCATCATACCACAAAAAATTTTTTCATACAAAAAGATTATTGAAGTTCTTATTTTCTATTGTAAAATGTGGGTATGAAGCGGATAGTTTTAGGTTTGATACTTTTTTCGTTTACATTTATGCCCGTTTTTTCACAGGGAATTGACATAAATTCGTTTTTTGTCGCCCAAAACGGCGTGTTCAAATACCACATTCCTGACGAAGATGAAGAAGAACCGACGGCACAGGATAATATTCAGAACGAAACTTCCGCAAAAGAAGATATTGTCAGCGATGATGTTACGGCTGATACAAGCGGTATTAAAAAATATCATTTTGACCAAGACCTGCAAACTGCAGATGAAGATTACGACATAGACGACATGTACGCCTATGTACTGCATGGTTATGCGGAATATTTTGATGACGAAGAAAACGCTGTTGCTCTTGATTTACCGCCAAGTGAATATTTAGTGCTTAACATCAAAAAACCTGTTGCAGTCGAAGGAAAATATTTTGGATATCTTCAGTATTCACCGTCATTATTTGACCAAAACTTTTCAAAATACAACGGTACGGAATACTCTATTGCACCTGTTTCCGGGACAACAGAAAAGAAAGTCGGCGCCTTCAGCGCAGGTGCAACATATTCGCAAGGAATTGATTACGGCGAACTTGAACAGTCATCAGGAATATTTACAAAATATCAGTACAAAAAGTTTGCCATAAGCACTTCTTACGCCAAAACCGTTAATACAACAAACAACAACTATAACGATAATTTTTACATAATCCCCGAATTACGTTTAAGCCAGTATTTCACGATTAAAAATATACTTTCCGCAGATACCGTCAAGAAACGCAAAAAAGCCGAAGTTGTGCTATCGGTAAACCCGTTTGGAAACAGGGATTACGACAGACTGCGTCTTGAATTCGGGGCAAGCGAAACTTATGACGAAATAAATAACGCTTTCAAAAATCAATTAAGATTTTCCACTATGTACAGATTTTAGATATTGTAAATTATTGTTACAAATTGCTCAAATTTCCTAAAGATTTACCCCATGCACTCCGATTAAAAGTATGTAGAGTTTAATACATATTAAGGAGTGTAGAAATGTCTGACAAAAAAATTATGGATGTAGAAGATTTGATGATTGATTACGCTGAAATGACAAGTTTTGATTTCGGCACATTGTCTAATGAAGAAATGGACACCTTAAACAGAATTACAAACAAAGAGTATATGAAAAAGCCTGTTCCGTTTAAATACGGCAACTTCAAGATGGCAGATTTCTTTCAGGAATTGCTGTCTGACAGAGGTTAATCGCTGAAGATTTTGGAGATATGTAAGATGAACGAAGAAAGATGGTTGTTTGAAAAAGGATGTTTCTTGGGTAACTGGAACGATGATATTGTTCCTCAAACCAAAACTCCTGTCGAATCAGTTTCAAAATTACAGGATAAAGACTTGAATACCCTGCTTGCGGAACTTGAGGATATCAAACATCACATTGAAGATGTTCGAGAAAGACAATGGCACATTGCAAAACTTATTGAATATCACAATAACGGTTTTGCACAAGGCTGATTAAACGGCTACCCAGACCGGATTTACACAAATTTATAGGGCATAAACCAAATTGTTTATGCCCTTTTGTTTTGTTATTATTTTTATTTTTAAATTTAGTTATAATAAGATTTGAATCCTCTGCCGCCTGCATTCCAGTAAGAATTACCCTGACTTCTTTGTTTTGTTCTTATTCTTACACGCGGTTTTCTTTGTTCTACAACCGGTTCACCTTTTGCTGCCGCATTTTGGGGAACCATGTTAGGATCGGTTTCAACCTGACTTGCAGGAACATAGGTAGCTTCGTATACACCGTTATTTAGACCTGTTTGTGCCGAAGTAGCATCTGCCTGAACATATTGACCTGCACTTGTTGATACTGCAGATTGTGCAACAGGTTCAGGCCCTACAGACAAAACCGTCTGCAAAGGCAAAAGTCCTTCTGCGCAGGCAAATGACGGAACTAACATCATAACTGCCAATAATAATGCTGATTTTTTCATTTCGTACTCCTGTTATTCATTTTATATTACATTTTATATTATAATAATATTATATCATAAATCTAAACAAAAATAAATTTGCTATATCAATATATAAAACAAATGAGGGATAGAAATTGCGCACAAGACTGCCTGAATATTTAAAACGACCGATAATCGATACGGATAAAACAAGAGAAGTCAGAAAAATTCTCAAAGTAAACTGTCTTAATACGGTTTGTGAAAACGCACGCTGTCCAAATAAAAACGAATGTTACACAAAACACACCGCAACTTTTCTGATTATGGGGAATAATTGCACAAGAAACTGCAGATATTGCAACATAACCTGCGCCAAACCCGAACCCTTAGATAAAGAAGAACCGAAACATATTGCGCAGGCAGTAAAAGCACTGGGTTTGAAATATGCAGTCATAACCTCCGTTACAAGAGATGACCTTCCTGACGGCGGAGCACAGCATTTTGCAAACTGCATTTATGAAATAAGAAAACTCTGTCACGATACAAAAATCGAAATCCTTACTCCTGATTTCAAAAACGATAAAAAATCGCTTGATATTATAATTCAGGCACACCCCGATGTCTTTAACCATAACATTGAAACCGTGAAAGAAGTTTTTAAAACGGCGCGTCCGCAAGGGAATTACCAAAATTCGCTTGAGGTTTTGAAATACATAAAAGAAAACAGCAACATCAAAACAAAATCAGGTCTTATGATAGGCTTGGGCGAAACCTTTGAACAGATAAAATCGACAATGCATGATTTAAAAAACGCCGGTTGCGACATTTTGACTGTCGGGCAATATATTCAGCCTTCAAAGGAGCATCTTGAAGTTTCAAAATATTACACCTTAGAAGAATACGAAACCTTAAAACAAATGGCAAAAGAAGCAGGATTTAAAAACTACCAAATCGGACCTTTGGTGCGCAGTTCCTACAACGCATCGGGACTGATTAAATAATCACATCAATTTCTTCGCCGAGTTCTTTTATGAATCGGTTAATTTCTTTTAATTTATTTTTATTTTCTTCTATACGGGAAATATTATCTAAAATATTTTTCAAATTAGGATTTTTTTGTCCGATATTTTCAGCATGCTTCTGCGCACGTTTATAGTAACTGACGTTTCCGGGGAATTTTTTATCAAATACTTGGCACAAGTTCTTCGCATCTTCAAAATTAAATATTCCCGAGCCTATTTTCAAAAATGGGGAGGTCGGAATTTTCTGACCAAAATTTATATTGTTGTAATTTGTTTGTATATTCATATCGGATATAACAAATAAACAAAAAATTTTTTGCTAAATATTTCCGAAAATTACCCTGTCTATTCCGGCAAGGTCTTTTACTATACGGATATTTTTAAAACCGGTATCTTTCATTATTTGCGCAACTTCAAGCGATTCATCTATTCCGAGTTCAAAAAGCAAATAGCCGTTTTCATTCAAAAATTTCGGGGCATCTTTAATTATTTTTTCGTAAAACTCAAGCCCCTTTTCGTCTTTTGTGTAAAGTGCCGTTTCAGGCTCAAAAGTTACCTCTTTTTGTATATCTTTTTTCATCGATGGAGGAATATACGGCGGATTAGATACAATCACATCAAATTTTTCATCCTCTCTAATCATCGAAAACAAATCTGATTTTCTGAACAGCGCACGATTGAATAATTTTAGATTTTCCATATTTTTAAACGCAGTTTCTATGGCTTCAAACGATATATCCGCACCGATTACCGTTGCATTTGTAAGTTTTGCAACCATGCAGGCAATACACCCGGAACCAGTACCGACATCAAGAACAGTCTTGAAATGATTTTCTTTTATAATTTCCACCGTTTTACGAACAAGAATTTCAGTTTCATCCCTCGGTATCAACACTGACGGATTAACAATAAACTTTTCACCCATAAAATCTGCCTGCCCGATAATGTACTGTATCGGCTGACGGGTTGAAGCACGAAGTTTTGCCTTTTGTTCAACAATTTGCAGTTTTTCTTCGTCTAATTTTTTGCCCATGATAATATCTTCAATGCCAAACCCTGCAAAATGTTCAATAAGCATTTTTACCTCAATATTTGCTTCATTTTGCTCAATTCCTGCATCTGTTAAAATTTTTACTATATCTGTTATTAACATTTAATCCTCTGAATTTATTTTTACTTCGTGTTCCGTGATAATTTTATCAATTTCTTCCATCGCTTCAAGTTTTGACGATAACTCTTTCCTTTCTATGTTGTATTTTTTGCAAAGTTTGTCATAATAATACAACTGTTTTTTAGTCGGGGCTTCTTTTGACATTTTTACTTTTTTAAGAAACTCCTTCTTTTGTTTTTCAAAAGCCTTGTTTGCCTCTATAATCGGTCTTTGGCTTTCTTTGTATTCATAATATTTTTTACATTCATGAATAAATTTTTCGGTATCTTTTTGAAACCACTCCTCAAAAAGAATATCTTTTAAAAATTCAAACCTTGAGGAATTTATTTCAAGATAGTATTTTTCATCTTCCGTAAATTTGTTTAAAATCTCTTTCTCCGAAAGTTGCGGACTTTTTTTGACAAGCGCACGCAAATAACCACACAAAGCAGATTTTTGATTTTTTGTAAAATCAGAATATATTTGTTTTTTTATTTCATACATAAAGTTATTATAAAAAATTTATCTCTTGTTGGCAAAAAAAATTTTTTTTGCTTTTATATAGTAACAAAGGGTTTTTCATGAAAGTCGAATCAATAAAACAATTTCGGTATAATACGCTGAATAATTCCGTATCAAATACACCGTCAGACTACACTTCAAACAGTATTGATGTCAATCATGCAGGACTGCCTGCGGTCTATCCTGCGGTTTATTTTACCGGAAAAAAAATAACCGATATAGATGAGGGAAAAAACAAGTTACTGCGCCGATTCAATGAGATTTTAAAAGAAGATGCACCGGAAGAAGAAATAAATCAAACCGAACTTCAATATAAAGGGCTGAAGGTTATGATGCATATAAAAACACAACTTGAAAGCCTTTATTCGGAAAGCCAAGCCCTTTGGGAAAATAAATTTTTAAATCCTCAGCAAAAGTATAACCGGGCAATGCAGATAAAAAAAGAAGTAAATTCTCTTAAAAGTGTTTATGACAGAGGGTTTCTTTATATTGTAAAAAGTAATAACTATGTCGCAGATGAAAAAACGGATTATGTACTTGTAAACAAATTCAAATCATCGGTCGAAGATGACAATTTCAACCTCAAAAAAGTCTTTACCGATTACTATAAACCGATGAACGACATTCACTCTCTGAAGGAATTAAAGAAAAAATACCCTAAAATACAGATTCCGAAAAAACCGGAGGAAGTTATCGCACAAAAACTTGAAAATACAATAACAAGAGAATTTTATGAAGATTTAGATAATGCTTTTGAAGCAAAAGACAAGAAAAAAACGCAGGAACTTTTGTATTCAAAGGTTATGCAACTGTTTAACGACAACATTAAAATAAAATCACAGGAAGAAAAAGACCGCGTGTATAAAAAACTCGCAGGGCCTACAATTAAGGCAATTACAGTAAGATATCACAAATTACACAACAATAATTCAATTTCATCAGTGCCAAAATTTAAGAAGCAAAACAAAAATATTTTATCCGAGAATGATTACCAACTGATTAAAATGAATGACTATGAAGATTTTGTGCTGACCGTATTGAAAGAACAATATACAAATTTCAAAAACCCGAACGACATTGTTTATTCCAAAAATGGCACAAACATCAAGGTTTCATCTATCAAAGATTCCGATTACAAATTTGAAAAAATCCCAAGCAGAATTATAAAACTTGTTGCAGACGCACAAAAGGTAAGAACATCTCAACGTGATTACAAAAATTACTCAAAAGAACACTTCAAGAAAAAACTTGCATTTTATGCGGAAAAATTTGACCAAAGTGAAACCCTTTTAAATAGTATTGTACAATTTGACTCCTGTCTTTTTGAAAAAGAAGATATCGAAATGCTTATAAGATTTCTGCAGGGAGCCGACAAGGTTTGGGACGGCGATTTAAGCCTGAAAGAATTTGAACGTGAGGTTTATTACAACGGAATAAAACCGACTCACACCGAACGCATTAATGCGCTTGAACAAAAAAAGAAACTTGATGCAATTAAAGCAGAAAACAAAAAACTGGCAAATCTGCACCTTATTCAGGAAAATTTTGATTCACGCATAAACACACTTTATGAAAATAACCTGAACTATATTGCAGGATTATGCCTGAAATACAAACCTGAAAGCCTTGATGAAAAACAAATCGAAATAGCAAATATTATAACCGGAGTAATTGATAAAAATACCGTCGGACAAAATATTAAAAACAAAGAAAAAATCGAAAATCAGGTTGTCCGAATAACTAATTATCTGAATTATTCCGTCACAACCCAGAATAACCCCGTATTAAAAGATGCACAAGATTATGCCAAAAACAAAAACGGTATAGTGGATATGGAAAAAGCAGGGAAATACCTCCTTAATTCCGAATTTATCCAAAATTTCCCGAACAGTCTTGAACTTGCATCAAACAAAGAAATAGCACGAAAAATTGCACAAAACCCCGATAAGAAAAAGGCAGTAGAACAACTTTGCAAATATGATGATTACAGGGATTTAGCACCGAACGAAAAGGCAAAAATTTCAAATATTCTGAAGATTTTTGATATAAAAGATTCCATAGAAAAATCGGTAATAAAAATAATTGTAGAAGAAGATTACATCAACTCAGATACACATGCTGTCGCAAAAGTAACCGATGACGGAAGTAAAAAAGCCAAAACAGCAATGGGTAAAAATGCAAAAAGTCAGATTTATGACCACTACAAATTCCCCAAATGCCTGATATATTATGATGCCTTTGAAGACGCACTTACAAAATTTGCGGTTAATAAAAATTCCGCAGGAATAAAAAAAGTAGTCGGAACATCAGATGCAAACGAACTCAAAATAAAAGGGCATGACGACAGACTGTTTGCCTATAACAATTCATACTATTTTGACGAATTTTCACTAAACGGACTTCACTAAAAATAAACACAAAAAAGTGTAACGAAGTAAAATCGTTTCGACTTTTCGCAAACCGCACAAATTTATGTACGTATCGATCCTCATAAAACCGTGTTACTAAGTCTATCTACCGAACAAATCACGAACGGAAAATTTGCGGGTTTTGTTGGACAAGCCAAAGTCCAGCAACTTTCGTTTAATCGGATTCGTTTGACGAGAAATGACAGATTGCTCAGAAACTTCATTAACTCTTTCTCTGGTATTATCTATTACTTCAAAGTTTTGTCTGCTTTTCTCATCCATAGATTTGATTATACCTCGTTACTCTTATATAAACAATTTTTAAAATCAAAAATTGCATGATTTTATATAAAAAGTATATATTTGTTACATATCGTTACATTATACACAATTATTGCGAACTTGACCGCATAAACTTAAAATGGGATAATTCAGATATGTTCAAGTATTACGGCAAATTCGCACCATATATGTTTTTACTTCCGGCAGGAATTGTCCTGCTGATATTTTTCTTTTTACCGTTTTTTCAAACAATTGGATTGAGTTTTTTCAATTATTCACATAGTATTTATTCCCCTGATTTTGCCGGTATAAAAAACTATATAGAGATTTTGCATAACCCTGTTTTTTATAAAGTTATGCTAAATACAATTATCTATCTTGTTGTTGCAGTGCCGATTTTGGCGATTTTTCCGTTGTTTTTGGCAGTCTTAATTAATCAAAAAATCAGAGGAATAACTCTGTATAAAATTTTAATTTATCTTCCTGTAATTGTATCTATTGTCGTTGCGGCAATTGCGTTCAAGTGGCTATATGCACAGGACGGCATTTTAAACTACCTTATGCAGGTTTGTCATTTACCCAAAATCGGCTGGCTGACTGACCCTAAGTATGCGATTTATTCGGTCATAATAGTTACGATTTGGAAGGGTATCGGCTATTATATGATGATTTATCTGGCATCGTTGATGAGTGTGCCAAAAGAATTATATGAAGCCTGCGACATTGACGGAGCGAATTTTTGGCAGAAACATTTGACCGTCACTGTTCCTCACCTTATGCCGACTATTGCACTTGTAACCACAATAAGTTCAATTTCTGCGATGAAAATTTTTGCTGAAATCTATGTCATGACAAAAGGCGGGCCGTTGGATTCGACCAAAACTATTGTTTACTATATTTATGAAAAAGCCTTTGAAAATTTGGATTTGGGTTACGCAAGTGCTATGGCAGTTATTCTGCTTGTGATAGTTATGATATTCTCACTTATTAACATCTTCTGCTTCGAACGGGGGAAATATAAGATATGATAGAAAATAAACCGCAAAACTGGCACCCTGAACTTGATTCAGGGTCTAAAACAAACAAAATTTTTAAGATTCTGAAACAAGTTCAGAATGACAAAAATTTTGTGAAAAACATACCAACTCATATAATCTTAATAGCAGTATCGTTGTTGTCGATATTTCCGTTCATTTGGCTTTTATCGACATCTTTAAAAGGCGCAGGTGAAAACATTTTTGCATATCCGCCGACAATAATTCCTCAGGATTTCACGTGGGAAAATTATTCAGGGGTATGGCAGAGAGTTGATTTAATGCGCTATTTCATTAATTCAATGATAGTAGCAGGAGCGACTGTTGTTTTAAATTTGATTTTATCCTCGCTTGCGGCGTATCCGCTTGCGAGAATGGAATTTAAGGGCAAGAAAATCACGTTTTTTGCAATTTTGGCAACGATTATGATACCGTTTCAGGCAATAATGTTGCCTGTTTACCTCATAACTTTAAAACTTCATCTTGTTGACAGTGTAAGCGACACAATGGGGTTTATCGGGCTTGTAATGCCATTTGCAGTCAGTGCGTTCGGGATTTTTCTTATGCGTCAGGCGTTTTTGGCTATCCCAAGAGAAATGGAAGAAGCCGCAATCGTTGACGGGTGCAACGTATTTCAGGTATTTTGGAAAGTGTTATTACCGATGGTTAAACCCTCTTTGGCAGTTTTGGCGATATTCACTTTCATCGGTTCGTGGGGTGAATTTTTGTGGCCAAGTATCGTTTTGACCAAAGAATCAATGTTTACTCTGCCTGTCGGGGTAAACAATTTGCAGGGGATGTTCTCATCAAACTGGCGCTTTATTGCCGCAGGCTCAATAATTTCAACCATCCCGATTATAATATTTTTCCTTGCAATGCAAAAGTATTTTATTTCAGGCGAAAACGAAGGCGCAGTAAAAGGTTAATTACAAATTCTCAAGCAGTGCAATTTTCATATCTTTAAAATCAGGAGTTCTGCCGGTCCAGATTTTTTCGGCTTCATAAGCCTGCCATACAAGCATATCAACCCCGTTTACGCAACGCAGATTGAGTTTTTGCGCAAGTCTTATTAAATTTGTTTTCTTGGGATTGTATACAACATCATAAACAAGTGCATCATTAGGCAAAGTACGCAGTTCTTCTTCTTCCGCCGGTGTATAACCGACAGCAGGCCCGCTCATGCCGATAGGCGTTGCATTAACAAGCAAATTTACATCCGAAAAATCTTTAAACTTGTCTATCTGATAAGCATTAAAAGTGATATTCGGGAAAGTCTTTCTCAGATAATCAACAAGGTCAATACAGTTTGCAATATTTCTTGTATAAAGTCTTATTTCCTTAACCTGTTTTTGCGCCAAAGCGGTAATTGACGCTCTTGCTGCTCCTCCTGTTCCCATAACCGCAACTGTTTTGCCGTACAACGGGAAATCCTGAGGAATTGCGGAAATAAATCCTTTCACATCGGTATTATAACCCTTTAAAACATTGCGCTGAGAATCAATAACCACCGTATTTATTGCATTAACAAGACTTGCCGATGAATCAACTTCATCTATAAATAAAGTAACAGGAAGTTTCAGCGGAATCGTAACATTGAAACCGCTGTAACCGTTTGTTCTTAAATACTTTATTGTATCTGACAGTTCATCAGTCGGAGTGGGTAAAATTTCATAAGTCGCATTAACACCCATACTCTTAAACCCTGCAAGATGTATATATTCGGACATCGAATGGTCTAAAGGATAACCGATAAGCGCAAACTTTTTGACCGTCTGTTCCTGAACAGGCGGTTGATACTGCACAGGCGCAGGTGTCGGCTCATAATAAGAATTATAATTCGGTGCAGGAGTCGACGCAGGTGTCGGAGTTGCGTATATATCCGTACTCTCAGGCATAGGCGCAGGAGTCATAAAAGACTGTGGTGCGCTGAATTGCGAATTATAATTATCTTTTGTATCCTGACCGTAAGAATTTTGAGAATAAGTGGTTTGCCACGACGACTGATTTTGCATCGGTGCAGATGCAGGTGCAGATGTGGGGGCAGGTGACGGCGCAGAAGAATATGAAGTCTGACTAAGTGCAGAAAATCCTGTTTTTTGCACCTGTCCGTTTTGTTCTGCCTGCGCAAGTTTTTGCGCCTTCATTGCCTTATATCGTTCCAGTAAT
>Ga0256405_10009230_pt1 | contig 13600 bp, 10 predicted proteins | sample RumenRJG_02DNA_FD_189096 | JGI IMG/M metagenome (GOLD analysis project Ga0256405, IMG submission 189096) | Bovine rumen microbial communities from Lethbridge, Alberta, Canada - RJG_02 | ecosystem: Host-associated > Mammals > Digestive system > Stomach > Rumen | place: Canada: Alberta...
TTAACTATTTTTAAATTGTTAAATTATTATAATAACAATACCTGTTCATAAAAATTAAAAAACATAACTTATTATATTATTTTGAATATTAGGAAAATTTATTAACATAAAATTATACGTTGTGCCTATATCTGTTAATATTGTATAATTAAATATTTAATATTAACAAAACATTTAATAGCAAAATAAATCATAGTTTATGATTTAGTAAAAAACACAGTTTATGAAATAAATTTTCTAAGTTTATAATATCAGAAATCTAATACATTTTTAAATTTATAAAAAAAAATAAAAATAGTTTGTTTAATAATTTATTTATAAAAAAAATAAATTTTAAAGCAACTGGCTTTAAAAAATATAAAAAATATATAATTCCAAGATAATAAACTTATAAGAGAATAGCAAGATAGAAAAACTCTATGTTTAATATGCTAAAAAAAATAAACAAAAAAACAAATATTAGTAAAAATTTACTAGGTATTTCTTTATTTTCTAATTCTTATTCTATGGAAATTGCAGAAAAATTTGTTAAACAACAAGATGAATCATATATGAAAAATATAATATCAGATTGCATTAAGAAATATACAATGAAAAAACAAACATATAAAGCAAATAATTTTTTTGCAAATGAAATACTAAACGAATGTAGTAAGAAATATATATATAATAATTATAATATTGATTCAAATAATATCTCTAATGGATCAAATAAAAATAGGAAAGTTAATGAAAATAAAAGAAAAGTATCTAAAATTTCTGCAATGATTAGAGAAATGGGGGCAAAAAATGGAGAATTATATCATCCTGGACTAAGCGCTGAACAAACAATGGAAGCATTGAAAAATGCAAGAGAAAAAGCAATAAAAGAAGGAAAATCAAAGATAGAATTAGACGAAAAAGAATTAGAAATAGCATTGAAAAATTTGGCAACAATAGGTGAAAATGAAAAAAGTCTAGAAATAAATGCATATGAAAAAAATTAGTAATGGAAAATTTAAAAAAAAATAGAAGAAAAAACAATAAAAAAAGAAGATAAAAAAATAGATTCTAATAAAATTTATTTAGCGTTTATTGAAAAAAAATAAGCATAATCCAGCTAATGGTTCTATTAATAAAAGCACACAAATTTTCATATAATAAGCCTTCTTATAAAACAATTTTTAAAGTGTTTACTTATATTTACAACAAATTTTCAGAAATTAAAAGAAAATTTTCAAATTTAAAAAATATAAATCTAATAAATTTTATATAAAGCACACAAATGAATTACTACTAGATCTTTTATAAAAATTTTAAAGATATATTGATAAAATAATTAATGTTAATTTTTTTAACAATTTAAATATTAGTTAAAATGTTTAATATACTAATAAAATTAAAAATTAGAGATAATAAATAATTTATTACATAAGATTCGTTCTTTGAGATATAGTACCAAAGTTATCTAAAGTAGAAAAATTTTTATTTATTTTTTCACCTGTTTTTTCTTTATTTTTCACATAATAAACTTCTTTATTAATTAAATTAAAACAAAAACTATTAGAATCAGTATCTTGATCAATTTTACCGTAGTTTTTTTCATCCATGGCTTTAAATTTCATTAAAAGACCATCAAAATTTACTTTTTTAGTAGCACAAATACACTTGATAAAATTACTATAGCTAATTTCAGTTTTACAAAAAGGTTTTTCCGTAGTATTACATTTTAAATAAAGATCAATAGTTGACAAAGTGCTATAATAATAATAATAACCAATAGTTATAACATTATTTGATGTAACTAAAACTACTTTTCTATTAAAAGTTATAGAGTCTAATTTAAAATCTCCCTCATAGAATATTATAAAATAATCTTTTCCATTTCTATAAAAACGATATAATTCTTTAATTTTTGTTCCTTTTTGGTTAATAGTACATATAGTTTTTTCATCTTTCCCATATATAATATTTAATTTTTCTTTTAATAAACCTATAAAATCTACTGTATTAATATCTCCAAGTTCTACTCTTTTTATGTTGGATTTTCCATCATTAAAAATTTCATTAATCGACTTTAAACTAGCTTCTTTAATTATTGCTTTTAATCCTGATATTGATTCGTTAACACTTTCTTTTGTTACTACATTATTTATTTCTTTTATTTTCTTTTCAATTTCTCCTATTAATTTTTCAATATTATTAATATCAGTAGTATCTGAAATATTACTATAATTATACTCATTTTTAACTTGTTCTAAACTATTTGTACAGTCTCTTCTATAATCTTCAACTGTTTTACGGTTATTTTCAGCTTCAGTAATAGCATTTTCTATACTTAAAATAGTCCCATTTGTTAAATTATCAAATGTTAAATTGGTTAAATCATCATTTAAATTTATTTCATTTAAACCTAAAATTTTTAATTTTTTATTTAAAGCATTTATTTCTTTTTCATATCTATTTTTTAATTCAGTTAATTTATCACTCAAAGAAGCTCGTAAATTATTAATATAATTAACTAATTTGCCATAAGTCTCTTTGTCTGTATTTTCAGTAATATTTATAGCTATTGATGTAGGATTAATTTTTTCCCCTTCTTGTTCTTTTGTATTATCAAAATATCCTATTTTCTTAATTATTTCGTCATATTCTTTTTTTAAATCACTATTTATTTCTTGTATTTTAGCAGCTATAGATTCAGAAATTTTATCCAAAGTACTACTAATTCCTGTATAACCTGATGTGTTGAAATTATCAATTTTATTTCTTAAATCATTTATGTCAATATCTTTAATTTCTATACTTAAATTATTAATTGTAGTTAAATAACTCTCATAACGACTTTGTAATTTTTTTTTTAAACCTGTGTTGTCACCATTTAATAAACATTCAATTTCACATAATTTTACGTTTAAATCATTATAATCTTTATATTTTTCTATGTTAAAAACTCCATTAGTTATTTTACTCAATGCATCATCAGCTTGTTTTTTTCTTCCATCCTCTTCTCCTAATTTATCTTTACTTGCAACTAATTTGTCATATTTTGTTTTTAACTCACTACATTTTGATGTTAATTTATCAAAATATTGTTTTTCTAGAGCTTCTAAATTAGTTTTTACATCATTAACATTATCAAAAACTAAGTCATTAATATCTTCTATCTTTAAATTTATACCAAGTTTTAATTTTAATTTTATATCACCTTCTGTAATTTCTTGAAATCTATTATTATAATCATTTTTTAATTCATTTAATTTTTGCTTCAATCCTGATTCTAAATTATTTAATTTATTTTTTATATTATTAACTTTTTCTTCAGAGTCTATTGAATTTATTTCATTTTGGAGATCGTTTTTATTAAAATAAATACTTTTTTCTGGTAAATAACTAATGTTTTTTTCAATATTATTTAACTTTCCTAATAATTCATCTATTTTTCCTTTATAATCTTCTGTTATAGGTGGTTTATTTCCTTTAGGATTACCTGGTGCTTCGTTTTTTATGTTGTCATTTTTTTTTCCTTCACCATGAGTAATATTAGATTTATTTCCTCTTCCAGAATATCTTTTATCATTATTTCATTTATTACCTTTTTTTTTACAACCAGCAAATATTGAATTGTTAAAAATAATATTTGATGCGAATGAAAATTTAACGTATTTTCTAATATTAAGTTTACGGACCATATTAGTTTATAATTATATTTATAAATAAATTTGTAAAAAAAAATTTTATGCTGAAAAAAAATAAATAATGTAAAATTTTAATAATAATTTGAATTTTATAATTGAAAAATTTTTTTTATAAAATGAATATTATAACAAAGAATTTACTAACATCTTAGTATAATCATGTTTTGGATTTCTGTATATCTCAGAACACTTATCTCTTTCTATAATTTCACCTTTATACATTACAAAAATATTATCAGCAATATAATGAACAACATTTAAATCATGAGATATAAATATGATAGTAAGATCAAATTTATCTTTCATATCTTTTAAAAGATTCATAATATGAGCTTGTGTAGACACATCTAAAGCACTAACAGGCTCATCACATAATAATATCTTCGGTTTTTGTATCAAGGCCCTAGCTATAGCAACTCTTTGATTTTGTCCACCAGAACATTGATCGCTATATTTCGTCTTAAAAGATGAATGCAAACATACATTCCTCATCATAATATCAACTTCTTCATCAATCTGCTTTTTACTATATTTCTTACCAGAATATAATAAAGGTTCTGCAATGATATCATAAATAGTCATATTAGGATCTAAACTCGCTGATGGATTTTGAAATATCATCTGTATATCAGATCTTATTGGTTTCCATTCTTCTTTACCTTTAAACTTACTAATATAATATTTTTCATTATAAATTATATCACCACTCTTAACTTTATTAATACCAGCAATAGCCTTTATTAAAGAAGATTTACCACTACCAGATTCTCCGATAATACCTAACACCTCGCCTTCTTTTAAATCAAAGCTCACCTTCTTAACAGCTAAGTTCTTCTTGATGTTACATCCTAAAAATCCTGATCTAACATCATATTCTATATTCAAATTCTTTACATCTAAAATATTCCCCATTTTACAATTTCCATTTTACTTTACTTCTAATTTTCAACATTCAAAACTTTCTGACTTTTTGTAAAAAGTCAGCCAAAAACTTTTACGTTTTCACATTCGTGAAAACAAGAATACATTATGTATTTTAATATATAATGTAGTTACTTTAAATGTAACAAAATACGTTCTCAAACGCCGAACAGGCTTTAATACATAATCTATTAAAAATACACTATGCATTCGTCTTTATGAATATAAAGACATCCTAAGGTCCAGGACTTAGTCCTGGTTGCCTACTTATTAAGTAGGAAGCATGATACTTTTCTACCTTCTATAATTTGTTGTTCAGGTTTTAGATAATAACACTTTTCGCAACATCTTTCACAACGTGGTGCAAAGGGACAACCTTTAGGAAGATCTGTTAGCTGACTTATCTCACCAGGTATTGTCATTAGCTGTTTACCTTTATCACTTATCTTAGGTAGTAGATCTAATAACCCCTTTGAATAAGGATGTAAAGGATTTTCGAAAAAGTCTTTAACGTTAGAGTCTTCTACTATATGTCCACAGTACATCACTATTATCCTATCTACGAAGTTAGCTAACATCCTAAGGTCGTGAGATATAAATAATATAGACATATCTGTTTCTTTTTGTATGTCTTTAAGATAAGACAATACATCTTTTTGCGTTACTACATCTAATGACGTTGTAAGCTCATCAGCTATAAATATAGCAGGTCTACATACTAATGCCATAGCTATTAAAAACCTCTGTCTTTGTCCTCCTGAAAACTCATGAGGATAGCTGTTTATCCTTTTCTTTGGATCTGGTATCTTAAGACAGTCTAATATCTTAATTACTTCTTTTTCAGCTTCAGATTCACTTTTCCCATAATGTATTATTAGAGGTTCTATTAACTGATCTCTAACTTTTAGATATGGATTCATACATAATGATGTATCTTGAAGTGCTATAGATATGTAATTACCTCTTATTTTATTCATTTCCTCTTCTGAATATTTACAAAGATCCTTACCTCTAAATAATATCTCTCCTGTACTTCTAGAGTTCTCTGGTGATAGTCGTAATATAGACATTGCTGTTTGTGTCTTTCCAGAACCAGATTCTCCTATGATACCTAACGTCTCTCCAACCTTTAGGTTAAAGTTTAAGTTAAATAATCCTTGATATTCTAATTCTTGTTTTTTAAAAAATAAATTAAAATTTCTAAATTCAAGGATATTTTCAGCTTCCATAATATATAGTTATATAAAAAAACACAAATTATTTTATATAATACAAATATTATGATTAGCATATTTTTATTGCGATGTATATATATTGTCAGATACGTCAAAAATTTGTCAAGAAGACTCCTGAGGAGATAGTACGACAATATATCATTAAATTATTGCTTAATAAAGGTTTTGAAAGATGTATTTTTAGAATAGAACAGGAGATATATAATGTCAAAGACTATAAATACAGACCAGATATTATCGTTTATGATAAAGAATGTAAACCTTATATAATTATAGAATGTAAAGCTCAAAGTGTTACTCTCGATGAAGACTGCGTTAAACAAATTGCTACATATAATAGGTTTCTAAACTCTAGATATCTTATTATTACCAATGGTCGTAAGATATTTTGTTTAGAAAAAGATGGAAATGGATATAAAAAAATATTGTTAGAAGATATAGATCTATATTAGTGTTTATATAGCGTTGTTATTAAAACATTTCACATTTTAAAATAGTTATATTTTTGGTACATCTTGGTTTAAAATATAATGTTCTATATAATAAATTTTATAATTATAAAGTTGAATTTTTATTATTTTTTTATAATTTTTAAAGATTAATGTTATAAATGATTAACTTTATGTATGTACTTTGGATGGTAAATATTAATGATGTTATTGATATTTTGTTTAATAAGTTTGTTGAAAATCAAAGAGAGTCGAATAAAAAGAGTACAATATTAAAATTAGAGACAATAAAAAATGAGTTTCATTTAAAAACAGTATCAGATTTGTTAAATATTTACCCCACAAAACATGTTGTTAGAAATAAGATTGAAAAGATATCAGATATTAATGATGATTATTTAAAGTCAGAAGTTGAAATAATAGGTTATATTACTGATGTTGAAAAAAAAGAATCTAAAAATGTAAATGGTAAGATATATCTTTCTGCAAAACTATGTGATAATAGCGGTTATATAAATCTAATATGGTTCAAAAATATTGATAATATGATGAAACTATTTCAAAATAATACTGAAAAGTTTATCATAAAAGGAAATATTGAAAAATTTAATAATGAATATACGTTATCACATCCATCTTTTTCTAATAACGAAAAGACTAATATTTCAAGGAATATAGTAACTAATTATCCATCTGTTTCTCTTTTTAGTAAAGTTAAAATAGATCAAAGGTTTTTCAGAAAGGTTTTTGACTTTTTATTTGAAAATCTAAATGTTTTCGAAGATTATCTACCTCAATATTTAAAAAATAAATATAAGATGGTTTCAGAATATGAAGCTCTAAAATATATTCATAAACCAGATAGTTTTTCAGAGTTAAAACAAGCACAAAGACGTTTAAAATTTGATGAATTATTTTTATTACAATTAAAAAGACAATATTTTGACATTGATAGAAAACAAAACAATAGTGGAATTATTTGTGATAATTTAGATCTTTTAAATAAATTTTATAAAGATATTCTTAAAATAACGTTAACTGATGATCAAAAAAAAGTTATAAAAGAAATATATAAAGATTTAAGATCTGGTGTTAGGATGAATAGATTATTACAAGGTGATGTTGGTTGTGGTAAAACAATAGTAGCTTTTATAATATCATTAATAGTTATTGGTTCAAAATATCAAGTTACAATATTAGTTCCAACAGAAATTTTAGCTATTCAACATTATAATAAGTTAAAAAACTGGTGTTTAGAATTAAATATTAATATTGCTTTATTAACAGGATCTACAAAAACTGTTGAGAAAAGAGAAATTTTAGAAAATATTTTTAGAGGTAATATTAATTTAATTATTGGAACACATTCGTTGTTAAATGACAGTATTATTTATAATAATTTAGGACTTGTTATTATTGATGAGCAACATAAATTTGGAGTTTTACAAAGATCTAATGTAATAAAACCTAATAATAATAGTGATAATAATAAATTACCACATATGTTATTAATGTCAGCAACACCAATACCTAGGACATTAGCAATGACATTATATGATAATTTTTCAATATCATCGATACATCAATTACCATCAAATAGAAAAGGTATTAAAACAATACATATAGACGATTCTTTAAAAGAATATATGTTTAAAAGAATTAAAGATGAGATCAATAAAGGTCGTCAATGTTATTTTATTTATCCGTTAATAGAAGAATCTGGAAAAGTTAATTTAAAAAACATTTCACAAGGTTATAGTGAGTTAAATAAGTATTTTTATGATTTAGAAATAGGTGTTGTTCATGGTGGAATTAATATTAAAGATAGAGAAATAATAATGGAAAAATTTAAAAATAATGAGATAAATATATTAATAGCAACAACAGTTATTGAAGTAGGTATTGATGTTCCAAATGCAACTATTATTGTTATTGAAGAAGCAGATAGATATGGATTAGCGCAATTACATCAGATTAGAGGTAGAGTTGGTAGAGGAGATTATGAATCTTATTGTTTTTTAGTAACAAAACGTAATATCAGTAAAAATAGTAAAGAAAGAATGAAAGCTTTAGTACAATATTCAGATGGTTTTAATATATCTGAAATAGATTTAAAATTAAGAGGTGGTGGTGATATATTTGGTAAAGAACAAAGTGGTGAATTTAAATTAAAAATAGCAGATATTTATAATGATATTAATATATTAACAGTTGCAAAAAATGAGTCTTTAAAGATATTACAAGATTCTAATGATCTTGAAAAATATCCAAAGTTAAAGAAAAAAATAGAAGAAGAAAATGTAAATTTAGGAAATATAGTATAGCATAAATTTTTAACATTAAATATTTTTATTAACATAAAATATGAAGTCGTTTAAAAATGTAATTCCATTATTTATTTTGAATAATATAAATGGTGCTAATATAGAAGCTGATAAAATAACAGTTATCGATTTGATGACATTTAAAGAATATAAAACAAACCAAAAAGACTATATAGATGTTGGTGTAAAAGGTATCAATATTGTAAATATTATTAATTCTAAATTATTTAAAACAACTAATAATGAAAATTTACACGAAATTAACAATATAGATAAATATAAAGTTGCATTCGGAAAATATGAAGATAAAACTGCTTTTTATTTAGCAGGTAAACTGGAAAATAAAATATGTACAATATTTATAGCTGAAAGCGATAAATTAACAACTGGAAATATAGAAATAACTTTTAATGATAAAAAATACACAAGTAATTGTTATATAAGATATACTGATAGTGATGAAAAAATAAATTTTTTTAAAATTGCAAAAGAAAATATATCTGAAAATGACATATTGAAATTATTAATAACAAATGAATTAAAATTCAATAATAAAGATCAATTATTAAACGTTATTAAGCATGAGAATATTGATAAGTATTTTATATCATCTCTGAAAATCGGTGGAACTGAATTAAAATTAATAAATAACACCATTACTAAAGATCAGTTATTTGAGATTAGAAATGCAATCTTAACTAATAAAAAAATTGAATTATCTTTAGATTTATTAAAAAAAGTAAATTTAGAATATGATACTACTAATCTAAAAAACAATATTAATACTTCTATTGAAAAAGCACTAATTAATTTTAATAGTGGACATTTAATAACAGCTCCTAAATATAGTGACATTATATTATATATTAATACATTTATACATGATAAATTAACCGATTTAGTTGAAAAAGGTACAGGTACAAGTTATAAATCTGACACTAATGAAGTTGATTTAAATAAAACTTATACAATAATTTTAGATAAAAGTTGTTATGAAAAACCAGGAGAACCATCTGAAGATCATTCTGAAAATAAATTTCATTTTATTTTTGATTTTAAAATAGCTGATAATCTTAAAGATTCAACAGAATTTACAGATGGTTATTTTGAATCTGATCTTAGAAATTCTTATAAAAATAATGATTATAATACAATTTATAATAGCGTTATTAATGACTTAAAAAGATATAATACTTCTATTACAGATAATGATTTTGAGATATTATTAAATAATAGTAAAATAAAAAGTACAGATACTTTTAGTGAAGATTCACATTTTACAGTTGTAATAAAAAATAAAGTAGAAGGTATTTTAAAAGATAAAGTTAAAAAAGATGACAAAGATGATGATGAAACAGATAACACAAATAATAATAATCAAAATCAAAATGATGATGAAACTGATAAAAAAAATAATAAAAAAGGATGTTCTAATTACTAAAGCTAATAATCACCAGGACTAAGTCCTGGACTTACTTTTTAAGTAAGTGGATTTATTAAAATTTTAATATATTTATTTAGAAAATATATATAAATATGATAAAAAATGTAAAGTGCTTATTGTCACTAAAAATAAAACAAATGATATAAATTAATAATTATATTCAAATATTTTTTATGTTTCAAAAAAAATCTTATACTAAAAATATTATGAAAAAGAAAATATATTTATCATCAGTGGTAGTACCATTTGTAAATAATTCATTTTGTTGTAGTATATGTGGAAGTGGAGATACTTTAGAAACATTAAAAAATAAATTAAAAAATATTAAAATAGAAAAAAGTAACATAGTTGAAAAACCTGATAATTACGAAAGTATTAATAACGATGTTGCTGGTTTAAAAAATATTACTAATGGTAAGAAAGATGATAAAATAATAAAAAAAGAAAGTATTGTTGATATTACTGAATATTTTAAAGCATTTAATGAATATCTTGGTAAAGAATATAAAGATAAAAATACTTTTAATAATGGTTTTGATAAAGTAAAAGAAGAGTTTGAAAATAATTTTAAAGATAAAGTAGATTTTGATTTTGATAAATGTAAAAATTATTTAGTAATAGAAGGAACAGTAAAAGTACCTAAAGATGCAACAATAGATTCATTAAAAGAACAATATTGGAATAATGAATTCGAAAAAAATATGTTTAATCTTATAACAAATTGTATTAATAATAATAATAAATTTTACGTCTATTTTGATAATTTAAATAAAAATTCAGTATATGATGGTAGTTTCAAACCAAGAAATAAAAAAGCTAAAAAAGAATTAACAAGAGAAGATGTTAACGTCGATGTATTAAATAAACATAAAGATAAAGATTTAATAATATTATATGTTTTTGGTAAAAAAACTCCACATGTATTTACAACACAAGATTAAAATATTTCTTAATATATTTAATTAAAAACTCATAATTCATTTTATTTATAATTCATTTTATTTATACTTTAAATTAAGATATGTTTATTTTTGCATTCATGTTATCATTGTTAAATATAAGTCAAATTATTTCATGTTCGTTATGTCAAGTAAATGAAGAATCAGTAAAAAAGTCATATGGTGAAGCTATACCTAATGGTTATATATGTTTATATGACGATATAGGTTATGAAAAATATGATAACACCATTCCTCCAGCAGATAAACATTTAAATGATAAAAATAATATTATACAAAATAAAGAATATATAAAGAATTTTATTAGTAATCATGGAAGTACATATATAAATAAAGATTATTTTTCAGAAATTTATAAACATTCTAAAACAGCAATAGTAGGGTTAATAAATAAGACTTTTACATTGGCTAATAATGAAAAAGACGATATCATTATAGAATGTCCAATAAAAATACCTGATAACCCTAAGAATGGTGAGATAAATAATATATTTAAAAATCCAGATCAAGAAGAAAACATTTTTAATATATTTATGAAAAATAATACATATCTAAATCAGATGTCTTATTTATATCTACAAAAGCCGATAAATTCAGATGCAGATATTAGAAAAAAAGGTTATAAAAAAATATCTATCGATTTTAATCCTGACGACTATAAAGGTCAAATTATAATAGTACTTATACGTTTAAATACAGACGAAATTACAATATTAGCTAAAAGATAATTAATTCAAACTTTATATAAAGTTCATTTTACTAATAAAACAATTAAATCAGTTTTAATTATAGTTTATGTATTTATTATATTTCTAATAAAATAGAACAAAATATAGTTTTATTTAAAAATAACATATAATTCATTTTTTGTAAAACTGAGCTCTTTTAATTTTTTATTATTAAATAATAATATTTTATATTAAAAATAAAGTAGAAAAATAATTAAATTCATAATAAAATTAGTTGCTTTTTACTAATAAGTTATTTTTTTAAAAAACTGTGTTTTTTAGAAAACTTCTCTTGTTTATATTAAAATTTAAGCGTAATTATATCATTACATATTCGTTTAAAATAGAATATTTCAGCTGACTTTTATATTTTTGACACCAGAAACGTATCTTTGTTACTTTTGTAAAAAGTGGTTACTTTAAAAGTAACCAACCAGGACTAAGTCCCGGACAGTAGGATGTTTCTACATACGTAGAAACTAATACATAACTTACTTAAAAAGTAAGCAATTTGAAACTTTTAAAAAAAAGTTTCACAAAATAATAAATTATCTATTAAAATACATCATATGTTAAGCAGGTTCGGCGTATGAGAACGTAAAAGTCTTTGTGAAACTTTCTACAGAAAGTTTCGAAGATCCAACATTATGTTAGTTAGATTTGTTGAATAGATATAGAGTGTTTTTTTAGATTAGAATCGTAGGAGATACCTATAGCTAATTTAAGACCTGTGTAATCTTTAAGAGCTAGATCATAACGCTTTTCAAATATCTGCTTTAAAGCTTCTTCTGAGGTACTGTTTTTCTTTAGTTCTATAATAAAAGCAGGTTTTGACATATCTTTTGGAAAAAATATAAAATCTGCAAAACCTATACCAGCAGGCATCTCTCGAACTATCTTATATTTAGATCTAGCACTGAGATATACAAGACTAATTATACATGCTAATGAATTTTCATCATTGTATTTTATTATTGGTATGTTTATATCATGTGCTTCTTGAATTATTTCAGCCATTTTATCTACATCTTGACGTATCGTTGCTTTTAACATCTCATCTGATCTCAGTACTAATTTAGACACTTCATTCATAGATTTATCTTCTAAAGCATCATCAAATTTTATCATTAGTTCTTTATTTGGAATTTCTAAAGTTTCATCATGATAAGTCAAAAAACCATATACTGTCATGGCTGATAATATCTGATTACGTGTTTCTAATGTAAGCTGTTCAGCACTATATCCTTTTAATCTTATCTCAACAGGAATATTTGAAACCATCTGAACTACGTCATTTTTTACCTCTTCTATATTTTGATTTATATGATATATTATCTCATCCATAGGACCTGTGTTTGTCCAATAACTCTGACAAATTCCATCAGAAAGAGCACATATTACAGATCTCGGATTGTAAATATCTATATTTTGTATTTTATAACCATCATACCATTCTTTAAGATCTTTCATCGTAATTTTATCCTGCTGATTACATATATGTTCTACTTCTTCTGTTGTAAAACCAAAATATTTATAGTAAATATTATCTGTTAAAAACGTGTATTCTTTAAACATATTTAACGCTGAACATGTACTATATTTTGCAATTGGAATAACACCTGTCATGTAACATAACTCAACATAAGGCCTATCTTTTAATAAATCTTTCAAAAACAATAAATATTTATCTCGATCTTCTTTTGAAAAAAGGTTATTGTTAAAAATAAAATCCCATTCATCAATAATAAAAATAAAACCTTCACCAGTTTCTGTTGAAATTTTATTAAAAACATCAGATAAAGCTTTGTTTTTATCAAATTTTATATTTGGCCAAAGCTCTTTAATATCTTCAAATAATATATT